>Ga0307377_10000504_pt1 | contig 51837 bp, 44 predicted proteins | sample TR3MG_FD_202535 | JGI IMG/M metagenome (GOLD analysis project Ga0307377, IMG submission 202535) | Soil microbial communities from Risofladan, Vaasa, Finland - TR-3 | ecosystem: Environmental > Terrestrial > Soil > Coastal area > Acid sulfate soil | place: Finland: Risofladan, Vaasa | collected... | reverse complement strand
TTTGATTTACTACAAATTAACTTTTTAGTCATCCCTAATGTATAAGCACCAAAAACAATTTCTTGGATGTGTCGTTTAATTGTCTCGTCATCATTTTCCAATTTAAAAAATGGATTGTCATCTGATTTTGATGAAGTAAATTCATCAAAAGTAATTAATCTATTACCGTATCTTTCTTTAAATTTATTTAAATCGTTAATATTATCGGACATTAAAAATATGTTTTCAAATTCTTCTTTTTCTAATATATTAAAAATTTCTAATAAATCTATTGTTGCTGTGTGATGTACTGTTGACATATCAGTTGCTCTTCTGTGAAACCCTATAGTTTTTGTAAAATCAATCTGAGAGTGTCTTGACGAAAATAATTGTTTCATCTCATCATTTAATATGAAATTATCTTTAATTATTAATTCACATATTTTTAAATTTTCTTCAGTGAACGTATTACTTTCGTAAGCATTTAATGGGGTTACATAATTAACCAATTCAATATTAGAATACTTGTCAATGTTTAATGTATAATCATTAATGTCTTGTATGAAACATGTGTCGTAAATATTTCGACTACCATATCCAAATATGTTAGACAAATCATAATAAATTTTTAATTTTTGGTCGGGGTAATTTAATAATACATTATGTATGTGAATAACCGCTTCGGTTATATACGAAAAATAACCTCTTTGATGAATCCCACGACCCCTGTCAGGTTTAAAGAATCTCAACATGTCTAATACTTTAATAGAATATCACAAACCCTGTCAATATCCTCTTTAATCATTTTATCGTGATTAGGTACATACACACCTCTTTCATCTATAATAGAACAATTAGGTAATTTGTTTTCACCATATAATTTTTTATAAAATGGTTGGGTTCCCATAGAACCCGTAATTAATGCTTTTTTCATAATATTTTATTATATAAACCAACACTCATCCTAAGAATATTTATTAATAATATCAGTTATCTTTTTAATGTCTTCATTTTTTAAATCCTGATGGTTTGGTACATAAAATCCATACTCATCAATTATTTCACAATTATTAAGAGATACCTTACCATATTTTAAAAACCACATTGGTTTATTAGCCATATTACCTGCTATTAGTGGTCTAACTTCAATACCGTTATTAGATAATTCTTCAACAATTAAATCTCTATTTTTATTTACTATAGGGATTGCAAAACTCGAAACAAAATCACCTTCTCTACTTAATAGTGGTAAATCATTGTTTCTTAATAGTGATTTATACTTTGTAAAATTATTACTACGAATAAGACTATAATTATCTAATTTCTCAATCGCCCTTAACCCAATAAATGCTTGTAAGTCGGTTGAACGTAAGTTCATACCTGGTACATAAAAATTATAAAGAGATGTGAAGTTAGTGGATTTATATTTTTCTCTAATTTTTTCTTGAGCTTCTTTAGGTAAATCCCTATCCCAACCATGGCTTCTCATCATTAACAAAAGGTGATAGAAATCCTCATCATTTGTATTTATAAAACCACCTTCAATAGTTGATAAATGATGTCCAAAATACATTGAATAGAAAGACGCAAAACCAAAAGAACCTAAATAATTTCCTTTATATTTTGACCCCATACTCTCACAAACATCCTCAAGTAACAGAACACCGTAATTATCACATAATTCTTTTACTTTATCCATTTTTGGTACTAAACCTAAAGGTGATACTAAAATTAAAACAGATGGATTTTGTTCTTTAAAAATTTGTTCTAAATGTGTTAGGTCACAAGATAAATCATCTAAGTTACAATCACATAAAAATGTCTCGTAACCTAATAACATGGGACTACTAACATCGGTAGCCCAACTTAAACCAGGGACAACTATTTTCTTGTTTTTTAATTTTCCTGATTCTAATAATGCCGCTAAAGTTAATAGAATTGATGATGAGCCTGAGTTTACAAAAACAGAATACTTAGTACCTATTTTTTCCGCCCATTTTTTTTCTAATTCTAATGTGAGTTCTCCTTTAGTTAATCTTGGAATTTCATCCTGAGATAACCATTCTACTAAATGATTAATATCATTTTTGTCAATCGTGTCGCTTACTAATTTTATCATAAACCTTTTTTATACCTTTTTTAAAAGGTAATGGTTTGAAACGGGTAAGTAAATGTTTTAATTTGTCAATAGAAACGTCTTTTCTGTACTGACCATCAGGTTTTGAACTATCAAAATTTAATTTAATATGTGTTAAATTTAATGTTTCCAATGACATTTCAGCCATTTGTTTTATGGATAAATTTTCTTCAGTTGCAACATTAAAACTTTCATATATTTTTTTATCAATACATTCATGTATAACCCAGGCTAAATCGTCTGAATGCATGAATTGTCTTAGAGGGGTACCAGTGCCAAATAATTGTATTTCATCTCTTTTTTCTTTATCTGCGATAGATATTTTTTCTAATAGTGCTGCGACAAAATGACTATTATGACCTGTCTTATCATGTTCACCATAAAGATTACAAGGTGTTAAATATTGATACTTTGTCCCGTACTCTTTATTTAATGCTTCAATTTGTACTGCTAAACATCTTTTAGCATAACCATACGAAAAGTTTGTAATTGTTGGTGGACCCAAATGTAAGTCCTCTTCCTTCATTGGATAACTATCAACGGTGTCAGGATATATACAAGTTGATAAAATCCCAATAAATTGTTCTACACCATTTTTATATGAGTGTTCAACCATATATGTGTTCATTCTAATGTTTTCAACAAAATACTCATATGGCTTTTCGATATTATCAATTATACCCCCAACCTTTGCTGCTAAGTGAACCACAATATTAGGTTTGTATTTTTCAAACATAGAAATTACATCTGACTCATTTGTTAAGTCATAATCTTTTGATGATATGTAAATCGCATCAGGTAAAAATTTTTGAAGGGAATTTCCAACCATACCTGACCCCCCTGTAACTAAAATTTTATTTCTCATTTAATTATATTTTTATCCAATCATTACAATACAAATCTTCGGTAGGTAAATGTGAATTTTGAGGTCCAAACCATTTTGAAGGTATTGTAACAGTTTTATTATTTTTATTTAACCATGCACCCCACCAACTAAAAGTGGAATTACATGTTATATTATTTTTACATAAAGACATAAGATACAAATCTTGATAATCAGTATTACCCTCAATAAAATATGAATTTTCAATAAATTTCAAATTTTCCTTACACCACTCAATATCATCAGAAAAAATTAAATACTTTTTTTCTTTTCCCATATATTCATAAGCTGATTTATAATAGTCAACATTTTGTAAATAATGATACTGACTTAATCTTACATAGTCTCCTCGTCTGACGTGTATTGAACATGTATCCCCTTCTAATAAAGTGGAGTACTTTTCTTTAATGTAGTTGTTAGTATTCTCATCTATCGAAAATAACTCTAATACTTCGTCCCTATAATTTTTAAAATATTTTTCACTCTGAAAATATCCAAAAAGTTTTATATTTCCTTCTACAAAAGGTATATCAGAATAGTTAAATCCATTTTGGTTTACTCTAATAAAATCTTTATAGTTCGTAGTAAACTCAACATTTCTAAAAATGTTATTAGTGTAATTTTTATAAGGTTTATGTGGTACCATATTGTCTGTGGTATCAATAATCATTTTTTTATTATCTCTTTTACTTATCGCAAATGCGGTTGCAATCTGAAAAAGATAATTACCAAGTCCACCCATAATTCTACATGATACGGTATTCATTATAAAAGTTCTGTTATTTTTTCACTTAATGACTTAATATGGTCGGAATACTTAAAACTAAGTTCATAGTTTTTTTCAATAGAATTTAACATATTTGAATATGTGTCTTCATTGATTGATTTACATTTTTCAATTAAATCATCTAAATTTGTTGCGTGAATAATCCCATTAATATCGAAAAATTCACCTATGTTTGGACAACCGATATAGATAGGTACAGTCTTACTTTGAAAACAATCAATTAGTTTTTCGGTAAACCAATTATCTTGCGTCGTGTTTTCTATTGCAATATGAAATTGAGAATAGAAGACTTCATTTTTATATGTTTTACTTTGTATTTTTTTAAAAATTTTTTCACCAAAATATGGTGTGTTTATACTATTAAATAAATCTATAGGTATATTTGTAACTTCGTTAATCCTACTAATTAATTGATGTCTTAATGGATGATTAGAACACATTTTTTTACCACCAATAATAGAGGTTATTGAATATTTTTTTTCCTTTGAAAAATCAAAATCTTTAATCCATGTTGTTCCGTAAGGAAACAAAATTGAATTTTCACATTTTGAAAGAATATCAGTGTCGTATGCCAATATAAAATCAAATTTATCGTGATTATCTATTATTATTTGTTTCATTTTAGAAACTTCATCAGGTTCAATAACCCATAAAAATCTAACCATATTTTTAAGTGTTGTTGGTATCTTATCAACATACAATTCACATGGTGTGGGTGTATCTAAATCAAATTTTAAACCGAAGTTTGAATGTATTTCTAATTTATTCATAATTAATTTTTATATTTTAAACTACAATAGTTAATGTCATTTTGTAACATTTCACCTTGTTTATTTGCAAATTGATGGGTTAAAGTGTGTTCTCCAATACCAATAACAATTTTAAAACCATCAACAATTGATGGGTAACCTAGTGTTGTGAATAATCTATACCAAAGTTCACAATCTCCCATATATTTAACATTAACATCCAACAAATATCCTTTAGGTATTAGACCGACACTTGGACAACCAACATAGTTTAGTCCATTTAAAAAATGACTACCGTTTCCTTCTATACGAGGAGTGTGGAAAAATGTCATATTATTCGTAGTATAATCAAAGTGTTTACAACTATATAATACCCATTTATTACCGTCCATTATTTTTTTAACCCCTAATTCAATTGAATCATTAGATTCCATATAATCATCATGATTCATCAATTTGATATAATCACCAGTACAATTTAAGATGGCATTATTTATATTCTCAACTTGTAACCCTCTGTCATTTTCATTTTTGATGTAGTTTATTTTTGAGTTATTTAATGATAATATGTAGTCTTTTATTTCATCACCAACAGAGTGGTCCGAAATAACTAATTCAAGGTTTTGATAAGTCTGATTTAAAAACGATTCTACATTTTTTTTAATAAATTTTAAACCATGTCCTCCAGCTTCATAAGTGGCGATTGAAATAGATATTTTAGGTGTCATACTATTAAACCAATAATTTCCAAGGTTCTAAAATTATTTTATCATTTTGTGGAAAAAATTCTTTAATATTACCCGTATAGTCAAAGTTTATTTTAAACTCATCACTCAAATCATAAAGTTTATATCCTATTTCAATCATTGAATTTGTTTGTTTTACTTGTGAGTTTAACTGAACATTACCATAATTATTACTTTTTGAGTGAGGTAATTCTCCATATACCTCAACAACTTTAGATAAAACTTTATTAGAAGAAATTCCTGTTGAGTGAGCGGCGTGTAATGGTTGACCAAGACTATCATTTTCAATTGTAATACCACATAGGTATCCAGCATCCTCTTTAGAATTAAATTTATTTACAAGAATCTCATCAAAATTGTCAATAACAAAGAAATAATCATCTTCATTAAAAATAAAATAATCATACTTATCTTTGTTTTCTAAAAAACAATCAGACCAAGCGCCATAACTCATTCCAATATTTTTTCTAAGTCTAACCTCAACCTCAGAATTTCTTATGTTTTTAGGTATTATTCTTAATGCATTATTAGTGTTTTCGTAATCACCATCCTCTAAATTTATATTAAAAATAATCTTTTTTATATTATGATTTAAATTAGATAATAATTCTATATGTTTTTCCAAAAAACACAATTTATTTGTGTTATAGTGAGGTTGATTTGTATTTCTACGATTACCAAAAAATAATGATATTATATAACAAATATCATATTTTTTTAACGACCAAAATTCTGACAAAACTTCATGATTATTTTTTAAAATATTTTCACTTTTATCAGGGTTAAATACAAATCCTAATTTTTTATATAAATTCTTTGCTCTTGTATTTGTTGAAAGAACCTCCAAATTTATAGTATCTATGTTAAGTTCTTTACGTATAAATGGAATAAATTTTAAATAAGACTCATATGCCAATTTTTTTCCTCTATAGTCTATGTGAATATCACAACCAATATATACTGAACTTTCTTCAGGGTTATAATTAGATGTTCTAAAATAACCAATTTTTTCGTTGTTGTATTCTATAATATAATAATTAGGATTAGTATTTTGAAACCAACCTAAGGCATCTTCCAAACTAAACAACATTGAATCATGTAAAAATTCAATCGCACATTCATTTCTGACCTCTAAAAAAAAAGGTAAATCTGTTTCTACTATTTTTCTTAGAGTAATCATTACCAACCCTTTTTAATACAATCTACAATATATTCTCTTTGTTGTTCAGTAACCCACCACCCAACTGGTATTGAAACAATTTTTCCTATTGTTTTATCTAATGATGGTAATGCCGTTTTAAACTCTTGAACACATGTATGTTTATCATTTCTTTCGTGTACTTGTGACACTGAAATACCACACTCCTCCATCCACTTATAAAAACCGTCTCTATCGTCAACTAACATAGAATAAATCCAAAAAGCCGAATCAAAATCTTTTTCTCTTTTTAACAAGGTAACACCGTTTACGTTAACCAAATTTTCATCATAAAATTTTGCATTTTCTTTATGTTTACCAACAATTTCTTTAAAGTGTTTTAAATTTTCTATTCCAACTGTTGCACATACATCATTCATGTGAAATTTAAAACCCCATTCTTCAACGTCTGCCTCACATCTAAAATCTTTTCGGTCATCATCTCTGTCAATACCATACCATCTTAATAATTTACCTCTTTGGTGAAGTTCTTTATGTGGTGATATAAGTATTCCACCATCTATTGATGTAATATGTTTAATTGCTTGTAATGAGAACATTGTTAAATTACCATGACTACCAATTTTTTTACCTTTATATTCAGAACCAAATGAATGTGCACCATCTTCAATAACCGCAGGTTTAAACCCGAAACGTAAATAAGCATCTTGTTGAATTTTTTTAATCTTATCTAAATCATTTGGATAACCACCCCAATGGACTAACATAATCACTTTTGTTTTTGAGGTGATTTTTCTTGCTAAATCATCTAAATCCATGTTTAAGGTTGTTGGGTCGATGTCTACCCATTTTATTTTTAATCCGTTGGCTAAAATTGGCCAATTAGATGCGGTACATGTCATTGGTGTTGCGAGTACTTCATCTCCATCTTCTAAACCCGGCCAAAAAGAGTTAAAGGAGGCAACACCATCAAAAACTTTTGTATTATGAGTTGGTTTTTTTAATAAGTGTAATGCTAAATGTAAACCTGAAGTCCCAGCATTTAGTGTTGATACGTAATCATGATTGAAGAACTTTCTTAAATCTTTTTCAAACTCTTCAACTTTAGGTCCCTGACCTATGTATCCACTATTTAAAACTTTTGTCACTTCGTCACCAGCCTTTGGTGACATAAAAACTTGGAATAAATTTATTTTTTCTTTCATTTTATATTTTTTTATACGGTTTTTTATTTCTAATTTTTACCACTGTTTGTTGTACCTTTGACATATTAACTTTATGGTCGTTAAGTGGGTTTGATTCATTGTAAACATAATTAATATCTGTCATAAATCCATAGTGTTCTTTTCCTGACATTTCAAACATTGGGTACATAAAGGCTAAATCACCTGCCACGGACCAATATTTACCATTTTCATCTTTTAAGTCTTCCTGTAAAATCTTTCTCCATAGAAATGCTTTCCACGTTCTAATATGAGAAAGGGTAAAAACTTCTTGTCTAACATTCTCAAATTTTATTGGTGGTTTAGCAAACCCAGGTCTACCATCGTTATATTTAAAACAACCATTAGCTAACCAAACATCATTGTTTTGATAAAAATCGTGTATTCTCTGTAATGTAAACCTATCAGGTAACCAATCATCTCCATCTACTTCAACACAGATTTCATAATCTGAAATGTCTTTATTATCTCTAATAACTTGGTCATAGTTACCTGGCTGATACATTTTCTCTTTATTCTCAATGAGAATAAATCTATCATCACCTTTAATAGTTTTCTTAATCACATTGACTGTATTATCTGTAGATAAATCGTCAGTAATGTAACATTTAAAATCTCTGTATGATTGACTCATTATTGTCAAAAGAGAACGTTCAACAAAATTTTCACAATTATATGTAGTAGTCAGAATTACCATTGTTTAATAATTTTTATATAATTTTCTTTTATTTTTCTTGCCACTTCAGATGATTTAAATTTATCAATATCATTAGGTGGTGTTGTTAATTCTTTAGATAAAATTATACCGGAACTATCAACATTATAAATCCATGAATTTTTACCACATAACCAACTTTCTATTGTTGTACGACCTAATAAAATACCCGCAGTTTCGTGACTATTTTTTACGTATTTTTGAACGTCAGTTGTAGGTTTAAAATGTTTTACGTGAGACTCACTTAGTAATTCATTTAAATAATCTGATTTGTTTTCACCAACAATCCATAACTCTCTATTGTTATCTTTTGCGTAATTAGAAATGTCTCTTATGGTTGTTTCTCTTAAATAATCTATAGTTCCTACAAATAATATATAACCTTCATCTGAAGTGTTGATAGTGTTAAATTTCTTATCGTCAACAGGGTTATAAATAATATCAACCTTATCTTTAGGTATCCCATCAACTGTAGTTATTTTATCTTTAATTTCAGGTCTAATTGTGATGTATTTTAAAATAGTATCATCATTAACTGGGTCCTCTAAATCAATAACCTCAGAATGTATTGTTGCTATCTTTGGTATTGTTGGGTATAACTGTAATATCCTTTCGGTTACAGGCTTGTGTTGAACGTGTATAATATCATAATCAACCTCACTAACTTTATATAACATATTTGGTTGTGTAGGTTGGAAACCATTTGGTGTATTCAAACCCCACTGACCGTCACCCATCTTATAACCTGGTGGTTCTGAAAATGGTATAGTTTTTATGTTATATTGTTTTGCTTGTTGTGAAAGGGGACCATCAATATCTGAAAGAACTGTAACATCACAATTAAGTTTTGTTAACTCTTTAGCTAATTCATAAACATACATCTCAGACCCTGTATAATTCTTAAAAAACAAACTACTTAACAATACTTTTAAATTTGTATTAATATCAATGTTAGGTGTAATTTTTACAGGTAATTTAGATTCGTATTTTTCTGAAAAAATAATTCTATTATCTTCCCATTGTTGATTTGTTTGTCCGATAGACTTATGTGTAATTCTTATGTCGTATATAACACCGATGTGTACATTTTCTATATAATTTCTAAAACAAAAATCTACATCATATAAATGAAAACCTTTAACAGATTCATCAAAGTCTTTAACAACATTTTTTTTATTAACGGCAAAGAATAGTCCATCAACTAATACAACATCATCTATTTTATTTCCTAAATTTTTTGAGTATTTTGATTCCCATTTTCGACCTTCGTGTTCATGATTTACGATACCTCTCATACGAGTTCTATCTTCCCACCACATACCTGACTTGGGTAATTTGGTACTTCCAGCAACCCCTAAAATCCCATATTCAGGATTTCTTTTAAAATGTTTTAATATTTTATTACCCCAATTATTCTTGTCAAAATAAATGTCATCATGACAAAAAACAACAATATCATTTGTTGCTTTTTTTAATATAATATTATAGGCTTCGGTTAATGAATATTTACCCGGATTTTCAATAGGTATTATTTCAACATTCGGTATACCTATACTTTTTTTAATGTAATTTACAAAGTTTTCATCAACTTTTTTACTACTAAATCCTATCGTTATCATATTCTATTCCATCTTTATAGTAAAAGATTCTTCCTTCTATTGTTATTATTGCTGGACCATCTTCTCTATGTAACTTTCCGTTAAACCACCATTCTTTATGTCCGTCAAGAAAGATTACCGCAGGTTGTCCATTATCTCTATGTTTCTTACCATTTTTAAACCATATTAAGGAACCATCCTTATAGACTATGGCCGGTAAATCACCATCTCGATGTTTGTTCCAATTCCAATCCATCCAGATGATTTTCTCCTCGTCTTCTTCTACAATATATCGATTAAACATTTAGTCTTCAAATACCTGAATGTTTGCATTCACAGTAGTTAATGGTGTCCATTTTCCGTTGTATCTTGTTGCTCTGACAATGTGGTTGTCAATCCAATGGTAATTCCCACCTCTTGGTTTATCCATTAAAAGATTATGATATCTAAAATCATGTTCTTTTAACCATGTTTCTGTAATTTCACGTAATTTTTCTTCTCTCGATGTAAAAAATGTAATTACATGTCCTTGGTCATACCAAGCGTTAATTAACTCAACTGAACCTTCATAAGGTTTTACTATCTTCATTCTATCTGGGTCTTCGTTTGGTACATCGTCAGTGATGGTACCATCGATATCAATTAGATAGTTTTTTATACCTTCAGGTAAAGTTGGGCTTATGTTAGTTTCCTGTTGAACCAAATCCATTATTTCCTCTGTCTTTATTTTCAATTTTATCTTTTTTTACTAAATCTACATGTTTTCCTGCAACTACGGGACATAAAACTGCTTGAGCTATCTTATCACCTTTTTTAATGTATTGTACGTTATTACTTAAGTTCATAAGAATAACTTTAATTTCACCAGTATATCCTTGGTCTACAGTTCCAGGTGTGTTTAATACGGTTAATCCTTTTTTAAGTGCTAAACCACTTTTAGGTCTTACTTGAATCTCATACCCTTCAGGTATATCTAAATAAATTCCAGTACTTACCAATTCTCTAAAAAAGGGTAATAACTCAACATCTTGATTACTTCTCAAATCAAAACCCGAATCTGTTGGATATGCGTATGATGGTTCCACATTTTCAGATTCGTTTGTGTACACTACTTTTAACTTTGTATTGTAACTTTTAAGAAAATCTTTATTGAGTTGTTCCATGTTTATACCCATAGACTCCATTAATTTTTCTGGGTCCACAGATTCAAGATTCTCTAAAGAACCTTGTAAATCTTTTAATGTTTTTAAATTGTCTTTTAAGTTTCCTAATCCTTTTATCATTTTAATTTGTAAAATTTACCAACTACATTTATTAACACCTCAACATCCTTTTCACAATAATCTTTAATTTGTTCTAATTTTTGTTCTTTCCAATATGCTTCATGAACTTTATTACCTGTCACTTCCATAGTCTTAGATGATTCAACACCCATACCAATACACATCAACTCTAAAGATGCTATTGATGCGAAACTACCAAACTGCCATAGTTCTTTTGTATCTAACGCTTTTATCTCCCACGGTTTAGTATCGTGGTTAGGTAGAATAGGTGGTGGTAACAATCCATTAATAACCATTCTCTTTGCAAGTACAGGAATATCAAAACCTTTTACATTGTGACCACAAAGATGAAAATCTAATTTACCAATTCTTTTTAAAAGGTGTTGAGTATCTTCCAATAGTGTTTTTTCATCGTCACCATAAAAACTTTGCATTTTTATTTCTCCTTTAGGGTCAACAAATCCCACACTAACACAGACAATTTTTAAAAATTCAGCAACTAGTGCCGCCTTGTTATAAAACATTTCAGATGGTCCCTGTCCTTTATGTTCTGGAAAACGTTTTTCAAACCAATCTAAGTAACTTTCAAATTGATATGCCAAATCAGGATGAAACTTTTCTAATGTGTCAAAGTCAGGTGTTAAACCAACGGTTTCGATGTCAATAAATAAGATTTTTGTTAATGGTATGTTTATCATTTTATTAGTGATTTATATAGTTCTGCTCTTGTTTTAGTCACGTTATTTAAATTGTAAGTGTCTTTTACTGACTCATAAAGTCTTTCACCTAAATCTTCAGCCCATGAAGGGTTTTGAATTAATTTTTTCATATATTTTGCCCAATCACCATGATTACGAGACTCATCAACTAAAAGTGCGTTACCATCAACAAATTCACCATTTTTAAGTGAGTGTTTTAGGTCGATAGTGTAAGGTCCGACATTTGAAGCAATAATAGCCTTTTTATAAAATCCTGCTTCAATGACTTTTAGTTGAGATTTCATTCTATTAAAAATGTGGTTTTTGATTGGTGCCAAAGATACGTCAAATAAACGATAATTTTTTGCGTATGATGTGACAGGTTGTGTCCATACTCGTGAATAGAATGGATTTTCTTCACCTGTATAGTTCTCGTTACTGTATTTTAACAAGAAATCTTTTTGTTGTTCACTAACTAATTTATAGTTGTTAGTGAATATCTCTTCGTATCTCGCCCAAACAGTTTCCTCAGGTTTAATTGGTCTTTGTTTTTGTTCTTTTGTTTGTGCATTTATTTCAGTAACACTACCTCTTGTGTCAAATCCACAAAGTACTAATGAAAATTCATCTTTAAGATTTGATATCTTTTCAAAATTACCTTCTAATAATTTTATATCGTGTAGGTGAGATGAACCACCTAACCATCCAAATCTTAATTTATCTGACTTTTCAGTTTTGGCTTTGAACTGAGGTTCATCAGGATTAATTGCGTTTGGTATAACAAATACGTTTTTGTTTAACTTTTTAATCTCGTCAGCATAGATTGACGTGGTTGTTGTTAGATATTCAGTTGCTCGAGCGTTTTCACATATTTTTTTGTGAATACCTTTTTCGACAACAATTGCATGTGCAGGATGTTCCTTTGTTGGTAACCAATAATCATCGAGGTCCATTATTGTTACGATACCCCAACTTTTTAGTCTTTCTATAATCGCGGGTGAGTCATCTCGACCTGCAATACTTCTATGAAAATGTACTATTTGGTATTTTTTCCAATAGTTTTCATCTTCGATTTTAGGTTCGTAATCAATATCGACATGAAAATCATCGGGATATAAATTTTGTAAGAATATGTGTGGTTCCACTGAACGGAATTTACCTACACCCGTTCTATCAGACGGTAATACTAAGACGTTAATTTTTGCCATACTTTAATTTTTTAAAAGTATAGTAAAAAAAACTCTATAAGAAAAGTTATTGTTTTAGTTTTTTGATTTTAAGAACCTTACCTTCAAAGATATGTTTACCAACTCTTAAAGATAATATTTCATTAGTTTTGTTCTCAGATTCGGTTAACATTCCTGCATTTTGTAGTTCTTCTCTTACCACATCTCTTACCGTATCACGGACAACATCTCTAATCATTTGTTTTAAATCGTTGTTTTCAAGGACAGTTTGTCCTTTAGGTTGTACTTGAGATTGAGTTGGAATGTTTTCCTTACTTCTACCCATTAATCTTGTAGCTCCTTCAATAATTTCGTCAGATAAAACAGGACCACTGTTACCAAATGAAGGTTGTTCAATTGGATGTTCTAACATAAGTTGTTTGATTTCGTTAGGTAATTTAGAATTTGTTATTCTATCTTCAGTAACGGGCTGTGGGTGTTGTGTTGGTACTGACATAGGTGCTTGAACCTGTGTAGGTTGTTGCATCATATCTTGTGGTATGTTATAATTGACATTTTCTGTCATTGGCAGGTTTCCTGTTGCTTGTCCCCTTGGAATTCTATCTTGTACTTCCATTAACTTTTTGGACATCGCTAATTTTTGCATTAAATCACTCATTTTTATTCTGTTGTATCAAATTGTGCGTTTAGTATAACTCTCGTCATACTTTTATCTCCATTTGGATTGTATCCGGGTCTTGGTGAGTAAAAGTTATCACCGGTTGGTTTATAAGTAAAGATTTTGTCCACTCTAAATAATCTCCATGATGGTAGTGGTTGTTCTCCCTTATATGCGGTATGGGATGCTCCTGTAAGGTCCCATGCTCTTAGAACTAAGTTTCCAGCCTTACTGTAACCCACACACACGGGTTCAATAGTTCTCAAACCTCTACCGCCAGGCTCATCACCATCGTAAAATATGGTCATAACTTCCTTCTTTCTTATAGAATTCTGTATTGAATCTAAAGAAGCAATTTCAGTTATTAACGATTTAACAGTGGTGATTAGTTTCATTTTATAAATTTGCCATTGGACGTGGACCTGAACCTTCGTCACTTACGTAATAAGGTTTTGTCGCACTATATCTATTGATTTTTAATTCTTCGTTTCTTTCTTGAATATCATTTTTAGTACCACCTTTGTAGTTGTAGATATCCAAATAAGATGCAGTACCTCTACCTAATTCATCACCGTCAGCTAATGCGTCTGGATGTTGTGGTGAATAGTTATCAGACACAGGTGAAAAGTCATTTCTTGGAAAAAGTTTTGCTCTTTCTGCCTCTGCAAATGCACTTAATTGGTTCTCAGGTTGAGAAAAGTCTAATTTGTCATTTTGTGTTGCCATTATAGTATATTTTTAATCAGTTTATTTATTAATTTTATATTTTCAGTAACTGCCACATCATATTTGTTCAAACCTTTTTCATGTTTTTGTCCTGGTGTTTGTGGAAGTCCATCTTTTTCGTGGGTTTTTATAAATTGGTTTGACATGCCTGTATCCATTTTAATTTGTTTACCACTTTCTATGGTTTTTCTCCAATGGTCAAGAACATGGTCACACCATTTGTTCATTCTATCTCCACCGTTTAAAATAAATGGTGCATCTTCTTTGTTACCATTATATGAATCAAACCAATTTTTAATTCTTTTAATTTGTTGATAGGTAATAACAGGGTTTTCAGTAATCTCTTGATTTCTATTGTGACCTTCAACATTACTGTCTGATTCAACCATTTCAAAACTTTTTTTAAGATGGTTAACCAAACTTTCAGGTAATTTAGCTTTTCTATCGTATAATTCCTTATTCACTTTTAATCATTTTTATTAATTGTGATGAGGATATTCCCTCAGCGTCAGCTTGGCTTTTTAAAACCTTTATATTTCTTTTTAATATATCTGAAGCATCTTTTTCTTTTTGTTGTAAATCGTTTCCGTCTTCTTTACTCATAAGAATTTCTTCAGACATTTTTAAAATATCTTCTTTTGTAAAAGTTTTTGTATTTTTTTCTTTTAAAATTGGTTTACCTACAAATCCTTTTTTATTTTTAAATTCAGATTTTTCATCTCTATCTTCGGACTTACCAAATTCATCTGCTCTCATTTCAGCATTTTCAGGTTCTAATCCTAATTCTTTTTCTAAAAACTTTATAGTTTCCTCAGCATCCATGAATTGAGTTTCTTCATATCCAAAAGCATCTGACATATCTTCTTCCTTAACCGTACTCTCACCGTAATATTGTCTAAACCCTCTTAATAGTGGGTCTTGAACAATTCTTGCGGTTGCAACCGTTTGGTCGGTAGTTTTCTTTGGGTGTAAGTGAGGGTCTAATATTGGAATTTTAGAATTAGTCATTGTGCCATCAAAATCAATAAGTTCATCAATTTCTTCTTTATTTTTACCCTTAGGTGAATTGTCTTTACTCTTTTTTTCCCATTGCTTATGAGTACCGCAAGGCATAAATTTTACTTTATCACCGTCTTTATGTGCGTGAGTTCCCTTACATCCTAATTCGTCAGCTCTCTTCTTAGCCTCTGACTTTGTATCAAATAAATCTTTTGCCATTGATTACTTTTTTACTATAAATACTGCGATGAAAGTATTTATCATAAAAAAGAGGATGGCATCACAGAATATCAATAATTATTATTTTGATAGATACGACTTAAAACTTGATTATAGTTCGTACTTTGATTTGACTTTAGCGTCAGATGAGAGGGATTATGATGAGGAAGTTGTGTTCTCAACCGATTTGATTGCGTCTAACGATGGTAATAGATTACCAATCAACATTGATTTAAATTCTGCAGAATCCAATTTAAAACAAGATTTACTTTGGAACAAGTATTATTCGGGAAATACTTTAGTTTCTAAAAACTACTATAACCCTAATAACGTTGATTTATCTTGTTTTAGTGCATATACAGGTTTATGTGACGTGGGTTTAGTTGCCACCGACAATGGATTATACGATAAAATGACAGGTCAGACCCTTAATTTTAAAATGGGTGTTGAGACAAATTCTTTTTATAAATTTCATCCACATTATTACGATAGACACATGAAGTTACATCCAGTGACTTCTTATATGAGTTGGCCGAACTTTAGATTTTCAGGTAGTGGTAAAGACACATTATATAATATAGTATCTAAAGAGGATGATAACATCGGATATTACAATGAATTGTACGGTGGGTTTTATCAAGGTTTTTATAAATTACATGGATGGGATTACGAAGTTTTCCCTGAGAGAGTTAATAAGGGTTGGACTGCGGAGTTTGTATTAAAACCACGTCAGAGAAATGAATATAATCCACAACCTTCAGAACAGTATTTAAATGACATATACCCTGAAAATTCAAATACTTTCTTTTATTTTGGAACACGAGCTGAAGACAAATACTATCACTTCGCTAGTGGTAGTCCTCAATCAGACACGGGTTATACTCGAGTTACAGAAAGTTTGTCTTGTTTAAAAACATGCGCATGTGCAGATACAGGTGTAACCAGTTCAGATTGTTTGAGTGTATATCCATCATCCGCAACTACAGTACAACATAACACGGGTTGTGGTTGTAGTGCATGTACTACAAGAGTGCCGGTACCACCTAAAGACCCTAAGTTTGATGTATTGTCAAATGCAATGTCGTTACGATTAAGTGGTGACCCTAAAAATCCAAGATTGTGTGTTAAGTACATTAAAATAACCGGTGATTGCGTAACCACAGGAACTTGTACCACGACAGGTGTGACTTATGAAACAGGTTATACTATAAATGAAATTTGTTCTTCACGAGGAATATACGATGAGTGTGGTTATGATAGTGTAGTTTGTTACACCGCAAATACCAAAGAAAGATGGGTTATGATTAGTACGGTATTTGAAAGGTACAAATATTTGGAAGATTGTGACTTACTTAATGTAGGTGGGTTAGGTGATATTCGTCAACAACGATACCCCTCGTCCATTAACGGAGCGGCATACAATTTAATTATGCCACCTCAAACACACAGTGGAACCACAAAAGAAAAGAAGAGGGACATTATAGAATTTAATCAGAAATGGTTGAATCAGGTGAATGATAGAAGGGGATTATTAAAATTATATGTGAATGGTTATTTGTTCATGATTATTGAAGATTTTGAGGAAATCATACCACACGAATTAAATACTGAGAGGGAAAAACAAATTGGAGTACCTTTTAATATGTCGTTTGGTGGAGGTACTCAGGGTTTACACGACCATTTAATATTCAAAGATTGTACTCAAAGATACGGACCTTACATTCAGGACCCTGAGTTGTTACCTAATAATATTTTATCAGGTTCGACATATTCGGGTCTTACTACCGATATTTTGTTGGAAGAGAATTTTGGTGGAACGTTTATGGGGGGTATCTCACAATTCAGGATGTATGTTGAGCCGTTGACTAGTCCTCAGATTCAACACAACGCTAGAATACTAAAAGACAGGTTTGATTTATATGACTTTTGGTGTTCTGATTGTTATCCATGTTTATTGGGTTGTTATTTTGATTTCACTGTTGGTGATGTTGCGTGTGATTACAATTATATCATAAACGAAATAACTTGTGACTTTGGGTTTAATATTATCGACCCCGACTTGTGATTTTGATATAGAAATTATTAATTAAGATGGAGTACTTTATACGACAAAATGCAACACTACCTTACTTAAAGGTTAAAGTTTTTAAAGACGGTAGAAACGATTATAAAGAGTTTTCAGACACTTTAACAGCATCTACCATTACCTTCTCCATGTATGATGAAGAAACTCAGGTATATAAGGTATTAGACCGTCCGGCATCGATAATGTCAGATGGTAACACACCACCTAATTATTATGTGTATTATCAATTCAGAAAGACCGATTCAAAGAAGATTGGTCGTTATATTGCCGAGTTTAAAATTACTGATAGTCAGGGAGAGATAAAATTACCTCTTAGAAATACTTTATATGTAAATGTGACAGAATCGTTTGCAGATAGTAGTACATGTTGTAGACCAAACAGAGGTGAAAGACCGATAATATTTCCGACTCAAACACCAAGAGTTACAATAACTCCTACCGTTTCTTTAAGTAATACACCGACACCGACAGTAACACCTACAAACACACCTACAAATACCTTAACACCAACAAATACACCAACAAATACACCAACACCGAGCTCAACACCTACAAATACACCAACACCAACTATTACCCCAACGTCAACAGTTACACCTACAATAACACCAACACCAACAATAACCGTAACACCAACGTCAACAGTCACACCGACAGTTACTGTTACACCGACAGTTACTATTACACCAACAATTACCTCAACCCCAACAATTACTCCAACAATTACTCCAACAGTAACACCAACAGTAACACCAACATCAAGTAGTTTAACCCCAACCCCAACACCAACTAACACACCAACACCAAGTACAACACCATCCCCAACAATTGAATCTTTCACATCTGTCGGAACAACTTCATGGACGGCACCAGCGGGGGTAACATCGGTTGAGTATCTTGTTGTTGCCGGTGGTGGTGGTGGAGGTAATGGGTATGATAATGCAGGTGGTGGTGGTGGTGGTGCTGGCATGGTACTTACAGGTACCCTATCTGTAACACCGGGAAATTCATACACTATAACTGTCGGTGATGGTGGTGTTGGAGGTGCCAACGCTAGAGCCAATAATGCTGGTTCTTCTGGTGAAAATAGCGTATTTGATTCCATCACATCTCTTGGTGGGGGTGGTGGATTAGGTTCAAGAACTGGTGGTGTTGCCGGAGTTGCTCAGGTTGGTGATACAACAGCACCAACAGGTGGTAGCGGTTCAGGTGGCGGTTTCGGAGGTAAAGGTGGTGGAGGTGTATCAGGAAATGGAAGTAACAATTCAGGGGCCACTGGCGGTGCTGGTGGTTCGGGTGTGAGTAATTCTATAACAGGTTTTGCAGTCACTTATGGTGTGGGAGGTGCGGGTGCCAATGCTGGTACGCAAAATCCCGGAGTCAACGGAACATCAAACAGAGGTAACGGTGGTAGAGCTGGAGGTGCTGCATCATCAAACTCAACTGGCGGTGGTAAAGGAGGTTCAGGTGTTGTTATATTAAAATATTAAATTTAATAATCCGTTAATAACCCCAAGTTTTAAACTATTAAAGTATTTATAGATAATGGAATTCTTTATAAAACAAAACGCAAATTTACCAATCCTTAAGATGAAAGTCGTTAAGGATGGAAGAACCGATGCATGGAAAGTTTTTGATGCGGATTTAGATAACGCAACAATTCGTTTTTCGATGAAAGAGGAAGCCACAGGAATTCCAAAAATTTTGATGAATAATGCATATATTGTTGAAAAAACAAAAAATAATCCCGATTCTAATACGGAATATTACATATATTACAAATGGTCCGCTCGTGATACAAAAAGAAAAGGAAGATTCATCGGTGAATTTTCTGTTATTAATTCTATGGGTGAACTCATTGCACCAATTAGGGAAACTTTATATATCAATATAATTTGACAATCTAACTAGACCATTTTATATTTAAGTCAAATGTCAAGAGTAATCTCAGCAGTGTTGAGAGCAAATGTCTCAGACGGTAAACTAAATTATTATGGTATCACAAAAAGAAATTGAAGAATTCCTACTGGGAGAAGACCCAGAAAAATACATCGTGGCTCTCGAGTACGATTATCAATCATCAAAAGTTTTTAAGATTATTCAAGACCCCGAAAAAGGTAAAATTATCAAACCCGATAATTTTATTCCCTTTGCTTGGGTCGGAAACTTGCACGACAAAAATTTCTATAAAGGAAATAAATTTGCACAAAAACAGGCAATGTCTGAATGTGGAATTATTATTGACAAATTAGAAACACACGGAGACCCCCGTCTTGAAAACGGTCTTCGTTTTATGGTAAAAACCACAAAGACATACCAACACTTAGTAAACTTTTTTAAACAAGGTGGATTAAATCCATGGGACCGAGAAAATTCAGATTGCATTCAGATTTTACCTCCCGTAGAACAATACCTTGTTCAAAAACAAAAACGTTTGTTTAAAGGTTTTGAAGAATATGATGAAGTTCACCGATTTGTATTCGATATCGAGACCACAGGTCTTTCACCTGAGGAAAGTCAAATCTTCCTAATCGGAATGAAAGACAATCGTGGTTTTGTTCATTCCTTATCTGCACAAAATGAAGAAGAAGAACGACAGATGATTATCGACTTCTTCTATACCATCGATTATTTAAAACCCACATTGGTTGGGGGTTACAACTCCGCATTCTTTGACTTTCCGTTTATTCTTCGTAGAGCCGAGATTCTCGGTCTTGACCCGAAAAAGATTGTTAAAACATTGAACCCTGAGGTGTCAATCAAACAAAGAGAGGGTATGTTGAAATTGGCAAACGAAATGGAACCATATACTCAAACCATGATGTGGGGGTATAACATTGTGGACATCGCACATGCCGTTCGTAGAGCACAAGCAATTAACTCAGACATTAAAAGTTGGGGTTTGAAATACATCACCCAATTTATCGGAGCAGAAAAAGAAAATCGTGTTTATGTTGAAGGGGATAAGATTGGTAAAATTTATTTCGATAATAAAGACTATTACTTTAATCCTAAAACTGGTGGATATCGTGAAGTGGGTAGTAAAGGTACTGAAAACCTTATGGAAAGATTCCCCGGTAAATTTGAAATAGTAAACGGCAATTACATCATCGAACGATACCTTGACGATGACTTGTATGAAACTATGATTGTTGACGATGAGTTCAATCAAGCCAACTTCTTACTATCAAAATTAGTACCAACAACCTACGAACGACTATCAACGATGGGTACTGCAACATTATGGAAAATGATTATGAGTTCATGGTCGTACAAACATAATTTAGCAATCCCCCTCAAAGGAATGAAAAGACCTTTTACAGGTGGACTGTCAAGACTTTTACAAGTGGGGTATTCAACTGACGTATTGAAACTTGACTACTCATCACTTTATCCGTCCATTCAGTTGGTTCACGATGTGTTCCCTAAATGTGACGTTACAGGTGCGATGAAGAGTATGTTGAAGTATTTCCGTGATACTCGTATCAAATACAAAAAATTGGCGGAAAAACACTCAAAGGCCGACCCTAAGTTGTCCTCACAATACGGTCGTAAACAATTACCAATTAAAATCTTTATTAACGCATTCTTTGGTTCGTTGTCAGCACCACAAGTATTTCCGTGGGGTGATATGGACATGGGGGAACAGATTACCTGTACTGGTCGTCAATACCTCCGTCAGATGATTATGTGGTTTATGGAACGTGGTTATGAACCTTTGGTAATGGATACGGATGGTGTGAACTTTGCAGTTCCTGAAAATAGATACACACACAAATACGTTGGTAAAGGTAACAACGGATTGGTTGAGGAAGGTAAAGAATATGTGGGTACTGAAGCCGATGTTGCTGAGTATAACGACTTGTTTATGAGGGGAGAAATGGGATTGGATACGGACGGACAATGGCCGGCAACCATAAATGTGGCTCGTAAGAACTATGCATTGTTAACAGACAAGGGTAAGGTTAAGTTAACGGGGAACACCATTAAATCTAAAAAACTACAAACTTATGTTGCTGAGTTTTTGGATACGGGTTTGAGATTATTATTGGATGGTAAGGGTTCTGAATTTTTGGATTCTTATTATGAGTACATTCAAAACTTATTTGACCAAAAGATACCGTTATAAAAAATTGCCAATAAAGCCCGTGTTAAACAAAGTGTTGTGGATTATAAGGTTCACGTAACTAAAAGAACTAAGTCAGGTTCTTTGATGTCAAGACAAGCACACATGGAGTTGGTATTGAAAGAAAATATACCTGTAGGTTTGGGTGATACGGTTTTTTATATTAATAATGGTACCAGAAAATCACACGGTGATGTTCAAAAGAAAAAGGATGAGATTATTCTTAATTGTTATTTAATTAATGAAAAAGATATTAAAGAAAATCCTGATATGTTGGGTGAATACAATGTTCCAAGATATATTGCAGCATTTAACAAAAGAATTGAACCATTGTTAGTTGTATTTTCAACAGAGATACGTGATGATATTTTAATTGAAGACCCTAAGGATAGACCTTTCTTTACAAAGAAACAGACGGAATTGGTTAGAGGTTTCCCGAGGAGAGATGGTGACCAAGACACTTTAGAAGAGGTATTAACATTATCCGATTCAGAAATCGCATTTTGGAGACACGTAGGTATTGACCCATACTACATGTATATTGACGACACTATTAGTATGGTCAAAGATGAGTATGTCAATAAAAATAAAACTTTATTAAATGATTTAAACTATAGTCCAAAAACTACAATACCTAAGGATGAGTTATATGAAATGGATGAAGATGGTAACTACTTGTACTCTTATGGCGATTAAGAATTCTTAAGACCGTCAGATGATAGAATGTACCAAACATCTCCAAGATTCTTAAGTTCAACACTTGCAAATTTGTTTAACACAATTTCATCATACTCACCATCAAAAGAATGTCGTGAATTAACAATACAATCAGTCATTGATTTTATTGTTATGTGTTTTGTTTGATTATGATTGAGGGTGACCTTTACTTGGTCACCTTCTTTTTGCCACTCATATGGTCTTACAATTAGCACTTTTTCTTCTCTTGTGGTGTATGCTGCTTCTCTTATAATGACACCATCATTGTTTCTGAATATTGACATAGTTATATTACATAAAATTGTCTTGGGAACGCTCGATACTGTAAAGATTTATTTAATTGTTCGGCAACATTTGCCTCTCTTTCCATCATCTTATCAGGTCTAAGTCTTTCGAGTCTTGCTAAAAGTTCCTCGGTTAATTTTGATTTTTCATCTTTTGATTCCGTTAATAACGAATCGTATTCTAAAGTTAGTTCAGAGTCAGGTGTTTTTAGATTACCGCTAAATTTACCTCTAACTCTGCCTAATGTTTCTTTTACATATGCTGTGAACCACCTACGTACCCAAGTTTGTGCAGGACTATTTAACTCATCCCATTTCATTTCATCTATTGGAATATCTGATGGTAATTTAACAACGTCAGGATTTGCAGCTAAACAAGAATCTCTATCTTCAGTATCATAATACCAATACCATACTCTGTACTGATTATTCTGAATATTTCCGAAGTCAAATTTACCACCTGGTACGTTCATTAAGTGTACTGCTTTTTTACCGTCAGGTAATGCTGTAACACGATAAGTTAATTCTCCTGATATAATTCTTCTTTTGATATTGATATCTTGCATTCTTAGTAAGATATCAAAGGCGGGAGTAATAAAGTAATTACCCATAGTTCCCATTTGTGAGAATCCAGCACCTCCACCCATACCAATACCACCAAATCCACCAAAACCACCCATGAACGGGTCAAAAAACGCAGCATCAAGTTCACCTCTAGTGAACCATAATAACTCGTTTAATTCACGACCCGCAGGTATTTCATAAATTTGTTGATTAGATACTAAATCTATATAATCTTTTTTCAATACCCAATCACCACCCGCTTGTAATCCTACTATCTTAGAATAAGCATAAGTGTACTGAGTTTCCCAATCTAATGAACGTGTTGTAAACGCTCGGGTTAGAGATTGTTCATCTAAATTAAGACCGTATAATGAAGTCCATTGGTTTTCAATGAGCCAATCATTAACGTATTGACCATAATCTTGAATTGATAATTCTAATAAAGAATCCATCATTTCATCTTCAATTTCTATACTACGAATCGGAGCACCTAAAAGGTGTCTAATTCTAGTATATAACTTACTTCTGTCCGGTTCTGTTATGATATTAGTTGTTGCCATGAACTTTTATTTATAAATATCAAATAATTTATATTTCTACTTATCTATAATTTAGTTCAACAAAATCTTCGTTAAGTAATTTATTTAATTCAATAATCTCATTTGGTTTTAACAATGAATTTATTGTTTCTTTTTGTTGGTTTCTATTATTAATATGTGGTAGTGGCTTGTATTCTATATTAATTTTTTCACATATTGTTTTCCAACTATCTGATAATTCTTCAAACTTAAACACATCATCAACAATAACATCGCCATTTTCGTCTTTGATAAATAACATTTGTTTTATGACCCATTCTTCTTGTTCCTTTGGTTTTATTTTATTGAACTTAAATAATGACATGGCTTTATCAAATGGATTTCTTACTATTGTGAATTTATAATATTCATCATATTTTTCACCTAATACTTGTTTCCACTGAATTGCTGTCATATGTTTTGGATTTTCCGACATTTCAACACCAAAAAGATTTGCAATTTTTTGTTTTGTTTCTGAATCTGGTGTCCAAATACCTCCACAATCTCTAATTAATTTACCTGATTGATACTCCTCTAATGCGTGTTCTATTGAGGTTCCTGCCGTTCCAGGTATATGAATAAAAATAAATTTTTTTGAATGTGATATCATAATATGTTAATTAATTTTATCTTCGACATTGAAAACGTATCTTCCGTCAATAATTTCTGCGTTGTTTATAAAAACTATGGTTCCGTCTTTATCGTTGTGAAAAACCAAATAATCAGTTTTATATGGTTTTACATTTCCACTACCAAAAACAGTAATTTTTCCATCATTTTCTTCAGTCTTACTGAAAGGTTTTATTTGCATTGTTTTATTACCTTCAGGTGTTTCAACATATGCATCGATTCCACCTAACATATCATCTACACCACCTAATTCACCAACTTTATAAACTTTTTTAGTGTTGAATATACTTTTAAGGTTAATAACTGCATTAATTTCTCTTTTGTCACCAAACTTATTAGACCTGTCCAAACCACTCATTACCGTTTGGAAGGTACTTGATTCGGTGTTAAAAATTCGATATCTAAGTTCTGTCATATAACGAATTAGTCTATCGGTCTCATTCAATTGTTGTTGATTATCTAATCCAATGTAATTAATTGGGTCTATACCGACTTTTTTCAAGTATAAATTAATATCATTTACTAAAGTACAAAATGCAGTGTAGTTAGTGTTTAATTTGTTAATCACAGAACGACCTGGTTGTTCAAAATCATACACACCTGACATTTGTCCGTCTTCATATTCATTTCTTTCAAACCAATAATCTGAAAATACTTCCTTAAGAATATCCATAATTGCGAACATAAACTTCTTTTTAACTTGTGGATTTCTATTAAAAATCATTCTGTATGTGTTTACTTGCTTTCTATTACATCCTGCAGATACACCCTCATTAATGACTTTTTTAATTATATTTCCTTCGTTAATCTTATCTTTAGTTCTACCTAAATATAATTTATTCACAAACGGCCAATTTATAACTTTCCAAAAGTTTTTGATATAATCGTCTCTTTTGTTTTTGTATTTTAAATAATAAGCATGTTCCCATAGGTCTAACCCTAATATTGGATATCCACCAAATTTTATAGTATTCATTAATGGATTATCTTGATTTGATGTTGTCATAATTTTTAACTTATCACTGTTAGTGACAACTAACCAAACCCAACCTGAACCAAATTTAGATTCTGCTTTATTCTCAAATTCTTTTTTAAAATTATCGTATGAACCAAAATCTTCTTTTATTTTTCTCAGTATCGGACCATAAACTCTTGTATTTTTTGGTGTTAACATTTTCCAAAACAATGCATGGTTAAACGCTCCACCTGCGTTATTTTTAATATGGTTATTATATCTACTTATACCTTTAACGATTTGTTCTAAGTCTAAATCAGGACCTTTTCTGTTTTTGATAGCGCTGTTCAGCTTATCAACATACCCTTTGTAATGTTTGTTATAGTGTACATACATTGTTTCTTTGTCAATGAATGTTTCTAAGGCAGTGTAAGAGTATGGTAATCTTTCTATACCAATCTTCTTCATTTCTAATAAAATTTTCTTGCGTGATTTTTCATCTGTGGATTCTTTGATTTTGTTATCCACATTAGTTTGTTTAATTTGTTCTTCGAGTTCTTTGGCTCTTCTTTGTAATTTCTTGAAACTCATCTATAGTTTTAACTATAAATAACCTGTAAATACAAAAGATTACCTTCTTCTTGAAATTTCATTTAAAATCTCTTCTAATGTATCACCTTTTCCTTCATTATCACCCATAACTGTCTCAAATATATTCTTTTTTTGAGACAAGATATCATAGATAACACCTTCAATAGAATTGTCGAATATTGGGTAGAATACTGATACGTTAGAGTTTTGTCCGTATCTATAAGCACGGTCTTCGGCTTGTGAATGGTCGGAAGGTACAAAGGACAGGTCGTTCATTATAACGGCTTCGGCTGAGGTTAGAGTGATACCCACACCCGCAGCTTTTAAGTTACCAATAAACACTTTTATTTTGTCATTCTCTTGGAATTGGTCCACAGAATGTTGTCTTGCAGGTTTTGACATACTTCCATCTAAGGTAACTGCAAGTTTACCAAAGTGTTCTTTTAAGAGGTTTAATGTGTTGGTGAAATTTGTGAAAATAATAACTTTCTTATCTTGTTCTAAAATATTATCAGCAATTTCACAAGTTTCTTTTACTTTACTCTCAGCTATAACCTGTCGTACTTTCATTAGCTTTGAGAATTGTACTGTTAGTGAAGACGATTCATTTGATTGTTCATACCAATCGTAGTACTCACCCATTAGTTGTTCGTAATCTCTTGATTTAAGTCTTAAATAAACGGGTGTGATAATTTTTTCAGGTAAGTCAAGAATGTCTTGTTTAAGTCTTCTTAACACATGAGATTTGGTTCTGTCTCTTAACTCTTCTAAATTATCAGAACCTTGAACGTTCCACACTTTTCTTTTACCAACATTAAACTGATAACCATTACAATACCTTCTAACATATGCCATCCAATTATATGCGACAGGACTATCAACTAAGTTTAACAAGTTATAATAATTAATCGGTCTTGATGTCATAGGTGTTCCTGTTAGTAACCAAACTTTACCAATTTTGTTACAAATGTCGTTTGCAATTTTTGTTCTTTGTGCCTGTGCGTTTTGTATATAATGAGCCTCATCAATAACAATTAAATCAAAACCTTCATTTAATATTGTTGACTCTTCTTGATATTTTGGGTCATGAAAGTTTTTTAATATGTCATAGTTAATGATAGTATAATCACCACTTTCCCAATTTTTACCTTCTATGATTGAGACAGATTTATCGGTATAATTTCCGATTTCTCTCATCCAATTTATTTTTAAAGATGCTGGACAAATAATTAATACTTTCTCAGCACCCGTTTCCAAAGATGCGATAACAGTTGAGGTGGTTTTACCCAATCCCATATCGTCAGCCAAAATGTATTTTTCATTGGCAACCAACTTTTCAATGGCTTCTTTTTGGTGTTCTAATGGAGGACGATGAGAATATTTTTCGTAATCAATTTCAACTTTAGTTTGTTTTTTAGAAATAATTGCAGCCTTAGGTAACCAAAAATCATGAAGCTCTTCAGATTCAAATAACTTTCCCCATATGTGAAATGCCTTATCTTTTTCAACTAAAAGTTTTTCAATGTATATTTTTTCAGGTTCTTTAGTTAATAATTTATCTTCCATCATTTTTTTGGAAAAATAAGAATCTAATGGAACCCATCTTCTTGCGATTTTTGGAACAACTTCCTTATAATTGTTAATATAATCAGATTGTGCTCTTGTAATCTTAAAATTTTTGTTGTTTTTGTATTTTTTCTTGATTGCAAGAATATAATTATTAAAACCAACGTATTCGTCAAGGACACGAAGGGCTTTAACTTCAGGAATTTTAGAAAGCGTTTCTGAATTTTCTTGCATAATGTAAATAAATTTAAATATAATCAAAAAACAAATATTTATCAATATATGACACAGAGAAGAGTTCCTATAACACGATTAAATAAGTTTTTTGGCTCTGAAGACTATAATCTCGAGATAGAAATGGGTCGAGAATGGTTAAGTGGAGACATGAACTTTACACTGGTATTATACAGTGTTGATTCTCAACGCACGGTAAAGGATGATGTTTATGGTGAAGTTAGTTCAGATGGTGTTCAATTTTTACCACCTGTTGAATTTAATGCGTTGGTTAGAATTGAGGAACCGTCAAATGACTTCATTGGTGGTAGTAAGATTATACAGAACGAACCAGGTAACCTTATTTTTTCTGTTTATGAAAAAGAATTGGAAACATTGAAATTTGAGATTAAACTCGGTGATTACATCGGTTATTGGATATCACCTAGTGAAATGAAATACTATTCTGTAACTAACGCGGCTCAACCAAACTATGATAATAAACATACGTATGGGGGTTATAAAAGTTTTTATTACACTTACACTGCAACACCCGTATCTGAAGATGAATTTAGAGGGTTGTAATGTCAAATCCAATCAAATACACTACAGGTTCTGAGACATTGGCTCTCAAGAAGGGTAACTTCTATATAGGTACTGGTGATGTGGGAAAAGGACCAACAAATGTGACAGGTTATTACAACGGAATAACTCCACCAACAGGAGGTTATACAATATACTTAAATAAAGCGAGTGGTGGTCCGTCAATTTACACATGTACCAATGATACAGAACTTATAAGTTTAACGAATTCCATAGCAGGAACTTCATACACGACAGCAAACGAGTGTTTGGTGTACTTTGCTAGTCAAACTGATAAAGTTGTCTTAAATCGTGATTATGAAAATATTGTAACAGATGGGTTGGTATTAAATTTAGATGCCGGTTTCACACCTTCATATCCAAAGAATGGAACAACGTGGTATGATATGGGGGGAACTAATAACGGAACTTTAAATAATGGTCCTACGTTTAATTCTGCGGATGGTGGTAGTATTGTTTTTGATGGTACAAATGATAATGTTTCTTTATCAAATTATACTTTAAATAATAGTTTTACTTATGGTATCTGGGTAATGAGAAGTGGTAGTGGTAATCAGGGAAACAGAGGTATTGTAATATCAAATGCCGCAACATATATTGATGTTGGTTTTAATAATGGAATTATGCTTAGTTTAATTCTGTCTAATGGTTCACAAAATCTAACTACTTACGGAACTATAGTCCCAACCGGTCAATGGGCGTATTACTCGGCAACATATAATCAACAAAGTGCAATACTATATCTAAATGGAATTCAAATAGCATCTAATAATTATTCGTTAGGGGTTGGTAGAATCGGAAATGGGTTTACAATCGGTTCTTTTGATGGCGGAAGTTACAATCTTAATGGAAAAATTGCAATTGTTCAAGTATACAACAGAGCTCTAACAGCATCTGAAGTCCTACAGAACTACAACGCCCAAAAGGGAAGGTTCGGACTATAACCCCATCCTTAAAAAACCCAAAATTTTTCCAGAAATTCTTTTTCACATATTGGGACCTTTTTTAAAAAGGGACGGTTTGGATTATAAATAAACCTAACATACTATTTATACATAATGGCATTACCAAAACAAATAAAGAAACACTTACCCCTCACTCCCGAGAAACAACTCTTAGAGAGAAGGGAACAACTTTTGGAGTTTATCCAAAAGGATGGAACTTATTTACCTAAGGGAATTTTACATGCGGATTTAGACCGAGGTATGTTAGATTTCGTTCGTGATGAGTTAGAGTGTGTTGTTGATGGTAAGAAGGTTAGTAATCTTGATTTAATAATCACTTTACAAAATTGGGCTCAGTTTACACAAACTTGGAATACGGAAGATTTAAATGGTAATGTTCAGTTTCCTTTTATTACTACGGTAAGACAGCCTGAGGTTCCTTATGGTACAAACCCCTCGTTACAATATACGATACCAAATAGAAAAGAATTTTTATATGCTCAAGTTCCGACTTGGGATGGTACAAGAAAGGGTATGGATATATATAAGATACCTCAACCTATACCTGTTGATATCACTTATGATATTAAGATTGTTTGTAATCGAATGAGGGAATTAAATCAATTCAACAAAATTGTTTTACAGAAGTTTAGTTCTCGTCAGGCGTATACCTTTATAAAGGGTCATTATGTTCCGATTGTTTTAAATAATATTTCTGACAATTCAGTTACGGAGGTTAACAAGAGAAAGTTTTATGTTCAAAATTATAACTTTACGATGTTAGGGTTTTTGATGGACGAGGAGGAGTTTCAGATTTCACCTGCCATTACAAGGGCGGTTACATTACTTGAGGTTAGTACTAAGACGGGTTCAAGAAGGGCATCTAAAATACCTGGTAGACCTGACAACTTTGATTTAAACATTATTTTTTCTGAGAGTCAAACAGAAAAAGTTGAAACTTTTAGGTATACGGTAGATTTATTGGTTACGGGGACTGAAAACATATCATCGTATGATGTTTACATTGACAACAACTATGTGGGTTCAGATTTGAGTACGATTCAAGTTAGTGATGGTGATTTGTTAAAATTGGATATCACGAAGGTTACGGGTGGTCAAAGTGCGTCTTTAATTACCACGGCATATCTTAAATAATTATTCTCCGTAGATATCTTTTTTCTTTTTGCATTTCTCGTAAATCATCTTTTCTAAAAACTTATACATTTTTAGTCCATTTTCCTCACAATAGTTTTTTAGGACCGTGTGAGCTTCTTTCGATATTTTTAGATTTTTAATTTCATTCATAACAAACAGGTAGAAAAAAGGCAGAAAAAACTCTACCTAATAATAAATATTAGTCCTAAGTAAATGTATTTTGTAATTTTTCTAAATATTTATCTATAAAATAAATTAAAAGAAATCACAAGTTAAATGGCAACATCAAACAAAGTATTCGTTTCTCCCGGTGTTTACACTTCTGAAAGAGATTTAAGTTTCGTAGCTCAGAGTGTCGGTGTAACTACACTAGGAATCGTTGGGGAAACTCAACAAGGTCCAGCATTTGAACCTATTTTCATCACTAATTATGATGAATTCTTGTCTTATTTTGGAGGTACAACACCTGAAAAATTCGTCAACACACAAATACCTAAATATGAAGCAGCGTATATCGCTAAGGCATATTTACAACAATCTAACCAACTTTTTGTAACAAGAGTGTTAGGTCTAAACGGTTATGACGCAGGTCCATCTTGGTCAATTACTACTGTAGCTAACGTTGATAAAACAACAGTAGGTATCACAGGAACTACGGGTCCACAGACTCTTGAGTTCTCAGGTAATACAGGTGGAACAATCAACATAACATCAATACCAGCAAAATTAAGTTCTAAGTTTTCATTACCTTATACTACATTTGCGGGTGGTTCATCTTCAATTAGTGAAGATTTCCAAGGATATATCCTTTCTACTATATTAGATACTGCAACATCAGGTGATACTGCATATTTTTGGGGAACCGTAAGTGCTAGTACTTTTGATTCAGTTACAGGTGTAACAAGTGCAACAGCATTTACTGAAACATTCGGTGTATCAGGATTGACTGATGCTGATGCAGACTTCACAAGTCCTAACGATGACCCATGGTACTATTCGTTGTTTGATAACAACAGTGGAGCATATTATGGTTTCGGTTTTGGTGCAGGTTTCAGTAATTTAGAAAGTTTGGGTAGTGGAGCATTCTCAGGTGAGATGGAAGTTTACTATTCTGATTATTTAGGTACATCATATACTGATTATGATGATGTAGTTGTTGCAACTCTTCGTTCAAGAGGTATCACTACAGATTCTTCAGGTGGTCCTGTTTACACAGTTACAGGAACTAGTGATGTAACATTAGTTACTTCAGGAGCATATTCAGGTGTTTCAACAAACCCTAAAGAAACATTTAGAGTATCGGGTGTAACAAGTGCAGGTAATGCTTTCACATTCAACACATCATTTGATTCATCAAATACTAACTATATTAGTAAGGTATTTGGTAGAGGTAACTTCTCTAAACCAAGAACTGAAGTTCCATTATTATTAGAAGAGGTATTCCAATCAACATTAAATGATTCATATAATAACGGTTACATTAGAGGATTGACTTCTTCATTGACTGCGTTACCTGAATCAAGAGGTTTGGATACTACATCTATCGGTTGGTACTTAAATGAATACCAAACACCAGGAACACCTTATGTTGTTTCTGAATTACGTGGTAATACAGTTTACAAACTTTTCAGATTTATATTAATTTCTGACGGTAGTGCTGCAAACAGACAAGTTAAAGTGTCAATTGCTAACATGCAGTTCAGTAATGGTACATTTGATATTATCGTTCGTGACTTCTTCGATACCGATGAAAACCCATTAGTTATTGAAAAATTCACAAACTGTACGATGAACTCAACTCAAAACTCATACGTAGCACAAAGAGTAGGTACATCAAACGGTGAGTACGAATTAAAATCTAAATATATTATGGTTGAGATGGATGAAGACCATCCAGATGATGCACTACCTTGTGGATTTGAAGGATACAACTTCAGAGAATACTCAGGAGTTAAAAATCCATTCCCAATCTATAAAACAAAATACAACACACCTGGTGAGATTATTTATAACCCACCATTTGGAGCTTCATCAGGAGCTGATAACGTTGTAAGAAGTGCGGGTGATAGAGTTAGAAAAACTTATTTAGGATTCTCATCACAAGTAGGAGTTGATGGTGACTTCTTTGAATACAAAGGTAAACAAGTACCAACAACTTCTGATGGTAACGGAACAGATTGGCCCGTATTGACCAAAGGTTTCCACATGGATTCAGGAGCAACTGCGGTAACTATCTCAAGTAGTTATACATCTTCAGGTACATCAGCATTTGAAGTTGGTGTGGCTTCGTTCCAAACTGACCCTCAAAACAACACAAACCCATACTACTCATTAGCTGCGAGAAAGTTCACATTACTTGCTCAAGGTGGTTTTGACGGATGGGATATCTACAGAGAATACCGTTCAAATGGTGATACATTCTCATTAGGTAATACAGGTTTCTTGAAAGGTAACAGTTCAACATCAATCACTTATCCTGATTCTACAGGTTGGGGATACTTTAAACCAATCACAGGTCCTGACCAACAACAATGGGCAAACACTGACTACTACGCATATTTGTGGGGTCAAACAACATTCAATAACCCTGAGTCTGTAAACATTAACGTATTTACAACACCTGGTATTGATTTTGTTAATAACGCATCGTTAGTAAATGACGCAGTTGAAATGGTTGAAACTGACAGAGCAGATTCAATCTATGTTATGACAGCACCTGACTACGATATGTTCTCACCAAATACTGCAGATTTTGATACTCAGTTTATTTACCCTGAAGAATTAGTAGATTTATTAGATGACTCAGGTATTGACTCTAACTACACTGCAACTTACTATCCTTGGATATTGACGAGAGATACTAACAATAACACTCAGATTTATCTTCCACCAACAGGTGAGGTTGTAAGAAACTTAGCATTGACTGATAACATCGCATTCCCTTGGTTCGCATCTGCGGGTTACACAAGAGGTATCGTAAACTCAGTTAAAGCACGTAAGAAGTTGACTCAAGACGATAGAGACACTCTATATAAAGGTAGAATTAATCCAATCGCAACATTCTCAGATGTGGGTACAGTAATTTGGGGTAACAAAACTCTTCAAGTTAAAGAATCGGCACTTGACAGAATCAACGTTAGAAGATTGTTGTTACAAGCTCGTAAGTTGATATCAGCGGTGGCGGTTAGATTGTTATTCGAACAAAATGATGAGAAAGTAAGACAACAGTTCTTAGACTCAGTTAACCCAATCTTGGATTCAATCCGTAGAGATAGAGGTTTGATTGATTTCCGTGTGACTGTATCAAACACTCCTGAAGATTTAGATTCAAATACCCTAACAGGTAAGATTTATCTAAAACCAACAAGAGCTCTTGAATTCATCGATATTGAATTCTTGATTACTCCAACAGGAGCATCATTCGAAAATATCTAATAGATAATAAACACAATAGAAGGGGGGTTCGAGAGTACCCCCCTTTATAGCCTAAAAAAAGACTACAATGGAATTTAAGAAAAAAAATTTAAATGAAGCATTAAACATTAAAGGGTCTGATAAAAAAACTTTTTCAGAAAAACCCCAAAATATTGTTATTTCTGAAGAACAATTAGATAGATTAATAAATAAAGTTTCCAAAGAAAAATAATGAATATACGTAAAGTTTTAAAAGAATTTGCCCAAGAAAAACAACTTCGTGAAGGATTTGATGACGCGGGTGAACCAGATTTAAAGTACTACGCTTTTGACTGGGATGATAATATCGTGACAATGCCGACACAGATTGTGTTGTCAGACGATAAAGGTAATGAAGTAGGTATGAGTACAGAAGACTTTGCCGAATACAGAGAAAGAATAGGTAAAGAACCTTTTGAGTATAAAAATAAGACGATTATAGGTTATGCTGAAGACCCTTATCGTAATTTCCGTGTTGAGGGTGATAAGGCATTTATAATTGATGCAATGGTTGCAAAACCCGGTCCTTCATGGGATGATTTTGTTGAGGCAATAAATGGGGGGTCGATTTTTTCCATAATTACTGCGAGGGGACACAATCCTAACACACTTCGTGAGGCGGTTTACAATATGATTGTTAGTGACCACAACGGAATTAGTAAGGATAAGTTACTTAGTAACTTAAAAAGGTATCGTGAGTATTTTGATGAAACAAAAATGAACGATAAGGAGATGATAGATTTTTACTTAGACTTGGCGAAGTTTCATCCTGTAACGTATGGTGAGGGTAGTGCTGCCAATCCTGAAGAGGGAAAAATTGTGGCATTAAGAAACTTCTTATCTTACGTTAAGAGCATGGCTCAACAACTAGGGGAGAAGGCTTACTTTAAGAATGGTATAAAGAACAACTTTGTACCTAATATTGGATTTTCTGATGATGATACTAAAAATATAGAGAAGATTAAAGATTTTCTAGATGCAGAAGATAAAGATAAACTAGTTAAGACTTATTTAACAAAAGGAGGAGAAAAAGTAAAAGTTTAATTAATTACAGTAAATCTGGGCTCATTATATGAGTAAATGATTTCTAAATTAAAGTAAATAGAAAATTTTTTCGAACTCATAATATTTATAAGAAAATAAAAGACACAAATTAAAACCAAAATACTATGGCTGATTTATTAATGAAAATGCCCACACCGTATGAACCAAAAAGAAAGAATCGATTTATTCTAACTTTCCCTTCATCATTGGGTATCAACTCTTGGTACGTTGAATCTACTTCACGTCCTCAGGTGACAATTGGAGCGACTGAAATTCCATTTTTGAACACATCAACATTCGTTGCAGGACGATTTAACTGGAATACTATTAACGTAACATTCCGTGACCCTATCGGTCCTTCAGCATCACAAGCTCTTATGGAGTGGGTTCGTTTACATTCTGAATCAGTAACTGGTCGTATGGGTTATGCTGCAGGTTATAAGAAAGATTTGGACTTGGAAATGTTAGACCCTACAGGTGTTGCGGTTGAAAAGTGGATACTACAAGGAACATTCTTAACGGACGTTAACTTCGATTCGTTAGGTTATGGTGATGATGGATTGGCAACAATCACAGCAACATTACGTCCTGATAGATGTATTTTGGTTTACTAATATAGTATTTACGAAAAAAATAACTTTAATATATTTAACCATAGGGGAAACCCTATGGTTTTTTTTATTTAAATAATATGGATACAACAGAACAGTACGGACAAATGAACATGAACTTACCACATGATGTGGTGAAGTTACCTTCGGGTGGAAAATTTTATAAAAACAAAAAATCGTCAATTAAGGTAGGTTATCTAACCGCAAATGATGAAAATATCTTGATGTCACCTAACATTATTCAGAGTGATGGTATCATTAGAACATTGTTGAAACAAAAAATTTATGAACCCAACTTTAATATTGATGAATTATTAGATGGTGATGTTCAGTCTATCTTATTATTCTTAAGAAATACGGCATTTGGTACAACATATAAAGTAAAAACAATTGACCCTATTACTAATAAAGAATTTGAGGCGAATGTTGAATTGGATGAAATTGACTTTATTAAACCTGAATTGGAACCTAATGAGAGAGGTTTATTTACTTTAGAATTACCTTCATCAGGAAAAGTAGTGGAGTGTAGATTATTAAATATTGGTGAACAAGAAGAGATTGACAAAATCCAAAGTAACTATCCACAAGGAATGATTGCACCGATTGCGACTAAGAGATTAGAAAAACAAATCGTAACTATTGATGGTGATGAAAATAAACAAAACATTTCTGTTTTTATAACTCAAATGCCAATATCAGATGCTAAGTTTATTAGAAAACAATTAAAATTAGCAGAACCCCGTCTTGATTTAAGAAGGGACATTTTCGCCCCGTCAGGAGAAAAAGTAACGGTCAATGTTACTTTCGGGGCTGAGTTTTTTCGACCTTTCTTCTGATTATAAAAAAATTCAATTAGACGAAATTTATTATTTGTCTAAACATGCTAACTTTGTATATTCAGATATGTTGAACATGCCTGTATTTGAGAGAAAGTATTTCATCAATAAGATAGTTGAAGATTTTGACAAGAGACAAGAGGCTATGGAAAAACAAAAAAACAGAAAATAATCTATTTATCATAAAATAGTAATACATGTTTTTTCAAGACAATACATCAGGTGGTAATTCAGGACCATTTCAAAAACCTTCTAATGATGGTTCTTTTATAACTAATGCCACTCAGGCGGCATTAAACGCAATTAAACCTGGTGAATTTATAAAAGGTTTAAAAACTGTTGAAGATGCGGCAAAACAAGTTTCAAGAACAGTTTTTGGTCAGGTTGGTAGTGCATCAAGAGAAATACAAAAAACTTTAGTTGAATCCTTTAAAAGTACGGTAGATATTGGTGCGTCCCTTGAAGATAATATTTCAATATACAAATCTATTTCTCAATCTTTACAAAGAAACAATTATTTAACTAACGAACAGTTAGATAGTTTAGTAACATTACAAAGAACAACTAACCTTACTGCAGAAGAAATCGGTAACATGGTTACAGGATTTCAAGATTTAGGTCAAGGTACTGACGCTGCCATTGAAAAAACTGAAGGATTAGCACAGGTTGCGAGAAGTTATGGTCTTAATGTTGGTCAATTTTTAAAGACAACAGGTGACAATTTAAAGTTAGTAAATGCTTATGGATTTCAAAATGGTGTTGAAGGTTTAGGTAGAATGGTTGCGAGAGCTCAATCTCTTCGTATGGACTTTACAAAAATAACAGGATTAGCTGCAGATTTATTAAGTCCTGAAAAGGCCATAGATTTAGCTGCGGAGATGCAAATATTAGGTGGAGCTGTTGGTGATTTAGCGGACCCATTTAAGTTAATGTACATGGCTGAGAATGACATGGAAGGTCTTCAAAATGCTATTATTGATACTGCTAAATCGGCGGTTATGTTTAATCAAGACACAGGTGAATTTAAAATAACAGGTGTTGAAATGAGAAGATTGAGAGCACAAGCAGATGCTCTTGGTATGTCTTATGAAGATTTGGCAAATACTGCAGTAAAGGCGGCTAAAGAACAAAAAGTAATGGAATCTTTAGATTTCACAGGTCTTGATAAAGATACTAAACAATTAGTTGCAAATTTAGCCGAAATAGGTCCTGATGGACAAATATCACTAAATCTTCCTGATTTGAAAAAGCCGATTACAGATTTATCTGTATTACAAAATAAATCGTCAGAAGAATATAAAGCACTTGAAAAATCCCGTGAAGCTTCTAAAATGTCTGAAAGAGATATTGCAGTAAAACAACTTAGTGTTTTAGAAGAACAAAACAAAACATTATTAAAAATACAGACATCAGGAATTTTAGCTGGTGGTTATGCATCGGGAGAGGCTGGTTCTAGAGGTGAAGACCTTGAAAGTTTAATGAGGGCGGTTGCTGATGCTACGGGAGAACAAACAAGTAAAACTATAAATAATTTTGTTCAGCAGTCACAATTTACTAAAACAGTTACTGATTTTGTAACAGGTTCTAATACTTTAGGTTCAAGTTTACAAACAACATTTACTTCATTTCAAAACGAAATGACAACATTATTTAAAAATTTACCTGGACAAATTAGAGAATCTTTAGTAAATATTGACCCTGAGGTTACACCCGGAATGACTACGATAACTGAAGAGGTAAATCAATTTGGTGTTGGTGTTGGAAACGTAACGATTGCTCTTGATAATTTAACAGAATCAATAACTCAAATATTAAATGTAGGTAATGGTGGTGCCTCTATGAATGATGGGTATTTTGCACCAGGCACTGCTAGTGTAATATCAGGACCTGCAGGGGTATTTAATTTAAATGAATATGATGAAGTATTAGCGGGTACTAACCTAACAGGTAGAAGACAAGAATCATCAACAGAAAGTACTAAAAATATTAATTTTTCACCTATGGAAATAAAAATAAATCTTACAGGTGTAAATAATTCAGATTTAGAAATGGCTATGAGAAGCCCTGAATTCGTATCTCGGGTAAGAGAAGTCGTATTAACTGGAATTGGTAGTCCATTAGGTAACACAACTGCCGGTTATGTTTAAAAAATCAATCAACAATCTATTTATCTAATAAAAGAATAGATGAGTAGTCCATTATCATTTAACTCAACTGAGAATTTTAGAAAAAAGTTGCTTGTAAGGAACTTACCTCCTTATGATTATCCCGGTGCGTTTTCACCAAATTCAAAACCAGCTATTGGTGATTTTAATGTTGATGATTTAGCCGTTATAGATAGTCCTTCATTGGTTGATATTGGAGATGACCAAGAAAAACTCTTATATATAAAAAATGCATTTGGACCTGAAAATACTAACTCAACTTACGGAAGTGTTATAGATATTAATGAAGATAAGGGTACTCAGTCTAATTTAGGTGAATATGATTATTATGCTTCAGAACCTTCAAAAACTACGGAAGACTCTCAAAAAGATTCATTTATAAAAAACCTATACGGTCCACAAGCGGGTTGGGATGATGAGGTTAATGTTGAAGATGTTGTAAGAACAAACATTATACCTTTAAATTTAGTTGCGGGTAGTCCTATAGAATATTTGAGAGACCCAATACAACAAAGAGATACGTACTATAAATTCATATCTTCATTATATTCTCCATATCAAATTTTAATATCTGATGACCCTCAAGGTTCTGATGGTAGATTAACCGATGATTCAGACCTAATGCAAATAGGTGCTAAATTACTACAAAGGGATTGGAAAACAAGAAGAGACTCTAACTTATATCAACAAACGTTAGGTAGAGCAAACGTTATCGATGCAGCAAACGACCCTTTCAGAGCGTTAGGAATTGCTGCGGGTAGAGTACCTATAATAGAACCGAATTGGACGATATCTCAACCTGATTCAATAATTGGTAAAGGTTTAGATTTTATATCAAGAATTGCAGGTGTTACACCACCATATTCTTTTATACCTGGTGATTATTTTTCACTACCACAAAGAAGAAGTTTCTTAGACCAAGTACAAAGAACAAGTTTTCTTAATGCGGGTGTTAATGCTATTGGTAATATTGCAGGTTCTTTTGGAGCCACAGGAGTACAAAAATTTGTAAAGAAATTAAACTTACCAAACACAAGAACATCATCTGACATTTTCTTGGCTAATACAGGTCAAGGTCAATCATCAAGCCTTTTTAATAATTTAGAGTTCAATGACTATCGCCCTGATTATCGTGCAAACTTTATTAACGATATAAATTTAGGTGCTCCAAATGGAAATTACTATATAGGTAAAAGAACATCAGAACCTAGTGATATCGTATTTCCTTCAGATGCGATGCCGATTGATAAATACGGTTATGCTACTCAGTCACCCGTATTTGGTTATGGTGCATTAGGAAAAGAATACGAAGGACCAAACAACGATTTTAAGTTTGGTTTAAATACTACATCGACATATGATAGTGGTGGTGTTACGGGTGGTTTTGTATGGTCAAGTGATGGTAGTGAATCTCAATACGGTAAAAGACCTGGTCCCACAAATGATAACCCAACACAACCAACAGACAGTTCATGGACTGCAACCAAAAGTACATTTGATTCCAAAACGAGTAATAACTCAATCTATCAGTACAAAAACGGTTCAATACTTGATACTACACAGAAACTTATTGACGCTGCCGATGGAAGCGATAAGAAACTTGAACATGCCGGAAACGCAATCAACCAAGTAAGTAAGAAGTTTTCTGACGGATACAAAATATTAAGTAAAGGTTCAAGAGTAGTTAGATACTCAAGTGAAAATAACTATACTGAAGGGTATGAGTTCTGTCGTGTGTTTACTAAAGACACACCCTTTTATGATATGGGTGACCTACAAAAGACTGAAGGTAACCAAAGAAAATTTACATACTCAGTTTTAGATAACACATATAATTTGAACATCGCACCGATGAGGGGTGAGGATTCGTCTAATATGTTAGGTAATGACTATTCTTCTAATGGTCCAAAAAAATACATGTTCTCAATTGAAAATTTAGCATGGAGAACGGCCAACAGACCTGGTTATACTTATGATGACTTGGCGAATTGTGAAAAAGGACCTAATGGTGGTCGTATTATGTGGTTCCCCCCTTATGATATGAGGGTAGATGAGAATGTTAATACAAGATGGACTGCAAATGAATTTTTAGGTCGTCCTGAACCTGTTTACACTTATAATAACACAACCCGTGTTGGTAACTTATCATGGAAGATTGTAGTTGACCACCCGTCAATTATGAATCTTATAATAGACAAAGAACTAAAAGGTCAAAATGGTCAGGCGGTTAATGCTATTGTTGATTCATTTATTGCAGGATGTTTAAAATATGACATATATGATTTGGTTGCTAAGTATCCACAATTTTCGTTAACCGACATCTATGAGATTGTAAATAAAATTACATCGGTTGAAGATTACAAGAATGAAGTTAGTGAGATACCACCTCAGATACAAACAGAAAAACCAAAACAAGACGATAAAAAATTAGATACGTTTAAGGATAACGAACTAGTTTTCTATTTTGATAATGACATACCGGGACCTGCAGGTACAAGACCAAATTATAGTAGTACGGTTAGTGTTAAATACGACAGTACCTATAATACCTATATTGGTCGAGAGTCCACGATATTAAATAATCAACCTGACAATACTAAGAAAGAAGCGATGACCGTTTTCTTTAATACTATTAAAGAATCATTTGATTTAAATAAGAGTTTTACAATAAAATTAGGGGAAACTTTAAAACAGGGTAATAGTGTAAACTTAAGTATATTGGGGGGAGCATCTCCATTGGCGAATGAGGAATACAATAAAAAATTATCAGAAAGACGTATATCTTCTGTTATTAATTGGATGAGAGATATTTCTATTGAGGGTGGTGGTACTATTGGTGACTATATCGATAGTAAAAAGTTAACTATCAAACAACAACCACAGGGTGAAACCGCAACGGTTTCGGATATAAATGGTAATACTGTTAATTGTAATGAGGTTGTTAGTACAGGAACCGATGCTGAGTTTTCACAAGGTGCGATGGCGTGTAGAAGGGTAAGGTTAAGAGTTGATGCGGAAATTGTCCCACCAACTGAAACTAAAACAGAAGAGCCTGCTGAACCTACAACTGATAGTAATGGTGTTACTCAAGAAACATCAAACATTGTTAATACTAATACTGTTCAAACTCAAGAATCGAGAGTTAGACAAGATATTGCTAAAAGGGTCTTAAGAAGAACTTTGAGTGAGTGTAACTATTTTGATATGATGAAACAAGATTCACCAGCGGTGTATGAGAGTATTAAAGAGAAGTTCAAGTATTTCCAACCGACTTTTCACTCAATCACTCCTGAAGGTTTGAACTCACGACTTACATTCTTACAACAATGTATGAGACCTGGTGATACTATTCCAACAATACAAAAGGATTCAACAGGAAGGGTTACAAGGATATACAACGATGCGTTTAACACTGCGTTTGGTGCACCACCTGTGTGTGTTTTAAGAATTGGTGATTTTTATCACACAAAAATTATTATCAATTCATTATCTATAAGATATGAGCCATTAATGTTAGATATGAACCCTGAAGGTATTGGTGTTCAACCGATGATTGCGGATATAAGTTTAAGTTTTAACTTTATTGGTGGTGAAGGTTTGAAAGAACCTGTTGCTAAATTACAAAACGCGTTATCATTTAACTATTATGCAAATACTGAAATGTATGATGACAGAGCGGATGTAACGGATGTATCTGCATCGCAATTTGATTCTCAGATATTGGAAAGTATTCTTTTGGAAACTTCAAATACTGACCCAAGACAAACTGTTGAAAATCAAAGATTGGGTGGTGTGAGTATCGGTAATATACAAAATCAAAGTACTAATGTTGAAACGGGAGCCATATCAGGAGCATCTGATTATAAACAAATAATGAAAGACATTACTACTCATAATAAAGATTATGCGAATACTGTCTTGTCAACATTAGAAGAAATAAATTCAACATATTTGTATGGTGGATTAAAATTATTTGTTAAAGACCGTGACTATAGTACTGGTAATTTAAATGGTGCCGATGTATCAATGTTTGGTAAAAGTTTTGATTTACAGAACAAAATAGATGACACCTATAATTTCTGTGCTAGTGCCGTTGATAACGGAACAAGTCCGTTTATTGATTATGGAAACTTTGGATTATTTAAAAATTCATTAATTGATAGTTACAAAGCCTCATTGAAAAGTTTGATGGATGAGAAAAGAAACGAGTATATTCTCAACATGGAAACAAACTTACAAAGATTATCTGAAGATGAATCAGTATTGATATTTGATATTGATAAATTAAATTATGTTGTAACGGAATCTGCGGGTTCATCAACAGGAAGTGACGGTTACCAAACCAAACAAGGTAGTACGGTAATCTTTAGTATAACAGGTACTACGGATGTCGATGTATCATCACCTGGTACACCGGCAGACACTCTTGAAGAATTGGAAAATGACTTCACACAGATTGGTTCAGATATGAACGATTTGATAAGTAAGTTAGAATCTAACTACTTAATGACAACAACCAGTAATGAATGGAATAGTAATTTTACTTATAGTGTATATCCTGATAATACTACTCTTAAGGAAAAGAGTGCGTTAGTTAGAACATCAAAAGAAAAAAGAATTAATACACCCGCTGAGGTGAGTTTATTCACTTTAATGGGTAAAGACATTAAAGATGATAAGACGAAAGTTTTTAATAGTATCATTAACAAAATGACATTTAAAAATAACAATCAAAAAAGTAGATTCTCAAAAGAGTTAAATGAAATATTAGACGAACTTCAACTTTATTATGTTGCAGCATTTGCTGAATCTGAAAAATCATTTAATACGTTTAAAAATAGTTATTTTGATAAAAAATACTCACAATATTTACCTTACAATCAAGATAAAACAAGAAATTTCACATTTTCTAAGATTGAAGACACTACATTGTCTGAAAGTCTAACTACATTATATGAAACGTTAAACACGGGTGATAAAACAACTTACAACGGAAAAAAGAGACTTAAGTAATGCAGTACTATAATAGATACAAAGATTTCTTAATTAATGGTGAACAAACTGTTGTACCGTTTGTGAGGATTCCTGCCAAACCAACAGACAAAAAATATATTTATAGAGTTGGTCGAAGTAGATTAGATAAAATATCTCAAGAAATCTACTCAACTCCATACTTCGGATGGTTGATTATGGTTGCAAATCCAAACTTTGGTGGTCTTGAAAGTAATATTCCTGATTCAACAACATTGATTATTCCTTTCCCGTTAATAACTTCATTACAGGACTATAAAAGTGCGTTAGATAACCATTTCTTCTATTATGGCAGATAACAGACAAAGTAAAAATATTTACGTTGAAAATGATTATGAAAATATCATATTGGTTGACCCCAATAAGGTAACTCTGCCAAGTGGTGAAGTCCAAGAAAGATTGGTTGACCACGAAGATTTAGTTTATTATGCGAATTTAGAAGCAAAAGTTTTACCAAGAACAAAATTAGCCGTAGGTTCTGATTTAGACGATTCAGTTATAAACACCTCAGTTGCATCACTTGGTGAACCAGGATTACAAGAGATTAATTTTTTAAGTCCGAGAGGTAAATTATCATTGGACACAAGTTGGTCCGACCAACAAACGGGTAAGGGTGCAAGAGAAGGGAAGGGTGCCAACCAAACACAGGAATATGTTGTTGGACAAAGACCATATCAAAAAATTGTTAGAAAAACTATTAATGCCGAAGATACTCAAGGTTTAGGTATTACAAGTATAAAAATACAAAACAACGCTGCGTATATACCTCAAGTAACTATTGAGATGATAGACGTACAAGGAAGAACACTTTTTGAACAGGGAGAACAATCACCATACTCTGCGTTCTTTCAATTACCATATCCAATATTTTACCTAACGGTAAAAGGATATTATGGAAAAGCGGTTAGGTATGAGTTGATGTTAAAAAAATTCAACGCAAGATTTGACCCTAATGATGGTAACTATAGAATTACCACAGAGTTTATTGGAAGAACTTCAGCGATATTAGAAGATATTAATATACAACATTTGTTTACGGCTCCGAGAATGTTCGGTAAACAAATTACGAGTAGTGAGGGTAGTACCTCAACGAGTGCTCAACAACAACAAGCTCAGTCAGCAAATGTTTCATCAACTAACGAGGTAACCATTGAAAATACCACAAGAGGTAAACAAGTTCTGCGTGAAGTTTATAGTCAATATAAATCCAAAGGTTTATTGGATGATAATTTTGAAGAATTGACACTTAGTGAGTTTGTTTACAGAATAGAATCTTTAGAAAGATATATAAATGAACAGTTTGGACCTCAAGAGTTACAAGTATTAAATGATATTAAATCATATCGAGAAGATATAGATAAATTCAGAAGAGAAATTTATTCAAGTGTTAGTGGTGCGTTTTATAATGATTACATTGACGGTTCATTACCAATAGTCGAATCTCAAGATAAGGGTAATGGATTTGTTTACTATCCACTAAAAAAAGCTATTAGTGAGAGTACACAAAAAACACAAAGTGCCAATATCAAACTTGAAGAGATTATTAAAAAATATAAAGAGAAGTTAGAGGGTAACAACACCTTTGGTCTTAACGGAAGTTATATTATAGAAAACCCTGATAATGGAAAGAAAGAAACCATTAACAGTCAAATCAACTTTCTTATTGATTTAAATAAGATTAAAAAGACCGTTGATAAAAACAAAGTAGATTATAGAAAGACGTTTGTTTTAAGAAAAGGTAAAGAACCGACAGAAACGGAGTTAACGAATTTTAAAAATACTTTAAACACTGAATTATCCTTACAAATACAAGTATTAGTTAATAATAATTTAGAGACTGAAGAACCACCTTATTATGTTTTTGGTAATAGTTTTGACGATGCTAATTTCTCATTAAATACGTTTTTAAATTTATTGGATAAAATGGAGAGAATATTTAATAAAAATTCTCAAAACATTGAAACCAACTTATCTATAGTATTATCTAAAAAAATAAAGAGACCGGCAACAGAAGGAGGGTTAGGATTTAATCCAACGATTAGAAATACTATTGGTGTTATTTGTGCAAATGCTGATGCGTTTTTAAGATTGATGGATGAGACTCATACCAAGGCGTATGAACAAAGAACAAATCCTGTACGACTTACATCTATCATCGACCCTGAAAAAAGTTTTGGAACCGATTCAAAAGATTCATTACAAAAAGTAACCACGGATGGTAAACTATCTGAAGATAATATTGTTTACCCATGGCCACAATATTTTGAAACCGAGGTAGACCAAAATGGTAATTCAAGTTATGTGGTTAAATACCCTGGTGACCCACAGTCAGTAACAAAAACAAAAGCCTATTTAAATGATGTTTGGCCTGAAGTACAATTTGTGGAAGAATATTTAAAAGGAACATTACAAAAAGATATTCAACAAAGTCCAACAGGTTTAGCAAATCCACAAGTTGAAACAGAATATATTGGTGTTAGTGCAATTGAGTTTCCAAACACAACGGAACCCTATGAAAACTTAACAGAAACCAACTTTTTATACGAGATGTTAGAAAGGTCAATATTGGCTTCAAACTACACGAAGTTGTTTAGACCGTCAAGTAATAGTGATGAGATTTATGATTTGTTAGGTGATTTTGAATTCCACAACATTTCTGAAGCAATTAAAAATAGTACATCTTTAACTATAAAGTTAAAGAATTTTGCATTTACATACCCCTCGTTTCTTAGTGAGTTAAGAGTACAATCAACAAACGGTGAGGGTGAACTATGGACACAATATTCACAAGGTAATTTTGTAACACCTTACATTAAAAATTATGTTGAATCACCAAACAACATATATGAGATATCGGTATTTGAAAATACTCCTGAAGTTACAAATGGTTCCACCTCTACGGAAAACATCAAAGAATATTTAACTAAGACAACATCTAACGAGTTTACCGATTATGATGTTTATCCATTCACCTATTTTGAGTGGGACAAAGTAAATTTAGCCAACGGTAGAACCGTTAATTCTGCCATCGAGTCGAACAATACAACAAAAACATTGGTATTTAACGACAACAAAAAAACAATATCTTCGTTTCAAACGGAAGACAATGTCTATGATAAAACATTATTTACCTCGACTTATTGGAGAGGAAACACGGGTGAGGGGTCAACACAAGATATATTAAATTTTCAAAACTTCACTCAAGGTGCGACTAGTGCGGGGTTAAATCAAATAACAAGACAAGGGGCAAAAGATTTCTATCAAAACAAAACTACAGAAAACCTTTGGATTACAGAGTCTTTCTTAAATTACGGTAATGAATATGGTACTACAGGTATAACACCAACACAAACCACATCGTTACTTAATACTCCATATTTTGCAAATGCAATAAGTGAGTCTGCGAGTTTATTAAGACAAAGAGTTGATGGTCAAGATGTCCATTTTAAATCTTTGGGTTACTTATTCTTAAATTCCTTACCACTGGCAACACTTCGTGAAAAGTTTAAAACATTTAATGATGATGATGTTGAAACTGAATTGGACTATGTGTGGTCGGTAATGAGTAAATTCTCTGCGGTTCATAAAATACCATATTCGTGGATATTGAAATACGGTTCTATTTGGCATAGATACAAAACATTTATTGAAGAAGGAACCGATATTTTGGATAACGTTTGGTCAGACTACAACTTCTCAGAAGGTTATGACCCTGTTAACAATAATTCAACAACGACCTATGATACTCGTAATTATACGGGGGGAACTACACCACTAACACAACAATACAATAACAACTTAACAGGTTTGGTTAATTTGGATGTGTCGGTGATGAATGTTGGTTTATATCCAAAACTAATTAACGATACTTATTATTTCTTCACAGAAAACGAAGTATTCACAGGTTACACTTCTAACGATTGGCAGGCGGCTTACGATAAGAAAATGTATATTGGTAACATGAACCAAGCTCAAGTTACTATTAATGTTGGTTCAATACCGAGTAATCCGATTAGAACTTTATATCTAAACAACTTATTCCAATATATGGATTTGAGTGGTAATGAAGATAGAATTGGAACACCAATACAAGATAAAGATTATTTCTTATTACCATCATGTGGGTTCTTACCTTTCAATCAATCTAAATTTGAATGTACTGATAACAACGACAAAATGGTTGTTGAGATGACAGGTAATACATCAATATATAATGGTAGTGTTAGGACTTTATGGATGTCACCAAACTATGGTTACTTTAACAATGGTTTGATAGAAAAACCAACACCGTCACAATATTTAAAACAAGTATTCTCAGGTCAAAGTCAACAAAATGCATTTAGTTTAGAATCAGATGTTCAATATTCAAGTATTGAAGAATTGTTCTCAATCTTCGATAAAGGTACCTTAGATAAGTTTGAAACTGAATTTTTAAATTTCTGTAAACCTTTAAATGATTCGGTGCCGATGTTAAGTGGAGAAACAACCACTTCGACATTTTTTAACATTGCAAATGCGACAGATAGAAGATACCGTAACATTCAATCGGTATTGTCTGAGATTTTTAGTTTTAGTGGTGAGTTTAATAAAACTGATAGTTCTGATAACGACAGTTATAAGTTGGCGGTATCACAAATGAATAACACCGTTGAATACCTAAAAGACTTTTTAAATTATGATGTAGTTTTAAAATTAGGTAATGTTGGAGAATTTAACCAAAGAGTCTTTGGTTCTTTTGTAACACCAAAAACTGTTACACAACCAATTGATTTCGGTAATTACGTACCGGGTTCATTACCTAATGACGGTACAGGAGTTACACTACTACAAAGTCAACAAGCCAATCCCGATGCATGGTCAACACTTCAGACCTATGTTGGATTTTCAACTATAGATAATCTACAATACAGTGATAATGGTTCATATATCACAGATTTCTTTATTGATAACAATATAACATTCAATACTGAAAATGTACAACAATTATCTAAATTGATTAAAATTTATGCAAATAAGAAATTATTAAATGACACCCAAGCGTTTAATACTACGGTACAAGGTTTATTAAACGACCAAATAACATTTAGAGAAAATATTCTAAACAATACATTTACACAATTAAGAAACAAGTTACCGAACTATAATGAGTCAAGTACGAGTGGTGGTATAAGTGTTGTGGACGGAAACCAACCAAAACTTGAGGTATACTCAACACTTAAGAACTTCAATGATAAATGGATTGCTGGTGGTAATTTTAAAACACGAACACTTTTTGAAGATTTCTTATTTTTAGACAGAGCTAATAGAGATATTGGTGATACCTTTACTATTGATGTCATTTCATTAAAAAGTTATTTAAAAGGTAAAGTTTCAGCATTCTCATTAATGAGTCTTATTGGATATATCTTATCTGAAAATAATTTTATATTCATGGCACTTCCATCGTATATAAATTTCTACGGTATACAAGAGGCGTCTAAAAATGGTACACCTACAGTCAACCCTGATATTGCAAACAGTGCGTTTGGAACATTCCTATCCGTTGACTACCAAGAGTCGAGACCTAAATTTTTGTGTATGTACGTGGGTAAACCTTCAGAACATTTAGACATGAAGGATAACAAAAACTCACGTTTTAAAAGTGATATTTTTGACTTAAGAAGAGGTAGTAACAATCCATTACTTGAAAACCAATCGAATAAAATTGATTGGAGTAGGTCAAATAAAGTGGTTGGATTTAATTTAGATTTTGGTATTAGAAATCAAAATATATTCAAGTCTATAAGTTTGGACCAAAACCAATATAAAAATACTTCAGAAAGTTTCCAAGTATTGAGTGACATGGCAAATCAAGCCTCGGGTGATAAAGTTGCTCAACAAAGTACATCATTATATAATGTCTATAGAACAAGAAGTTATACTTGTAATGTATCCTCAATGGGTAATATGATGATACAACCAACAATGTATTTTAATTTGAGACACGTTCCAATGTTTTATGGTCCATATTTCATAACAAACGTTAGTCACGATATTACAGTAAATGGTTTTGAAACTACTTTTGAAGGTATGAGACAACCTATATTCTCATTCCCTTCAATTGACAAGTTGGTGATGAGTGTTAATAAAAACCTTCTCAAAAAATATGAACAGGTATATAGAAAAAAGGCATCTCAACCCGTAGCTCAAAATGAAACAAATCAGAATAATAACAATAGAACTAATAATCCATTAGTTCCTGATGAAAGTGCAAACTGTAATGACAATACAGCATTCCCTAATTTAGGTTTTGTTAGTTTTGAAAATACAAGAATTGCCGTTAATGAGGTAATCTCACATCTTAATAGTATTACAAACTATAGTAGAAATTTAAGAGCATATAGTTTAGGGGTTAGTTATATTAGAAATACTGGTGTTGGTTCGTTTGATTGTGTCAATAACAATTTATTTGGTATTGCTTCAAATTATACTAATTTCCAAAATCTTACTGGTTTAACTAATGGACAAGTGTGTGTTAAAAACTCTTCACAACAGTCACAAAGTAATGGGCAAAGTACTGTAAGTACTCTTCCAATGTTCTCATTTGAAAACAAAGAAAACTGTATTAAGTTTTTTATAGAATACTTTACGACTTTTAGTACGGTAATTGACAAGTTAATAGGGTTATCAACATCATTTAATAATCAAGACGAAAAAATAGCAAACGCATTAACATACCTTTATTTATCAACGTGGTTACAGGGTTATGGTTTTAGTAAGACAGGACTTCAAATAAAACAAGAGACGGATACTAAAATCACTAATGGTGAATTTACTCAAGTTCAATTTGATAATATAAAAGAAAAAATGTTAAAGGCGGTTATTAAAATACTAGGATAAAACGGAAAAATCGACTTTTCTGTATATTTATTAATAAAAAAGTTATGAATATTAAAAATCTTTTAGACAATTACTTAATGAAAGACACAAGAATAACCGAACGTAATACAGGAAACGGTTATAAAGAAGTGTGTGATTTAGATACTGGTGATTGTTACACAGTTAGAATGAAAGACGGTTTGATAGAAAGGGTTGATAATACTATGAAACTTAATAAGACTTTAAGAGTTGAAACGCCAAGCGGAGTAAAAACTTTATTGAACGGTTAAAACATACAATTATGATTAAAAATAATAAATTACTAAAAGAGATTGACCAGTACAAAAACATCAATAAGTATATTGAGGAGCAGTTTGACACTGCAGGTGCTGAAGGTGGTGATGAGGCTGCGGTTGAACCTGAAGAAGGTGGTAATGTTGAAGCCGAAACAATTCCTGAACCTGTTGATGTAGAAACGGACCCAGATGTTGAAGTGGTTGACGATACTGAAGGTGCAGTACAAACAGATGTGACTGATTCAGAACCAATGGATGATAGTGGTACTGAAGAGTTAGACATTACTGATTTAGTTACAACACAAAAAGACATGAGTTCAAAACAAGATGAGTTTATGAATTCAATGTTTGAAAAACTAAGTGACTTAGAAAACAAATTGGGAGTTATGGATACTATCTTTGATAAGATTAATACCATAGAAAACAAAATTGAAAAGTATAGACAGAAATCTCCTGAAGAAAAATTACAACTTAGAAGTTTAGATAGTTATCCTTATAATCAAAAACTAACAGATTTTTTTGAAGATAAGCAAGATGAACTTGAAATGACGGGTAAAAATGAATATGTTTTAACTTCAGATGAAGTAGAAAACTTTTCACCAAATGAAATTAAGGCCACGTTTAACAAGTTTGAACAGGATAATAATCAGTTTTAATTCCAAAAAAAATTTTAATGAAAAGACCACTTCGGTGGTCTTTTTTTGTTTGAACTAGTTTGACTTATTTCATTGTTTGATTATCATTGTAGTGATAAAAGAGATAAACTACTAATTTAAAAAAAACAA
>Ga0307377_10000502_pt1 | contig 52185 bp, 52 predicted proteins | sample TR3MG_FD_202535 | JGI IMG/M metagenome (GOLD analysis project Ga0307377, IMG submission 202535) | Soil microbial communities from Risofladan, Vaasa, Finland - TR-3 | ecosystem: Environmental > Terrestrial > Soil > Coastal area > Acid sulfate soil | place: Finland: Risofladan, Vaasa | collected... | reverse complement strand
GGTGCGTATGATTATACAGCGATTGGAAAAGCCGCTGACCAAATCATTCTTATGACATATGATGAGCATGGACTTGGGACAACCCAGGGACCCGTTGCATCTGAAGGATGGGTAGATCGTGTTATTAAATTTGCAGTGGGGAAAATACCTAATGAAAAGATTGTGATGGGTCTTCCAGTTTACTCTTATGATTGGGGATCAAACAAACCCCTATTACCAGATTATCTATCTTATATTCAAACAGTTGATCGGGCCAAAAAACATGGGGTAGAGATCCTTACCGATCCGAGTGCGAAAGTGCCACAATTTATATATACTGCAAATGGTATTCGACACGAAGTTTTCTTTGAGAACGTCGCCAGTTTGAAGATAAAAATGGATTATGCACTCAAACACAAGTTGCATGGTGTAGCCATTTGGCGTTTAGGAATGGAGGATCCCGCGATCTGGGATCAGCTTATAAAAACGTATGGAACAAATAAAGAAACAAAAGGAAAGAAATAACATTTTAACAACAGAGGTTTCCCTTAGCCTCGTATTTGAGTCCAGAATTACATCAACAAGGAGACGAAAGAACCAATCTTTCGTCCCCTTGTATTTATGTCTACCAATAATTTGAGTCTTTGCAAATTCTCAGTTAAGATATAAGAGTTAGGAGCGGAGGAATAAAAGATGATAAAGGAACTTATAGTTGTGGAAGGAAAAAATGATGCACATGTAGTAAGACAGGCCCTCGGAGAAGTCGATATCATTTGGACGGAGGGTTATGGGCTAACAAAGAAGAAGTTAGATTACATTACAGAAATAGCAAACCGTCAAGGGGTGATTGTTTTTACGGATCCGGATACGGTGGGAGAGCAGATCCGCAATCGTATCCGGGCGCGTGTACCTCAGGCGAAACATGCTTACTTAACCAGGAAAGCAGCTACCAAACTGGGGGATATTGGAGTAGAAAATGCCGCACTGCACGAAATTTGCCGCGCCTTTGCACATATTCAACAAGAGCAGGGGACTCTTGTTGAGAATTTTACGATACAGGATTTAATGTTAGTTGGGTTAGTGGGGACTATGCGTGCCTGTGAATACAGGTTAGCTCTTGGACGCATGCTGGGAATAGGGGATACCAATGCTAAGCAATTCCTTCATCGGCTAAACCGTTTTGGAATATCTCGTGAGTTGTTTTTTCAAGCGATAGAGGAGGTTAGGCATGGAGAACGCAGCTGAGTACACGCAACGTCTTATAGGAAGTGGGGCACGCGCTCATAAATCGATGGGTCAAGTTTTCCTAATTAGTGACGAAGTGATTGATCGTATTGTTTTAGCCAGTACTTTACAGCCAGATGTCCCACTCGTGGAAATTGGGCCAGGGCTTGGGGTATTAACTAGGGTCCTAGCTCCAAGGGTGCAGAAGATGTGGGCGGTTGAGTTGGATAAACATAAAATCGGAATTCTGAACAAGGAGCTTCGGGGGCATCCTATAGAAATTGTCAATCAAGATGCGTTGATATTGGATCTGAATGAACTATGGGGAGACGAGAAAGGGTATTTGGTAGGGAATTTGCCCTACTATATCACAAGCCCACTGATCATGCATTTTCTTGAGCAAACAGATCGATTAAGTGGAATGACGATTATGGTGCAAAAAGAAGTGGCTGATCGGATTGCAGCGCCACCAGGAAGTAAGACGTACGGTATTTTATCCATTGCGGTTCAGATTTCAGCCCAAGTCACTAAAGTGACGGATGTTTCCCCTAGTGCATTTTGGCCTGCGCCAAAAGTAACTTCGGCCGTGATCAGACTAGACCTTCGCCCTTACCCGGGATTTGACGTGGACAAAAGGGAATTTTTCCGAGTGGTCAAAGCAGCCTTTAGCCAGCGGCGCAAGACTTTGGGAAACTCGCTTGCGGGCGGTTTAGGGCTAAGAAAAGAAGAAGTCATCGAACGATTGCAAGGCGTAGGGATCTCGCATGGGCGGCGAGCAGAATCGTTGAGTATTGAAGAATTTCAGGTACTTACAAAAGCTTTCCGATCATAACAGCAGAGAGACACGGGGACGGTTCCTTTGTCTTACCTTAAGGTAAGACAGAGGAACCGTCCCCGTGTCTTGCCCACGTCTTGGTTACCACAACTTGTTTTCCAGTTTGTTAAAGCCCCTTTTTGTTCAAGAATTCCATGGAAATGCAAGATCCTCACTTTTTGGATAGCGCACCATCTTAAAAAAATCTCAAGGTTTGTTTCGCCCCTGGAGGGCTTTCTTTTTTAGAGAATTTATTATTTTATTAGCATAAAAGATGAGAAATCTCCTAACGATAAGGAAGCCTAAACATAACAGTGAGCGTTAGGGTTAGGACGTTCAGGATTAACGGAGGGTGAGCCAGGGTTGGGAAATGCAAGCAAGAAGCGCTTTCTGAAATGGTCAAATATTATCGCCACGCTAGCGACGACAGTGTTAGCGCTTACGGCCTTAATTACGGTCTATTTAACGGTATCCGCATGGAAAGCACAACAGGAGACAGAACGACCGTATTTCATATTAAAAGAGTCGCCTAAAGTCAATTTGGGGAATGAACTTAGTTTCGAGTTGAAATTTACCAATGTAGGAATGCATCCAGCGGTTAATCTTTCAAGCGAGACGATTGTCTTTGATGATCGTTTAACCGGAAAGCCGATTCATCATGATGAAACGGCGATTGTTAACGAAATTCCTAAAGATGCTTCGTCAAGCCTAGTTATGACCATACCTAGTGAGGGGATTTACCCCAAACAATTAAATATTAACGCGCATTATGTTGTTGTAGACTTAAAGTATACAGATCCCATCTTGAGTAAATCATACAGCCAATCGATTTACATGAAGTGGAATGGGGTGAAAGAAGAAAAAATGCAACCTACCGTGCACGTAAGGGTGGAGGAAAAGGGAAAGATATTAGATTACTTTCAGAAGAATGGTATTGATCTAAAGTAACGATTTAGTTGGAAAACAATGGTTTAAAGGGCAGGGATATTAATTCCTGTCCTTTGTTTTTTACCTGTCAGAAAGTATAAGTTTCAGGTGGGTCCCTTCTCGCCATCACGGCACTTTGCCATCCATGGCTACAGGGACACTCGGCCATCCTTGACCAGCGCTCTAATCTCGAACGCCCTGTTCGGTCATGGCCAGCGCTTCGAAAATTGTGCTCTTTAGATTAATAACCCCGGTACTGAGCAAGAGGAAGATTCTGGGAGGATGACATGCTGTTCATAAAACATGTCCTGTGACTTTAGAGACTGCTCCCAGCAATGAAGAAGATCAAAACGCCGTTCAAGGTGGTAGCCCATTAATTTGTGTTTGCCCAGTGATCTAGTCGGAGACTCATTTTGAATTAGTGCTAAGCCCATGAGGCAATCCCCAATGATGGTCTCGGCAATCAGACGAGCATGACGCCGATGCTTTCTCGGAGAGTGAAGTGATTCATGAGGGATGGATGTGGCCACTTTGATGAGCAGGCCGATTTTCTTTGCCCAGTACAGGGTAAGTGGGGGAATCGCAATGGCTTCGAGAGGAAGTGAATGCATCGCTCGTTGAGAAAGCGCATGAGGCCCGTGGGTGGGAGTTGCAAGACCAAGACTATTAAAGAGCTCAAGTTCACGGTTGAGCTTAGACCTAAATTTTAAGACGAGATTGGCGAGCTTATGGCGATGAGGAATGTAGGGATAACAATTTGTTAAGGCAACATCAATCCCGGACTCAACCGAGGAGACGAGAGTAAGGAGATTTTGATAGATGCCCCCGGACATATCTCCATCAACAAAGAGAGCCCCTTTGGCCCCTAAATGACGTGCATAGAGCGCTCCGATCGCTCGCGGTATATCAATTCCTAAGGAGTCTGAAAAATAAAGGATATGAATCCGAGTATCTGGGATTGAGCGAGCAAGTTCGAATGTCTGGTCAGTGCAACCGTTAAGAACCAAAATGATGTAATTAACGGGAAGGCGTAATATGGTGGTCAAAGTTGCCATGATGCTCATTTCTTCATTTTTAGCTGGTATGACTACCGCGAACATATTTGAACGCCCCCTTTAATTATAACTTGCTATACTATATGCCGTTTGAATAGGAGCGACATAGAATATAGCGTATTCGTGGTTCGTAGTTCGATATTCGTAGTTCGAACCACGAACAACGAATATCGAACTACGATAAGGAGGTCAGGCTATGTTTCATGTTGGTGATATTGTTGCACGGTTCTCGCATCGCCAGGATATTTTCTTCCGAGTTGATCAGATACATGCAAATTTAGAAGGCGAAGGCTCTGCGATTCTCAAAGGGCTTAATTTAAGGTTACTAGCAGATGCGCCAGTTTCCGATCTTATTGCGAAGAGTCCGGTTGAAGTTGCCAACTATAAGCGTGAGGATAATAAGAAGATTTATCAAAAATTAAACAAATTGATTAGTCAAAGAAAAGTTGACCTAGACGATAAAAATGAATTTTTTGAGATCCCGGGACGGGTGTTGCAGCTTGATGGCGACCAGGATTATTTAAGCCAATGTATTAAAACGTTTAGGCAAATGGGAATCGAGGCCAAGGGGATTTGCAAATCCGAGATGGAACAACCAAAAGTTATTCGTAAAATTTTACAAGAAAATCCTACGGATATTCTGGTGTTGACGGGTCATGATGGGCTTATAAGCGGAAAAACAGATTTCCATAGTATGGACAGTTACCGCAGTTCGCGCTATTTTGTGGAGTCTGTTCTGGAGGCTCGCCGTTTTGTGCATAACCGAGATAACTTAGTAATCTTTGCAGGCGCTTGCCAATCTAACTATGAAGCCATTTTATCAGCAGGGGCAAATTTCGCTTCATCTCCCAAACGTATGCTTATCCATGCCTTTGATCCCGTTTTTATTGTGGAGAGAATTGCTTTTACCCCTATGGACCAAATAGTTTCGGTGAAGGATATTCTTAGGCATACCATTACGGGGACTGATGGGGTTGGGGGGATTGAGACGCGAGGTCAGATGCGGAGGGGGTATCCCAGGAGCCCTTATTAGTAGGGGCGATTCACGAATCGCCCGGATTTCTTATGATTGAATGATTACGGATGTTCCAATTTCGACGTGTTGAAAAAGGCTTTCAACGTCATGATTATGCATGCGGATACATCCTTTGGACACGGCTTGGCCAATGCTTGCCGGGTTATTCGTTCCGTGAATCCCATAATATGGGACGGAAAGCCCCATCCAGCGACTACCAAAGACGCCGCCTGGATATACTGTTTTAGTGGCAATGGTGTAGTGGCCGTTGGGGGTGGGGGTTGATCCCTTGCCTACTGCAATTGGATAATGCTGGATCAGCCAATTTCCCTCATAAAGCTCAAGTCTACGACGTGCGGTATGAATGATAATTGAACGGTTGGGCACTGAGCTATGCCTCCTTTCTTTGATAATTAGATTCTATCTCATGGTATGTCAGTGATTTCTGAATGTTCTTTGCATAATTAAACCCTCTTTAGGTGGAGAATAAACGGACTGGAGGGATTAGTTTGACTGAACATGTGGAAGGTAAGCTACTTATTATCGGTGGAGCAGAAGATAAATCTGGAGAGCGCAAAATCCTTAAGCGTTTTATTCAGGAGTCAGGCGGTAGGGAAAGCCGTATTACGGTCTTGACAGCTGCGACAGAATACCCACGCCAAGTAGGGGTTGAGTACCATGCTTTGTTTCTAGAACTAGGAGCCCAGGAGGTACAAGTCCTTGATGTTTCAGACCGTACCCAGGCTAATACACAAGGGACTTCGAAGCAATTTGAAAAATCAACTGGGGTCTTTTTCACCGGGGGTGACCAATTACGGATTACCGGTTTGCTAGGGGGTACGTTACTCGGACGGATGCTTCAACAGCTTTACGAGCAGGGGATCATTATTGCAGGAACAAGCGCAGGTGCCTCTGTCATGTCGGATACCATGATTGTTGGAGGAGAAGCGGGAACGCCAAAGAAAAACACATTAACGATGGCACCGGGATTGGGGTTACTTCGTTCCGTCGTGATTGATCAACACTTTGCTCAACGAGGGAGAATCGGCCGACTCTTATCGGCAATTTCTCAAAATCCCTACGTTCTCGGTGTGGGAATTGACGAGGATACAGCTATTTTAGTGCAGGCTGATGCGCAGTTTTCGGTGGTTGGAAGTAATACAGTAACTGTAGTCGATGCGTCTCCTTCAACTACATCCAACGTTTCGGAAACGGCTCCTGGCCAAGCTCTGGTTTTGAGTCCGATTTTAATGCATGTTCTATCTGACAGCTATGGTTTTGATCTAAAACGCCGGGTATCTCTACTTTAGGCACATTTATGACTAGAACAGGAATACCAAAAGAAAAATAGGTTAAAACTAGCAAAAGTATATTATCCATTGTTACTGAAGGGGGAACAACAACATAATGGAGATTAAAGAAATCCAAACGATCGAAGGGGCCAATGCTTACAGTCATCGGCCAATTATTCGTGCGATTGTGGATCTCCAAGAATGGGCAGAACGATTTAGTAATGAATTGGGAGATTTCGGGCAACGCCTTGTGGAAAATTTACCGACATTGGCTGACCATTATTGTTCACGGGGCAAACTTGGTGGATTCATCGAGCGGTTACAAGAGGGTACCCTGATTGGTCACGTCATTGAACATGTGACCATAGATCTTTTGACGCAAGCCGGGCAAACCATTAAATATGGCAAAACTATGGCTATTTTAGAAGAACCGGGTTGCTATGAGATTATCTTTAATTACGAAGCTAAAGAGGGAGCGGTTGAGGGCTTTAAACAAGCGTTTTATTGTGTGAAAGCTCTTTTGAATCAAGAACCCTTTGATGTTGCACAAGCTGTAAACCGTATTATTAAGGTGACGGCTGACTATAAATTGGGAGTTTCAACCCAAGTGATTGTTGAAGCATGTAGGGAGCGGGGAATTCCTGTACATCGTCTAAATGAGGGTAGCTTATTGCAATTGGGGTATGGACGGCATCAAAGACGTATCCAGGCAACAATTACGGGTACGACCTCAAGTATAGGGGTCGACATTGCTTGTGATAAGGAAATGACTAAGAAAATACTAGGAGATGGAGGGGTCCCCGTACCTTGGGGACATATTGTTAGTACGGAAGAAGAAGCTGTGGGGGCGTTTCGAGTTATGGAAACCGCTGTTGTTATTAAGCCCTTGCATGGAAATCAGGGAAAAGGAGTGACCCTCCAGATAAAGAGCGAAGCAGAAGTTAGAGCTGCGTTTAAGGTTGCTCAAACTTATGGCGATTGGGTCATAGTCGAAGAATATATTGAGGGTCAGCATTATCGTCTGGTTGTGGTTGGAGAGCATTTAATTGCTGCTGCAAAACGGATTCCTGCTCATGTGATTGGGAATGGCTTATTGACGATTTCGGAGCTCGTGGCTCAAACAAATGAGGATCCGATGCGTGGAGAAGACCATGAGAAGGCTTTAACAAAACTAAGAATTGATCCCGTGGTACTTTTAACGCTAACTCAAAAGGGGTTAAAACTATCATCCGTTCCCGAACAAGGAGAAGTGGTGTATCTGCGTGACAGTGCAAATTTAAGTACCGGGGGAATCGCTGAGGATGTGACAGATCGTGTGCATCCAGATAACGTTGATTTAGTTGTCTATGCCTCGAAGCTAATTGGTTTGGATGTTGCAGGGATTGATTTAGTGATTGAAGATATTGAAGAATCCTATCGCAAAAAAAACGGACACATCATCGAAGTCAATGCTGCTCCAGGCATTCGCATGCACCACTTTCCCAGCGTGGGCAAAGCAAGGGATGTGGGTAAAGCGATCGTGGAGCAAGTGTTTCCTTCGGGAAATGGAAGAATCCCCATCGTTGCGATTACCGGTACGAATGGGAAAACAACCACGACTCGTATGATTAGTAAAATCCTTACAGATCAACAGCTTCTGGTGGGTATGTCTTCAACGGAAGGAATCTATATTAATCGAAAATTATGGGTTAAAGGGGATATGACAGGACCGGAAAGTGCTAGGACTGTTTTAAGACATCCCGATGTACAGGTAGCGGTTCTAGAAACAGCGCGGGGCGGGATTCTGAGAGCAGGTTTAGGGTATGAATATGCAGATGTAGCTGTGATTACAAATGTTTCTAATGACCATCTGGGCCAGTATGGCATTGAGACACTCGAAGATATTGCCCATGTGAAGAGTTTGGTTGCGGAGGTTGTCAAGCCGCATAGTTATGTGGTTCTGAATGCGGATGACCCCCAAGTTGTACTAATGGCTAAGCGAACCAAAGGGCGAGTTATTTATTTTAGTACTGAAAAGAATAATATTTGTGTTCGTAAACATTTGGGGATAGGTGGAACAGCCGTCTTTGTTCGGCGGGGCACGATTTTGCTTTGTCAGGGTTCAAGAAGTTATCGGATCTGCACAGTGAAACAGATTCCTGTGACCTGGAATGGATTGGCCAAACATAACATCTATAATGTCTTGGCAGCGGTCGCAGCAGGATGGGCTTTGGGATTAAGCGCTGCGGCAATTCAAAATTCTCTGCAAAACTTCTCTTCTGATGCAGAGCACAACCACGGGCGCCTAAATCTTTATGAGTTGAATGGAGTGCGTGTCTTTGTTGACTATGGCCATAATGCTGCCGGGATTCGAGAAGTTGCCAAAACACTTAAACAATTTAAGTGCGGTTCCCTCGTGGGCTGTATTACTGTGCCCGGAGATCGGCTGGATGAGTCGGTACGTGAAGTGGGACGTATAGCTGCACAAGGTTTTAAACGTTTAATTATTCGAGAAGACTCTGATTTACGCGGGCGTCTTCCAGGGGAAATTGCACAACTTCTCTATGACGAAGCGGTGCGTTGTGGCATGAATCCGAATAATATAGAGGTTGTTCTTTCGGAAATAGAAGCCTTTAAAAGGGGATTGGACAGTTGTGTTTCAGGCGACACTTTCGTTATGTTCTATGAGCACATTGAGCCGATCGAAGAGGAAATACGCCTGCGTATGGAATTTCAAAAGGCACTATCCTCAGAATCAACTCAGATAGAATGGGTAGTTGGTGGAGAATTTTAAAATATTCGTGGGACGAGAATTAGCTTCGTCCCTTTTATTACTAATAATTTTTTCAAGGAGAAGTGCTGGAACTCTAACCTGAAAATATGTATAATAAAAGGAAATGCATTTGTAATGTTCGGAAAGGGCAAGGTAAATGGAACAATCTTTCCTATCAACGTTCGCCTACGCTAAAATTAATCTGGCCTTAGCAATCCAAGGAATTCGGGAAGATGGATATCACGAACTTCAAAGTGTCATGCAATCAATCGCCTTACACGATATTGTCCGGGTTAGGCGTCGTGGAGAGAAGGTTGTATGCCGGTGTGGAGCATTAAGTGGTCCGGGAAATATTGCGCATAAGGCAGCTGTGATGTTTCTCGAACAACTTGGTCAATTCGAAGGAATTGAAATTGAGATTGAAAAGCATATTCCCGTACAGGCTGGATTAGCTGGAGGGAGCACGGATGCCGCGGCAACGCTTCGATTATTAAATCAACTTTATGGAGAACCTTTAAGTAGGGAAGCACTCCTAATTCTGGCGAGAAAATGTGGTGCAGATGTCGCTTTCTGTCTGAGAGGCGGAACAATGTGGGCAACTGGACGGGGAGAGCGGCTTGAAGTATTGCCCACAGCTCCAACGATGGATTTTGTCTTAACCAAACCGTTTGCTGGAGTGAACACAAGGGAAGCTTACCTTCGATTTGATACAGTTGGGCAAGGTGGGCGTTTAAGGCAAACTGATTGGAAAAAGGCTTTAGCACAGAATTCGACCCAGCAGATTGCAGACTTGCTTTATAATGATTTAGAGCTAGTTTCGAGCCAAATGGTTCCAGATATTTTGGTGCTTAAGCAACATTTATTCGAGGCTGAATGTTACGGGGCCTTAATGTCCGGAAGCGGTTCTTGTGTGTTCGGGATTGCTCAAGGAAAACAGCATGCCCTAGAAGTAGCTGGGCGGTTGAGAAAAAAAGGCTTTAAAAATGTTTGGGTTACGAGAACAGTGGACGCAATAGGTTGAAAGGAGAGACATTTGTGGAGAAACGATTACTACCAGTTATACTCGACGGGTATAAGCCACTACGGGAGATTGTTTTTGAATCCATACGTGAGGCGATTTTGAGTGGGATTCTTGAGCCCGGAGAACGGTTGATGGAAATCCAACTGGCCGAAGAAATGGGGGTTAGTCGTACCCCTGTACGTGAAGCAATCCGGAAACTAGAACTTGAGAATTTTGTCGTCATGATTCCGCGCAAAGGAGCGTATGTTGCTGGCGTTTCATTGAAAGATGTTGCAGATGTTTTTGAGATCCGTTCTGCACTAGAGGGATTGGCTGCAGGTCTTGCGGCTGAACGAATTACGGATGAAGAATTGGAACAAATGGAACGGGCGTTGTTTTATAGAGCTAGTGAGGGAGAGGTGGACTTAGAACAGATTGTAAATGCTGACACTGAGTTCCATGCCTTAGTCTATAAAGCTAGCCGCAATGAACGGTTGATTCAAATTTTAGCCAATTTACGTGAACAGATTCAACGTTTCCGAACTACTTCACTGGCCGTTCCAGGGCGAATGAAACTTGCTATTGACGAACACAGGATGATAGTTGAAGCATTGAGAAATCATGATAGCGAGGAAGCGCAATCTTTGGCGATGGCACATATTGTGACTGCTGAGAATGTAATGTTCGGAACTCTGAGTTTAAAGAATGATCCGGATAAGGTGGATTAATAATCGTGGAGAAGATGAAAAGAGCAGAACGGATGGTCGCCATCACCCAAGTGTTGATGTTAAAACCGAATGTCCTGACTCCCTTATCCCTATTTGCAGAACGGTTTGGCACGGCCAAGTCCACGATCAGTGAGGATTTAATGGCTGTCAAGGGGAGTTTACTCCTTTCAGGGCAGGGTCACATTGAAACAATTTCCGGGGCCTCAGGTGGGGTGCGATATATTCCAGAAATTGCACATGAAGAAGCAAAGCAATTCCTAAGCAAGCTTTCTGAACTTCTGAGTGACAAAGAAAGAATTCTCGCGGGTGGTTTCCTGTATATGACGGATTTACTGTTTGATCCCTCTGTTTTACGTCCACTAGGCCTTATTTTTGCCGGCGCCTTCAGAGACAAATTGCCTGATGTTGTCGTTACAATAGAAACCAAAGGAATTCCGCTTGCTCTTGTAACGGCAGAGGCCTTAGGCCTGCCAATGGTGGTCATTCGCACCGGAAATAAAGTGACAGAGGGTTCTTCAGTAAGCATTAATTATGTTTCCGGATCATCTCGGCGTATTCAAACCATGTCACTTTCGCGAAGAGCATTAGAACCCAAGCGACGTGTGCTGGTAATCGACGATTTTATGAAAGCGGGCGGAACAGCCTTAGGGATAAGAAATTTGATGACTGAATTTGAAGCAGACGTTGTGGGAATTGGGGTATTGGTGGAAGCCCGGATGACAGAAGAACCTAAGCTTGTTGAAGGGTATTTATCCCTTTTGCAGCTTAAAGAGCTGGATATGTATACAGGTAAGACTTCAGTGGTTTCTGTGGTTAACTTGTTGTAAGTAATATTTATTTTTAAATTTTTTTAAATTATTGCAGGATTTTTTTACCATACAGAGAATATCATTATGGACAAGCCCGGAGGACAGTTGAAGGGTGGTGATTCATAATGAATATTACCGATGTACGGGTTCGGAAGATTAACACGGAAGGAAAGATGAAGGCAGTGGTCTCCGTGACCTTTGATAATGCTTTCGTCGTCCATGATGTTAAAGTCGTTGAAGGTATGAACGGTATTTTTGTAGCCATGCCCAGCCGTAAAACACCTGAAGGGGAATTTCGTGATATCGCCCACCCCATTTCTGCTGCAGCACGAGAAGTGATCCAGACAGCTGTCTTAAAAGCATATCAAGAAGCAATTTAAACGCATTTATAGTCGTTATTAGAAATGTTGAAGGGGACCTCGCAGATAGGTCTCCTTTTTCCATATTAGTCAGAAAGTATAAACTGACTAGTACCAGGCAGAATATTAAAACTTCGGGATAATAGAGGATTTTCCACCTAATTTGACGAATAGAGAACTTTTAGAATGTAAAAATAGGTAGAAGGTTAGACTAAAGTTGGAGGCGAATTAAATCATGCCTAATTTGGTAGCGGTGATCATGGCTGCAGGAAAAGGGACAAGAATGAAATCAAAGCTACCAAAAGCCATGCATTCATTAGCAGGCAAAACTCTCATTGAACATGTCTTGGACACTGTAACTCAAGTTGGGATTGAACGTCCCTTGGTTATTGTGGGGCATGGACGAGAGGAGATTGAGACTCGCATTTCTGAACGTGCGGAGCTCGTAGTTCAAACTGAACAATTAGGTACGGGACATGCAGTAATACAAGCTCTACCTTATTTGGATGGAGCCCAGACCGTTTTGATCTTAAGCGGGGATCAGCCACTGCTTAAAACCGAGACGTTACAAGCCCTAATAAAATTGCACGAAGCTCAAGGGGTTAGCGCCACGGTATTAACAGCCTATATGGAGCAGCCGTTTGGCTATGGCCGAGTTATTAAAAACGAAGAATTCGTTGCTAAAATTGTTGAGGAAAAAGATGCCACATTTGAGCAACGGCAAATCAACGAAATCAACACTGGGACGTATTGTTTTAAGGGGTCTGCACTCAAGGAAGCCTTGGCTAAAATCACCGCTCAAAATGCCCAGGGGGAATATTATCTGACGGAAGTCTTTAATATTCTTTTAAAGCTTGGAGAGAAGGTGCTGACGTATTGTACCCAAGATTCCAAGGAAGCACTGGGCATTAACAGCCGGGGTCAGTTGGCTGAGGCCGAAGCAATTTTGCGAGATCGTATTCGTGATCATTGGATGTCTGAAGGGGTTACGCTTGTGGATCCTGCCTCGACATTTATTGATGCGGATGTAGAACTTACCCAGGACGTCACAATTTTACCTTTTACCCGCTTAATGGGTAAAACGCGGATAGAAGAGGATGCCGTGATTGGACCACAGACCAGTTTGGAGAATTGTACGGTGGGGTGTGGTTCGGAAGTGACCTACACTGTGGCCAAAGATGCGGTGATTGGAGAACGTTGTCACATTGGTCCGTTTGCCTATTTACGACCGGGCACGAAACTAGAAGCGGAAGTAAAAGTAGGGGATTTTGTAGAAATAAAAAATAGTTGGGTTGAAAGGGGATCAAAAGTACCTCATTTGAGTTATATTGGAGACACACACGTGGGAAAATCCGTGAATATTGGAGCGGGTACAATCACTTGTAACTACGACGGGGTTAACAAACATCCAACTAAAATCGGAGATTATGCCTTTATCGGCAGTAATACAAACTTGGTTGCTCCGCTTGAAGTGGGAGAACATGCTGTTACGGGCGCAGGTTCTACCATTACGAAGAATGTTCCGGCAAGGGCCTTGGCGGTTGAACGGAGCCCGCAGGTAATCAAGGAACATTGGTATAAGCGAAAAGATGAAATAGGGGGCTAAAAGACCCATGGCAGCAAAAGAATTTAAGATTTTTTGTGGGAATTCCAATCGTCCTTTGGCACAGGAAATTGTGGACTATCTTGGGGTACCGCTTGGTGAAGCTAAAATTCAACGTTTCGGAGACGGGGAAATCAGTCTAGCTATTGATGAGAGCGTGCGAGGGTCAGATATTTATGTTGTTCAACCTACTTGTTTTCCAACAAACGATAATATCATGGAATTACTGATTATTATTGATGCAATGCGTCGAGCTTCGGCGCGTCGTATTACTGCAGTGATGCCATATTATGGATATGCTCGCCAAGAGCGCAAGTCAAGAGCACGTGACCCGATTACTGCTAAATTAATGGCGAACTTGATTACCACAGCTGGAGCAGATCGTGTTGTAACCATGGACTTACACGCTCCCGCTATTCAAGGTTTCTTTGATATTCCGCTGGACCACTTGCCCGGGGTCCCGATTTTGGCTGAGTATTTTCAGGAGAAGGGGCTTGAAAACCTCTGTGTCGTATCTCCAGACTTAGGTGGAGTTACGAGAGCGCGTAATTTGGCTGAACGAATCGGTGCTTCACTTGCTATAATTGATAAACGGCGACCGGAACCCAATGTGTCTGAAATCATGAATGTCATCGGTGAGCTGAAAGGTAAGACGGTTATCATGATTGACGACATTATCGATACTGCCGGAACAATTACACAGGGTGCATTTGCTCTTGTCGAACGGGGTGCCAAGGAAGTTTATGCGTGCTGTACACACCCGGTTTTATCTGGACCAGCTATTGAACGTTTGAAAAGCTCCGTTATTCGTGAACTCGTTGTCACAAATACAATTCCAATCGCGAAGATGATTCCCCAGATTAGGGTGTTGTCTGTTGCCCCGCTCTTGGGTGAAGCCATAGTCCGTATTCACGAAGATCTCTCCGTCAGTAAACTCTTTAGTTAAAAAGACCCCTGAGGTATTAGCCCAGGGGTTCTTCGGGTATAGGTATTTCGGAAACAGTTTGGTTGATCGGTATACCATCTGTTTCGGGAAGGATGACCAGGTCCTTATCCAGAGCGGGGGGAGGAACACTAGCCGCATTGAATTTCCCTTTTTTAAAGTAGCTACTGATGGTGTGAGTTGTTTCTGAGGCCAGATGTGACGTTGAATGCATGAGGTTTTTAAAGGAGTCACTGAGTCCTTTGTCCGCGACGGTTAGAGAATTTTCACTCCCTTTTTGTGAAATGATCACATCGTGTCCAATGGTCGTAATGTATTCTGCAGAAATCCACGCCTTGCCGCTTAAGAATCCTTCGATCTTACCGCCTGAAATCTCTATATGGGTTATTTTACCTGTTTCTGGATCGACATAATATTCCTCGGCGATTCCAAGTGTTTTTCCCGTTTCCGTGACCATCTTTGTTCCTATGATGGTCAATTTTTCTTTGACTAGATCTAATAATTCAGGGAGACTTGAGGTTTTTTCAACGTGGGATTCCTTATCAATGGTGATCGCGTCCTCGCCGACACTAACGACTTTGGAATAGGGTATAATGCGCTGATCCTTAAAAAAACCCTTTGTGTCTACTACAATTGCAGCTAGAGCCTTAGTACCAGCATTAAGAATTAAACTTTTTACATACCCAATTTGTTGTCCTTCCTGGAGTGAAATGATAGGTAAGGATAAATACTTTCTACTGGGTTTCACAGATTCACCCCCTCACTGGTAAAGATTAGTTACTTATTCTAAATGAATGTATTCAGAGTATCGGTAGAATATGCTTTGGAGGAGATTGGAATGAAGGTTATTGTCGGTCTTGGAAACCCGGGGCCTCAATATGCAGAGACACGCCATAATATTGGGTTTTTACTGGTTGACCTGCTGGCAGAGGTCTATAAGCTTCAATTTCGTGCTAAGTTCCAAGGATTATGGACGGAAGGGAATGTGGAGGGGGAGCGAATATTTCTCTTAAAGCCACAAACATTTATGAATTTGAGCGGCCGCTCAGTGAGAGAACTCACCAATTTCTATAAAATTATTGGTAGTGATTTATTGATTGTTCATGATGACATGGATTTGTCGCTTGGGAAAATTCGTCTGCGTGATCAAGGAAGTGCAGGAGGCCATAACGGGATTAAATCCATTCTAGCTGAATTGGGAACAGAGAAATTCTGGCGAATAAAATTGGGTGTTGGTCGCCCCCCTAAAGACTACGACCCTGCACGTTATGTACTTTCCCCCTTTGCGGAAGATGAGACAACGCAGTTAGATGAGGTGTTAGGACGGGCAGAAAAGGTAACGAATTTATGGATTAAAGGGGAAACCGATCGGGCCATGAATTTATATCATCGTTAATGTGGAGTATAACCTTCTTTGCTAGGGGCAATTCTACTAGCTAGGGAGGTGATTCTGGTATGAAGGTATTAAAGTTATGTCATGCCTGTGATCGAATTATTGGTGAGATTGAGTTAGATGACTTGACCAACAATAACGCCGGTCCTATAATGGATATTGTTGGAAATGTCGCTTATGCGCTTTGCCCTAGTTGCCTACATGAAATGGAAATGGAGCCTAGGAACGTTTATCATTAAATTTTTTTAGTTTTAAGGGGTAGACAAAATCGTAATTCGTAGTTCGTAGTTCGAGAATCGTGGTTCGAATCTCGGGTAATGATCCTTAGATCGAATACCGATATCGAATATCGAATATCGAATATCGTAATGGGGGTCCTTTGACGGACGTTCATCTTTTTTGCTCCCCGAAAGGATGCGCGGTTTGAATACAATTCATGACTATCTTCAACAGGGACTTGATATTAAAGAGATTGATCAATCGTTAAGCCATGGAGAATGGCCCCAAATGATTTGCGATTTAACAGGAAGTCAAAAAGCAGCCTTTGTCGCTCAGCTATTACAAAAATCTAAAACCGGATTGATCCTAACTCATTCGGAAGAGCAGGCTCAAAAGTGGGCTAACGATCTGCGCACCTGGTGCCCTCAAGAAACTATTCTACATTTACCCACAACAGAATGGCTCCCTTTTGAAGTGTTAGGTAGAAGCAGGGAAACGACCTCAGACCGAATTCGTGTCATGAATCGACTGGCACAGGACCACAAATGTACAGTCGTTGCTTCTGTCCTTGCAGTAGAACGGCGCGTATTCCCTCTGGAACGCTGGACAGACTATACGTTAACATTTGAAGTGGGGAAAGGATATGGTCTGTCCGAAGTTCTTACTTCATTAACCTCTAGTGGATATGAGCGGATAGAAACGGTTGAAGGGAAAGGGCAGTTCGCGTTAAGAGGCGGGATCTTGGACATTGCACCCTTAGACGGAGAGGCTGTGCGCATTGAGTTTTACGATGATGAAATCGACTCCATTCGGACGTTTGACCCTAGTACGCAGAAATCGATTGCTACTGTGAACAAGGTGAGTATTCCTCCTGCAATGGAATATGTTGTCACAAGGGAGGAACTAGGACAACTTCGATTCGCAATTCGGGCAGAAGCTCGTAAAACGACCGGCCGTCTCACACGTGCCGGGATGAAAGATGCGGCGGAACGCTTGCAAAATAAAGTCAATTTTCTGGAAGAACGGCTTGAACAGGGAATCTTAGATGAAAATGTTTATTCTTTTTTAAGCTTAGTTAATACACCTCTCGTTCCCTTTTTCTCTTATCTTTCGGAGGATCATTTTGTTGTTTTGGATGAGCCTCTACGTTTAAAAGAGCAGTTAGAGTTTCAAGCTAATGAGCGTTTACTAGAATTCACTCACCAACTGGAACGCGGTGAGGGGTTTGTTCATCCTGAGACTCAGTTTATTGACTACAACGATATTTTAATCCACGGAGAGCGACATCCCTTGATCAGTCTTTCAACGCTTTTAAGGCAAGCTCCAGGTCTCTCGCCAAAGCGAATTTTCAACTTAAACGCCCGCCCATTGACTGGCTTCATGGGAAAAACAAGCAAATTGGTCGAGGAGATAGAGCACCGAAAGGATGCAGGGAATGTGGTGGCGCTGTTTGTCGGCGATGAGGATCATGCCTTGCGTTTGATTCAAGGCTTAAATGATCGAGGAGTGACCGCGTCCCGAAAAGAGCTTAAGGATCCTGTTGAAGAAGGACATGTTTATGTCTACCCGTATTCCCTCGACCATGGCTTTGAGCTACCGCTCGGAAAACTAGTCATTCTGACTGAAACTGAAATCTATAAAAGGGAGAGCAAGGCGGTTGGCAAGAAGCCTATCACGCCTGCTAAAAAGAGCATATTCATCTCGGATCTTAAACCAGGGGACTATGTTGTGCATGTTCACCATGGGATTGGACAGTTTACCGGCATTGAGCGGTTAGGGGTTGGAGGGGTAGAAAAGGATTATTTTGGGATCCGCTATGCTGGAGAAGATCGACTCTATGTTCCTTTAGACCAACTGCATCTCCTGCAAAAATATTTGGGGAGTGCTGCGGAAACTTTGCCCAAACTTTACAAACTAGGGGGGACTGAGTGGTACAAGGTAAAGAGTAAAACACGCAGTGCTGTCAAAGAAATGGCGATTGATTTATTGAAGCTTTATGCCAAGCGGGAGGCAATCCAAGGGTTTGCTTTTTCCCAAGATAATGTGTGGCAAAATGAATTTGAGGAGAAGTTCCCTTATGTAGAGACCCCAGATCAACTCCAGAGCATTGCAGATGTAAAACTTGACATGGTGCGTCCACGCCCGATGGACCGCTTACTTTGCGGAGATGTGGGATATGGCAAAACGGAAGTTGCTCTTCGTGCGGCGTTTAAAGCGGTGCAGGACAGTAAGCAAGTGGCAGTCCTCGTTCCCACAACTATTTTGGCCCAACAACATTTTAATACCTTCCGGGAACGGTTTATTGGGTATCCGATTACAATCGAAATGCTGAGCCGTTTTCGGTCTCAGAAGGAACAAAAGGCAATACTTGAAGGTCTTAAGGTAGGGCGAATTGATGTCATTGTGGGAACGCACCGCATTCTCTCTGATGCCGTCAAATTTAAAGATTTAGGATTATTGGTCATCGATGAAGAGCAGCGTTTCGGGGTTGCCCACAAGGAGAAACTGAAAACTTTAAAGGGTAACGTTGATGTGCTGACCTTATCGGCAACCCCAATCCCGAGGACATTGCATATGTCACTGGTGGGAGTTAGGGACATGAGTGTGATTGAGACCCCACCTGAAGGCCGGTATCCGGTTCAAACGTATGTCACAGAATTTCGGTCTGATGTGGTACGTGACGCCATAAGGCGTGAGATTCAGCGTGGTGGGCAAGTATTCTATGTGCATAATCGAGTAGAGGATATGGACAAAGTTACCCATTTTTTGAGTCAATTGGTTCCTGAAGCTCGGTTTGGTGTTGCCCACGGTCAAATGCGCGAAACAGAGTTGGAACGTGTCATGCTTGATTTTCTTGAGCAGGAAATGGATGTCCTGGTTTCTACGACCATTATCGAAACGGGACTCGATATGCCAAATGTAAACACGCTTATTATTGATGAATCCGATCGTTTTGGGTTATCTCAACTTTATCAGTTGCGCGGGCGTGTTGGACGGTCCAATCGCAAAGCGTTTGCCTACCTTCTGTATAAACCGCAAAAGGTTCTCACGGAAATTGCAGAAAAACGCCTGGCAGCTATTCGTGAGTTTACTGAATTTGGTGCGGGATTTAAAATTGCCATGCGAGATTTGGAAATTCGTGGTGCAGGGAACTTGATTGGTGCCCAACAGCATGGGCATTTAGCGGCGGTGGGGTTTGAAATGTACAGTCAGATGCTTAAAGAAGCGGTTCAGGAACTGCGTGGAGAAAAGGTCGAAGAAGTCGTTGAACCGAGCATTGAGCTTCAAGTAGATGCTTTTTTACCGGATCCCTATGTTGTGGATAGCAAAGCTAAGGCATCGTTGTACCAACGACTGGCTATGGTTCGGGATGAGGAACAACTCAGCGAGATGGTTGACGAATTGGTGGATCGTTTCGGAACTCCGACGTTTGAAGTTGAGCACTTAATTGAAATAATTCGGATCAAATTACTGGCAAGCTCTTTAAAAGTCGAACAAATTCAACAAGCCAAACAAAATGTTAGTATTCGTTTCGCAGCAGATATGGGCATGACTGGTGAGAATCTGATGGCTGTGGCCTCGGCTTCCCCTTATCCTTTGTCTTTTAGGTCAGCGAGTGGTGGAAATCTAGAGTGCAAAATTCGTATCCGTACGCTTAACCAAGAAGAGACGATTGAGGCTGTACGTCGAGTACTCTCTGAATTTTGCAATATTGCTTCAAGGACGACTCCTTGATATACTGTTCTCATGTCAAAGTGAACTCGTTCAGCTATGGCTGAACATCGAGACTTCGGTGGGAGAATCTACCTCCCTCGCCGCCAAGTGTTCCTATTGAGAAAGGTGGCTTTGACGAAACCAATCCTACGCAGGCAGGTATCTTTTTGAGATTAGCGGCTTAGGCGATACTCTCCACTGGAGATTATCGTTACTGGAGATTATCGTTACTGGAGGTTTCGTCAACGAAGCAGAGCATGGAACTCCCACTATTATAGAAGTGGGAGTCTTGAAAGTGAAAGGGTGTGTCTAAATGAGAAAATCTCGGGTGGGGGTAATATTGGGAGTCCTTGCATTGATGCTTGTGGCCACGGGGTGTTCTTCGTTGGTTGGCGGTAAATGGGCGGTAAAAGTTAACGGAGAGTCAATTTTCATTAAGGATTATGATGCCCGAGTTGCCGAAGCGCAAACGATTTATGAAAACCAAGGTATGAAATTTGACACAGATCAAGGTAAAGCAGCCTTACCTCAGATTAAAAGCCAGCTTTTAGACCGCATGATCGAAGGAAAGCTTATAGCGCAAGAAGTGAAGAATCAAAAGCTTGATCCAGAGAATGCAAAAGTCAAAGGGCAGGAGGATATCATTAAAAAAAATATTGGGGATGATACTAAATTCCAAGATACTCTAAAACAACAGGGTATGACGGAACCCGAATTAAAGAATTTCTTGGCGGTTTATGAGAAAGTAACGGCTGATGTCAAAGTGCCGAGCGATAGTGATGTTAAGGCTTTTTTTGATAAGAACATAGCTAATTATAGCCAGCCTGAAAGTGTAAAAGCTCGTCACATTCTGGTTAAAACGGAAGACGAAGCGAAAGCGATTATTGTACAACTTAAAGCGGGGGCTGATTTTGCAAAGCTCGCTAAAGACAAGTCTATTGAGGCTGGAGCAAAAGACTCGGGTGGAGATCTCGGAACCTTTACTAGAGGACAGATGGTACCCGAATTTGAGGCGGCTGCGTTTGCTCAGAAAGTGGGAACATTTTCAGCGGAGCCTGTAAAAACGGAATTTGGTTATCATGTCATCTTGGTTGAAGCGCACACTCCTGCAGTTGCCCCAGACTTTACCAAGGTGAAAGCTCAAGTTGGACAAGATGCTCTGAATGCGGCGAAAGACGCAAAGTTCCAAACTTTTTTTGATGATCTGCGTAAGAAGGCAAAGATCGAGTATGCTAAAGGATATCAACCGGCAAGTTAATAACAAAAGAAGGCAATTAAAATTGCCTTCTTTTGTTTTTCATTGAAAAAAAATGAATAATTGGCAATCCCTAGATATATACTATCATTGAATTTAAGGTTCAAAAGCAATGTAAAATGAGTTTTCGGGAACGACAAAAGGAGGAAGGTGCGTTTATGAAAGCAACAGGTATCGTAAGAAGAATTGATGACCTCGGTCGTGTCGTTATTCCAAAGGAAATTCGTCGGACTCTTCGTATTAGGGAAGGAGATCCGTTAGAGATTTTTGTAGATCGGGAAGGGGAAGTCATCCTAAAGAAATATTCCCCCATCCGTGAATTAGGAGAATTTGCTAAAGAATATGCTGATTCGCTTTTTGAGACAACTGGGCATATTACTTGTATCTCAGATCGTGATACGATTATCGCAGTATCGGGAGCATCAAAGAAGGAGTATCTCAATAAAGCGGTAGGACCTGCCATAGAACAAGCTATGGAGGAAAGGAAATCCATTTATATCGGCATTGCTGGGGAACATGCCTTGTGTAAAAGCTGTCCTGAAAATGAGGAAGAGGACAAATGTAAGTATACCAGTGAAGTCATTGCCCCGATTATTTCGCAAGGGGATCCTATAGGTGCAGTGATGCTCATGTCCAAAGAGCCTAATATGAAGATGGGTGAGTTGGAGATTAAATTAGTTGAGACTGCCGCTGGTTTTTTAGCAAAGCAGATGGAACAATAACCTAAAAAAAATAAAGCGGTCTTGCCGCTTTATTTTTTTGTTATTTTTTTGCCAGTGAGGAAGTTTATGATAACATACTCCTAGGAGGTGAAAAAAATGTCCTCGTGTCTTCATGTTATGGGTTTAGGTCCTTCTGGACTTGAACAGCTAACCCTAGGAAATTACCGTCGAATATGTGGTGCGAAGAAGATTTTTGCACGAACAGCAGAGCATCCCTGCGTTCAGGAATTGATGGCCGAGGGTATATGTGTAGAATCGTTTGATGAGATCTATGCCACGGAACCTTCCTTCGAAGCGGTGTATGAAAGCATTACCGAGCAGTTGCGTAAAGAGTTGAGAAAGGGCTCTGAGGTTATCTACGTGGTTCCAGGACACCCCATGGTTGCTGAGAAGACTGTACAACTAATAAGTGAAAAGCTTGCGCAGGAATATGAGATAGTGATTCATCCAGCAATGAGCTTTGTAGATGAGATTTTTAGAGTCTTAAAATTCGACCCGATTGACGGGGTGCTAATACGAAATAATGATGTTTTAAAAGATGTAGGACTGACGGGGAAGGAATGGCTGATAATTCCCCAAGTGTATAACAAATTAATTGCCTCAGAGGTCAAATTGGATCTTATGAGTTCTTACCCTGACGACGCATGGGTTTATATTACAAAAGCTCTGGGTACCCCCGACGAACAGGTGGACAAGCTTCCACTCTATGAGATGGATCATGGAACATACGATCATTTGACGACAATAGTTTTGCCACCGAACTCAGATGTTATCTCCTTTTCTAAGTTGACCAAAGTAATGGCGATCTTGCGTTCTGAGCAAGGGTGTGCATGGGATCTCGAACAAACACATGATACGTTAAAACCTTGTCTGATTGAAGAGAGTTATGAAGTTCTTGGCGCGATAGAGAAAAATGATATGTATAATTTGTGTGAAGAGTTGGGAGACTTATTATTGCAAGTTGTTTTTCATTCTCAACTTGCCTCAGAAGAGAGTGAATTCGATATTCAAGACGTACTTCAAGGAATTATCCAGAAGCTAATTCGCAGGCATCCCCATGTTTTCGGGGAGGAGAAGGTCGAAACAGCCGATGATGTGGTTCTGACATGGGATAGAATTAAGAAGGAAGAGAAGATAGGCGAAAATGATGAATTAGCCTTCTTCAATGATCCCATAGGGCTACCGGCACTCATGTGGGCTTCTTCAACTCAACGTAGAGTGGCCAAGGTCGGGTTTGACTGGTCAGATATTGATGGGCCTTGGGGGAAGGTTCAGGAGGAATTACAAGAGCTTAAAAGTGCTTTATCTGATGGTATAGGAATACGTGAAGAATTAGGCGATTTGTTGTTTTCTATTGTCAATTTATCTCGGTTTTTAAAGTTTGATGCGGAAGAAGTTCTAAGGGATACCATAAATAAGTTTCAACGTCGTTTTCTAAAAATGGTGGAGTTAACTCGAAAAGACGGTCTGAACTTAGAACAATTATCTCTCGATAGAATGGATGTATTTTGGGAAAAAGCTAAATCCGAAGAAAAAAGTGGTAAATTAATCTAAAATAAATTAAAAAAGCAGGAGATTGATTATTTATCGCGAAATATAAATTGTCGTGATAAGATAAGTTATTAGGAGGGACTATTTTTGAATAAGGCTGAATTAGTTAGCGCTGTTGCTGAGAAGGCTGACATGTCCAAGAAAGATGCAGAAAAGGCTGTTAGTGCCGTTTTTGCTACAATCGAGGAGTCCTTGGCGCAAAGTGAAAAAGTTCAACTGGTTGGTTTTGGAACGTTCGAAGTAAAAGATCGTGCGGAACGTACGGGAAGAAATCCTCAAACGAAGGAAACTATCTTGATTCCTGCGGCTAAGGTACCTGGCTTTAAAGCGGGGAAGGCTCTTAAAGACGCTGTCCAAAAATGAGTCTTCGGACATTTTTGCAAAATCAGGTTCCAGGTCTTTTCTGGAGCCTGATTTTGTCTATTAAAAAAAGAGAGGATATGCAGGCATGCGCATTGATAAATACTTAAAAGTTTCTCGCCTGATAAAGCGACGCACGGTTGCAAAAGATGTCTGTGTTGGGGAAAAGATCGGAATAAACGGACGGGTTGTAAAACCCTCAGCAGAAGTCAAGATAGGGGACCGTATCACCCTAGAGATGGGGAATCATGTTCTTGAAGTCCAGGTTCTGGCGACTCCGAACAGTGTAAGAGCTAATGAAGCGCAAACCCTCTATGAATTGATTCGTGATGAACGAAAGACAGAGTCTTAAGGTTAAAGACTCTGTCTTTTTCTTTGGCTCTGTTCGTATATTTTGTTGCTATCACCAAGTCACACGCTCAACGAAGCCACAGGCCGCCACGGACTGCTGCCCCGTATGGCAAGGGGCATCATATATTGCTGAAATCCCAGCCCTTGTCTCCCATCGCGCCTTTGCGTCAAAGACGCAAACAGTCTCCCAGGAACTCCCACACGTCATTCCAACCCCCGGCGACCCAAGCCAGAGGAAGTTTCTTAACTTAGAGAGCACGGAGAGAGGAATTGAGTAAATGAGTGCAGTCGATAAGGCGTGAAGAAACGCATTGGTTGACATTCAGAAAGCCCAGAGGTTATGCGTTTTAGCCTTAGCGATAAGCGAATAGCGATGGATCACGATAGTCTCCAGTGGAGAGTATCGCCGAAGCCGTGATCCCTTAAGGAATACCTACCGGCGTAGGATGTGCGAACGGGTTAAGATACTTCCTCACTTCTAAAGGACGTGCAAGGTGAATAGGTTTTAAGAAGAAAAAGAGATAGGGGGATGGGGCATGGTGGACAAAGTTGGCAAGGGACATCGCCTTGTCATGGAAAATCGAGAACAAATTGCGTTGACAGGCGTACAGAAAGTACAGTCCTTTGACCCCAAGGAAATTGTTCTTGAAACTGAGCTTGGGATATTGAGTATCAAAGGGGAACAACTAGGCATCAAATTGCTTAATCTTGAGGAGGGTAAGATTGATCTTCAAGGGCATGTCGGTGCTTTAATCTATCATCGAAATACGAGCGGGGGTTCTCGTCAAGGATTAATGAACCGTATTTTTCGTTAAAAAGCCTCCATCATCAGAAGAAAGGAGGAAGAACAATCTCAGAATTCACGACGCTTTTTTGGGTAATTGCGGCTGGGGCGGCCGTTGGAGTAGTTTTTGATTTTTATCGTTCTTTTCGACGTTGGCAAGGCTGGGGACAGGTTTTGACCTTTATAGGCGATATACTCTTTTCACTAGTTGCGCTGTTTATTCTTTTCCGCTTTTTTGAAAGGGCAAATGCGCTAGCCTTTCGTTTTTATATTATTTGGGGTAGTTTGCTCGGCTTGGCCCTATATTTAAGATTATTGAGCCATTCTTCCCTACGCTTCTATTTTGGGCTCTATCAAGTAATAAATTACCTTGCAGAACTTATCCACAGAGGGATAAAGATTCCAATTAGGGGGCTCGTTCTTATCATGCGACCGCCCTATGCGATATTGAAATGGCTTAGTATGCTACTCTATCGGATTGGAGAACTTTTTTTTCTTGAGGTAATTATGCATATCAAAAAGAGGCTGAAGGGATGGTGGAACAGTCTCATGCCGCCCAGGACAAATGGTTGAATTTTCAAAGAGGGATTGATTACCTAAGGGGGAATGGATATAATGGATTTATCTTAATAATTTGTCCGTGGTTTGTAGGTGTTTTGTAAGTTATTTGTCCACATATTATCCACACTTGTGTATAACTTTTCAGTAAGGGCGTGCCACAGTGCAATTAGAAATTAGGGGTTTGGAAAAACTAAGTTTTCGGGAACGCCAAGCGGTGATCCTCAAAGAAAGTGGAAAATCCTTTGAAAACATCGCCAAACAACTCCATCTCAGTCAAAGTTCTGTGGCAACTTTATTAACTCGTGCAAGAAGCAAAGGGTATGAGATTGTTTGTATTATTCCGGGCGGGGAGCTTGGTTTAGGGGGAGAAGAACTGGATGAAGAGGGCTCGTCAGAAGATTAAAACTCAAAATCGGCCGAGGGTTCGACTTCGTAGCAGTACCATTTTTGGTTTATGCTTTATGGTCGCTGTAGTTGGAAGCTCCGCTTGGCAAATATGGAAACTTCGTTCTCAGGTCGAAGAACAATTAGCCCATTTGAATCAAGAAAAGATAACATTACTTCAACAGGAAAAACTTCTTCACGATGAAATTGCTCAACTAAACACTCCAAGTTACATCGAAAAATTAGCCCGAGAGCAGTTAGGACTCGTAAAACGAGGTGAAATTCTCATTTCTCCCAAGAATTAATACCCCATATTGGTTTCTTACCTTGACAGGCGTGAAATATGCTGCATATAATATAGAGTAAGTATATATTGATCATCACAAGGAGGAGTTTACTTCGTATGGCCATTGACGTTGGCAGTATTGTTGAAGGAGTCGTTACAGGGATCACGAACTTCGGAGCATTTATTGAGTTACCGGATAGAGTAACCGGTCTCGTACATATTTCGGAAGTCGCTGATGCCTATGTCAAGGACGTCCGAGATTATTTAAAGGAACAGGATCATGTTAAAGTAAAAGTCATTCATGTTGATGAAAAAGGAAAAATTGGTCTCTCAATCAAACAAGCAAATCCCACTGTTCGTAATGTGGGGCGTGAACGCCGTCTTCCGCCAGCCGTGTCCTTTGAGGATAAGTTGGCTAAGTTTATAAAAGACAGTGATGAGCGTCAGACAGAATTTCGTCGTGCTACGGACTCTAAACGTGGAGGCAGAGGTTCAAGTAGATAATAGTTCGTAACCGCCGGAAGGCGGTTTTTATTTTACTAAGTGAGACATATAAGTAACGCTAAGTTCCAGTGGAGTAACTTCGCTGAGTAAGTTTCCTTTATGAAAATGCTGGTACTTTTAAGAAAACTATAGGGTTAATATTACAGTCTAAAGAGATTAATTATGAACCAAGTCGAAAGTTGTTGTGTAGGAGTGACTTTACTAGACAAGCTTTGCCATCTTTATAGGTTATAATGATGCCATAAAATGGTAAGAGGTGGTTTTATGGCAGAGTGGGCAACGTTGAAGTTAAATCAAGGCCTGCGTAGCAGGATTTCAATCGAAAGTACGTTTCTTCCACTGTTATTAGGAGGATTATTGGCGCGGGGCAACATTTTGGGCTTTCATCCCTGCGGAGTTGCGTTTGGGGCAGCCTTGCTCATGAGAGGAGAGAGTGGGACAATATTTGGCATTCTCGGTATTCTCATCGGTGTAATTTCGCTGGGTAACGTATCCTTTGCATGTCAAGTTGTGGTTATGTTAGCTGTTTTGGCGGTGATTATGCCCGCTTTGCACAAAAAAAAGCATGAAGGGATATATTTGGTCACCTTGACAGGTTCTCTGGTAGCCCTCATTTCTTCTCTAGCTATAAGCTTAGGAAAGTCCGATCTTTATGCGTTTTTTTCAGTCGGCCTTAATAGTGTGCTTGCTGGAGGGTTTGCGATCATTTTTTGGTATGCAATGTGCCATCAAGAGGCTATTTGGAGGGGCGAATTCCAGCGTGAACAAGGAATTGCCTGGTTATTGATTCTTATCGGCGTGATTAGTGGTCTCCAAGGTGTACAGGTTATAGGGATAAATCTCTCCGTGGTTTTGTTGAGTTTTTTTATTTTATTTGTTTCGGAGCGATACGGAGCAGGGACTTCGGCGGGCGTTGGAGCAATACTGGGTTTTATGCCCCAATTAACCACGATAAATACCCAAAATTTAATGGATGCTGGGATTTACGGTTTAGCCGGTTTTTGTACGGGTGCATTTCGCCGGTTTAGTAAATTAGGAATAGGAACGGCTTTCATTGCTGTTATGCTGATGCTAACAGTTTTTTTGAGACAAGAGGCAATATATACCCAACTCATTTCCTCTACAGTCGGTTTATTTCTCTTTCTTATATGGCCGGGAGCAACTCCCCAAAAAAAATTTTTGAGACCTAAGGCGATTCCTGAGGTAGAAACCACTGTTTCCAAGGTGAAGGCATTGGCAGAGATATTTGATCAAATTGCACTGGGTTATCAAGCGGCTGAGGCAGAATCGTTTGAGATGCGCCCAGAAGTTCCTGAACTCATGAATGTTTTGGTTGAGCGTGTGTGTCATTCATGCCCGACAGTGGATGCTTGTTGGAACCGAGAATTTTATAAAACTTACCATATTTTCTTTGAGCTTTTTGGCTTGGTAGAGAATCAAACAGATGTCAAATTACAGACGCTACCGATAGAGTGGAAACGTCATTGTGGACGATTAAAGGAAATGCTATTGGGCGTGCAATTTATCATTGAACAAGAGAAGAGCCAGGAGACATGGCGTCGTCGCCTGCTCCTCAATCAAGAGGCTTTGTCTCGCCAGTTTCTCAATGTTTCGCAAGTCATCGGGAATCTTGCCAAAGAGCTTCATACACAGCATAACTGGGAAGTAGTAAAACCCTCAAATTTAGCTCGCCGCCGCCGCCACTTTCTTGATGTGGGTGTAACCACATTTACGAAAACTGGAAACGGAATGAGTGGGGATAACTACGCTTCTATAGCATTCTCGACAACCCAGCATGCCTTTATTTTAAGTGATGGAATGGGTGTGGGAGAAAATGCTTCTAAGATGAGTGCTACTGCGTTGACCCTCCTTGAGCAACTTCTTACGACGGGGTTTGAACCGGAAGGTGCAATTCAAGCACTAAACTCCATCCTAGTACTGCGTTCTCCAGAAGAAAGTTTTGTAACCATTGATATGGCAATTCTGGATTTAGAATCTGCTAATATAAAATTAGTTAAAGTGGGAGCGTCTGCCTCCTACCTAATTGGCCACGATGGCGTGAAATCGATTGCATCGTCTAGTCTTCCGGCGGGCATCTTAAACCAGATTGATATACCTGTTATTGAAGTGGAGATGCAGAGTGGAGAAACGTTGATTCTAGTGACAGATGGAGTACAAGACGTTTTAAAAGAAGGGGCCGATTGGATTCGGGAATTTTTGGAGAAGACTACTATTGCTAAATCGCAGGACATCGCTGACCTTATTGGACAGGAAGCCCGCCGTTTGAGCGGGGGAGCTTTAGATGATGATGGAATTATATTGGCTATACGAAAGAACTATTGGAACGAGTGAAACCTTTTATACACCAGGTACTTAAATTATACTGCAAGCAGGAAAACAGAAATATCCGTCGAATCAAACTATAATGTCTTTAATTAGCCCTGCCCTTAAGTTTGAAAAACCAAATTTTAAAATTAAGTAAAGGAAATATGACTAACCCTGAAGAAGTAATTTTCTAATAAAAATAAAAAATACTTCTGCGGACATACTAATCAAAATCGATTAGGTAGAGGGATAGACCTATACTTTTTTTTGATGTACCGGGTGATAACTGAGGTGGGATGGGTAAAACTTCTGGTTCTTAGTTTTTTGGGAAAGAGTATAAATTTGATTAAGGGAGCGGATTTAATGGCTTGGGATGCTACTGTACTAAAGGATTGGCAGATTGCCGAAGAGGCCGAAAAGAACATGCCTACAGTTGAAGAATTGATTAAAACACTTTCACTAGAAAAAGATGAACTGATTCCTTATGGAAGAACACCAAAAGTGGACTTTCTGAAAATGATGGGTCGCCTCAAAGATAAACCAGATGGCAAATATATTGAAGTTACTGCTATTACACCGACACCATTAGGCGAAGGAAAGACAACGACTACCATAGGTTTGATTGAAGGACTTGCCAAGAGAGGCATGATTTCTGGCGGGGCAATACGACAACCGTCTGGTGGCCCGACTATGAATATCAAGGGTACTGCTGCTGGTGGCGGTAATGCTCTATTAATACCGATGACCGAGTTTTCCTTAGGACTAACCGGAGATATCAATGATATTATGAACGCCCACAACCTTTGTATGGTTGCACTTAATGCTAGGATGCAGCATGAGGCTAACTATACTGATGAAGAGTTAGGTAAACGGGGTTTGACACGTTTGGACATAGACCCGAAGAATGTAGAAATGGGCTGGATTATTGATTTCGCAGCTCAAGGCTTGAGGAATATCATAATTGGTATTGGCGGCAAAAAAGACGGTTTCCAAATGCAATCAAAATTTGGTATTGCCGTTGGTTCAGAGCTGATGGCTATTTTGGCAATTGCCAAAGATCTTCCTGACCTAAGAGAGCGGATTGGTAATATCATTGTTGCATATAGTAAAACAGGTAAGCCGGTTACTACTAAAGACTTAGAAGTAGACGGCGCAATGACTGCTTGGATGCGTAACACGATTAATCCGACTATTTGTTATACAGCTGAAGGTCAGCCGGTCATGGTTCATGCTGGCCCATTTGCTAATATTGCTATTGGTCAATCATCAGTTATTGCTGACCGCCTTGGCTTGAAGATGTTTGATTATCATGTTACTGAAAGTGGATTTGCAGCAGATATTGGTTTTGAAAAATTCTGGAACGTTAAAGCTCGTTTGGGCCAACTTAAACCAAATGTTTCTGTTCTGGTAGCAACAGTTCGGGCTTTGAAAATGCATGGAGGCGGACCAGCTGTGGTACCTGGACGTCCTCTACCCGAAGAATACGTTAGTGAAAATCTAGAACTCGTGGAAAAAGGGTGCGCTAACCTACTTCACCATCTTGGAGTTGTTAAGAAATCAGGTATTATACCCGTTGTATGTATTAATGGCTTCTACACTGATACCGAAGCAGAAATTAACTTGATTAAGAAAATCGTTAACGATGCAGGAGCCCGTTGTGCTCACTCTAGTCACTGGCTTAATGGTGGAGATGGTGCTTTGGAATTAGCGGATGCCGTTATTGATGCTTGTGAAGACCCTGTAGATTTCAAATACCTTTATCCGTTGGATATGCCTCTCCGGCAACGTGTTGAACTCATCGCTAAAGAAGTTTACGGTGCGGACGGTGTAGATTGGTCTCCAGAAGCCGAAGCTAAAGCTAAGAGATTTGAAGCGGATTCGCATTATGCCGATTTCTCTACAATGATGGTCAAAACCCATTTAAGCTTATCTCATGATCCCGCGTTAAAAGGAGTACCAAAGGGTTGGAGATTACCAATTCGCGATGTCTTAGTTTATGGTGGAGCGAAATTCCTTTGCCCAATGGCTGGTACGATCACTTTAATGCCGGGTACAGGCTCCGACCCTGCCTATAGAAGAATTGACGTTGATACCAAAACCGGTAAAGTTAGTGGCTTGTTCTAGGAGGGACAATTCATTTATTGCCCCTTACGTAAGGCTCTGAGCAATCAGGGCCTTTTCTATTTCTAAAGGTTTAAGTTATTGTTCGTGGTGCAATTCACAAATTGCCCCAACATAGCCAAATTGTCTAAGTATGCAGTTGTGTTTAAATGGAGAGAATGTTAAGGTTAAACTTAGTAAGTTAAAATGCATTGAAGATAGAACGAATGTTTATCGAACTGTTCGCAGCGGGATGATTGCGGTTGGAATTGCTTTTGCGACTGTTTCCTTACGTTTGGTTCGAAAAGGGGGCCAAGGGCATGTACGAAAAACTACGCACACACATATTGCCTCGCCTGATTCCCCCGAACACTAAAGTCATGGTCGCAGTGTCTGGAGGGCCGGACTCAATGGCTTTAAGTCATATTCTTTGGCGATATGTGCGAGAGGAACGATTAAGAGGGATCTCCTTGGTTTTAACACATGTTCATCACGGGGTTCGGATAGAGTCAGATAATGAAGTTCACCTGGTTCAGCAGATGGCAGCGAAGTGGGAGATACCTTGCATTATTCACCGTTTCGATGCAAAGGGGTATGCCAAAACTATGGGTTTATCGTTTCAAGAGGCTGCCAGAGAATGGCGTTACGCTCGTTGGAAAGAGGATATGAGCAACGAGGGATGTGCCCTTCTTGCAACAGCCCACCACCTAGGTGACCAGGCAGAGACGATTCTTTATAGGTTGCTTAGAGGGAGTGGGACGGCGGGATTAGCTGGAATATATCCGAACAAGGACTCGATCATTCGCCCCCTGTTGACGTTTCGGAAAGCGGATATTTTGAATTACTGTGCGCGAGAAGCTATGCCCTATGCAATTGACCGTTCAAATGAAGAACCAATTTATATCCGTAACCGAATCCGCCTAGAGCTATTACCCGAATTAGAGAAAGATTACAATCCTAGAATTCAGGAGGCACTAGGGCGTACGGGAGAACTTCTTCGCTGGGATGAAGAATATTTGGCTCAGCAAGTGGAGGCGGCATGGAAACATTACCACATTAATGACCATGTCGCTACGATAGGCTTAAGACGCGATGTTTTTACTGAGCCTGCAGCGATTCTTTCCCGCCTGTTACGTAGAGCGGCAATGCTGATCACGGGGGAACCCAGAGGATTAGGGTTTATCTATGTTGCAAAAATCATAGAATCTCAGGGAAAGCCCGGTTGGATGCAAGATTTGCCAGGCATGACTGTTAAAATTACAGGTGAGGGGATTTGGTTTAGCAGTTATTCTGCTACGATAGGACAGCCTAGTTACGAAGTGAATATTCAAGACCAAAAAATCAAAGGTAGTAATATCCTAGAAATAACTTTGGACATGGGACAATGGTTTCATATTCCAAATATGAATGTAGATATCGGATTAGAGGAAGAAGGAAATATTTCCTTAGAGAACGATATTTTCGTCAGATCGGAGAACAAGGTGGCAGTTTTTAGCCGCGGTCTCTTGACCCAATTCCCAGGCAAGTTGTTGTGCCGTACTCGGAGGCAAGGAGACAAAATGTGGTTTCAGGGAGTGGGGCACAAATCTCTCAAAAAGGTTTTTCAGGAAGAAAAAATTTCAGTAAAAGTAAGAAGCGATCTACCACTGATTGCTCACGGATCAGAGGTGCTCTGGATTCCCGATGTCCGCCAAAGTGACCTGTGTAGACCAGAACAGAATAGCGAAAGGGTCTATTGCATTCTCAAACCACATGCTCGGTTCTAATTTGAATTCATTGTAAAACCCAATACTGCGTGGTATAATATGTGGAATTGCTTCATAATGAGGCGATTTCCCATCTAGAGAGGAGGACCATCTTTGAAGGTCTTTAAGAATGCTACAATTTATATACTGATAATTCTCATGGCGATTATATTAATAAAATGGTCGACCCCTCCCGTTAGTCCAGAGGTAGGAATGAATTACAACGCTTTTAAAAGAGCTGTTGTTGCGGACCAGGTTAAAGATGTCGTGGCTGTTATTAATGACGACAATACCATTACATATTCTGTCACGATGAAAGACGATACAAAGCAAGAGGTGGTTGGGCTTGGGACGGATCCACAACTTACGGCGGACTTGTATTCCCACGGTCTTCCTTACACCGTCAAAGAGCCTCCGAAACCTTCATTGTGGATGGGGTTACTTACCACAATGCTTCCAATTCTCGTCATCGTTCTTTTGTTCTTCTTTATGATGCAACAGAGCCAGGGCGGTGGCAATCGGGTGATGCAGTTCGGGAAAAGCAAAGCACGGCTTATCGGAGAAGATAAGAAAAAGGTAACCTTTGCGGATGTTGCTGGTGCGGACGAGGTAAAAGAGGAACTTGAAGAAGTGGTTGAATTTTTGAAGTTTCCAAAGAAATTTCATGAATTGGGTGCGAAGATTCCCACGGGGGTTCTACTTTTTGGACCTCCTGGAACAGGTAAAACCTTACTTGCCCGAGCTGTTTCTGGAGAAGCTGGCGTACCCTTCTTTAGCATCAGTGGGTCTGATTTTGTGGAAATGTTTGTTGGGGTCGGAGCTTCACGTGTTCGAGATTTGTTTGAACAGGCCAAGAAAAGTGCTCCTTGCATCGTATTTATCGATGAGATCGATGCAGTTGGACGACAACGGGGGGCCGGCTTAGGCGGTGGACATGATGAACGTGAACAAACTCTTAACCAACTTCTTGTGGAGATGGATGGATTTAACGGAAATGATGGAGTTATAGTTATCGCTGCTACAAATAGGGCGGATGTCCTTGACCCAGCTCTCTTACGCCCAGGTCGGTTTGACAGACAAGTAGTTGTTGATGTTCCGGATGTTAGAGGACGCGAAGAGATTCTTAAAGTCCATGTTAAAGGTATGCCGTTAGCAAAAGATGTCGATCTTGAGGTTCTTGCTCGACGCACCTCTGGTTTTACTGGCGCAGACTTGGCCAACTTGATTAACGAAGCGGCACTTCTTTCTGCTCGTCGAAGTGAAACTCAAATTAGACAGCAGGCGATGGAAGATTCCATAGAACGGGTAATCGCGGGACCTGAGAAGAAGAGCCGGATGATAAGTGATTTCGAAAGGAAACTCGTCTCTTATCACGAAGCTGGGCATGCCTTACTCGGAGAGCTCCTCGCTCATACGGATCCCTTACACAAGGTTTCGATTATCCCTCGCGGCAGGGCTGGGGGATATACGCTTCTTCTTCCGAAAGAAGATCGTAATTATATGACTAAATCCCAACTGCTGGACCAGGTGACTATGTTACTCGGCGGTCGCGTGTCTGAGGCTTTAGTGCTTCAAGAAATCAGTACTGGCGCCTCAAATGACCTAGAGAGGGCAACTGGGATAGTTCGTAAAATGATTACCGAGTTGGGGATGTCAGAACTCGGTCCGCTCACTTATGGTCACAAGGAAGAGCAAGTCTTCCTTGGTCGAGATATTTCGCGTGACCGTAGTTATAGCGATGCTGTCGCTTATGAAATTGACAAAGAGGCGCGTAGGACTATCGATGATTGTTACCTGAAGGCTCAAAACCTAATTAAGGAAAATATTGATAAGTTACACGCTATTGCCGAAGCATTGATGGAAAAAGAAACGCTAGATGTTACTAGCTTTGCCGCTCTAATGGCCAAATTTGATGTCCCAGTGGATGCAGGGGATCATACCGAAGTTTCAATAAACCTAGAAAAGACCGTTGGGAATTCGCAAGATACAGTAGAAAATAAAAACCAACAAGATGCACAGTTGTCACGTCAAACAGTGGAAGATGAATTAAATAAAATCGACTAAAGCCTTAGGATGTGAGGAGAGTATACGATGGAGAAAACTTTTATTATGTTGAAACCGGATGCGGTTCAGCGTGGGTTGGTCGGAGAAATTATCGCACGTTTTGAGAAAAAGGGCTTCAGGCTCGCTGGAATGAAGTTAATTCAAGTGGATCGCGCTTTGGCTGAAGCGCATTACGCGGAACATCGGGGCAAAGGGTTCTTTGAGCCAACCGTCACCTACATTATGTCTTCTCCCGTCGTTGCGATGGTATGGCAAGGAAAAAACGGAGTGGCATTGGCCCGCGAGCTAATGGGGTCAACAAAACCAGTTGATGCCAAGCCCGGGTCCATCCGTGGGATGTATGGCATGGATGTTAGCCGTAATATTATTCATGGCTCGGACTCGGTTACAAGTGCTGAACGTGAGATTGCACTTTATTTCAAACCCGAAGAACTTATAGACTATCCCAAAATGGGCGCTGAATGGTTGAGTGAGTAAATATAAATATATAAATATATAAATATATAAATAAATAAGGGGCGCCCATAGGGGTGTCCTTTTTCCAAAACTGAGTGGTATGGAGGTGTGATAGGTGAAGTTGGCTATAAGAGAACGGTTTCTACTAGGATTTGCTTCCATTTTGCTTGGATTTCTTTTTATAGCTCTGCTCAAAACTCAGGGGGTTGCTGTCAGTCGGGTGGCACTGCAGGAAGCAGCTGTACCTAGTCTGATTCAGACTGAACAAGAAAATCAACAGCTTTCTGTCGAAAATGACAAAATTCAACTTGAATTGGCGAAATATGCTCAGGGTCAAAGCGCAGCGGCCTTGGCAAATCAGCAAGTTCAAGAGGCAAAGATGAATGCTGGTTTGGTTGCATTAACGGGCCCTGGTCTTAGGATAACGTTGGATGATTCGAAACGCGTAGCTAGTGGGGAAGAGGATCCGAACAGCTATTTTATCCATGAACAATATATCCGCGAAATCCTCAACGCCCTATGGAATGGTGGAGCGGAAGCCATTGCAGTCAATGGTCAGCGCGTGACAACACATACGGAGGTGTTTTGTGGAGGATCTTTTATCCAGATTAATGGGACCCGTCAAATGCCCCCCTATTTGATAGAAGCTATCGGAGATTCTCGCAATTTATCAGCTGCTCTTAATTTTTACGGCTGGGATAGACTGGGAAATCTTCAAGAGCAATACGGAATTACCCGTAAACTAGATATTTTGGAAATGGTCATGATACCGGCAGGAAAATTGCGAGAATTTCATTATGCCGAACCTGTTAAGGAGGGAACATAATGCACCGCTGGAAAAGGACCTTAGCCCTGCCTGTCACTCTGGTGGCAATTGCCCTTGGTTTTCTAATATCTCTTCAGGCTCAAACCCAAAAAAATGTCTCGGCAGCAGAGCAAATTAGTGCAGAGCGTATGACTCAGATGAAATCGGTCCTGGCCAATTCTCAGGCCCAAAATGAACTACTTCAAAAAGTACATTCCAAATTATTGGGGGAATTGGACGAGGCAAGGAAAAGGGTTGGGACGGATCCTCAACTTCTTGCTCAGTTGACAAAATTTCAAATGCTTGACGGTACACTAGCGGTGGAGGGCCCGGGGATAATAATTAGCATTGACGACCGCGGTAAAAAGGTTCTCTTTCCTCTCACAACGGATGAAATTTCAAGGATGATCAATACCTTGAAGTTTGCCGGTGCAGAGGCAATCAGCTTAAATGGGCAACGAATTGTTGGCACAACAGCCATTGTGCTGAGCGGAAGTTCGACTATATTGGTGAACCAAGTGCCCATAAACCGCGCGGAGGGGGTTCCTTACGAATTGAGTGCGATCGGGAATCAAGATACTCTTCTGGATTATTTCACTAAATTAGAAGCCACAAACTTACAACAAAATGGCCTGACGGTAAGCATTGCGAGAAAAACAGTGCGTATCCCATCCTTCAAGGGGGCGTATACATTTAAACAAGCAAAACCGTATACCCCTTAATAATGGGCGAAGCCCAGGGCTTTTACTCTAGCTGGATTAGATCAAATTAAATATTATGCAGGCGTGATAAAATGTTGGGAGTGGGTCAATATTTTGCATTTAATGGCACGCGTCAACCAGCTATTAGATCATGAAGATTATATTTGCTACATGGAAAAAATCGCCGGATTGGAGAAGGAACGCCCTTTTTGTAAGCATGGCTTTGAGCATGGATTAAATGTTGCTCGTATTTCTTATGCTTATTTGTTAGAAAAAGGAGAATTGCTTCTCACCAAAGAGAGTGTTTATGCAGCTGCTTTTCTTCATGATATAGGGCGCTGGGTAGAATACGAAACGGGTGAAAATCACGCAGAGGCAAGCGCACGACTAGCTCTCCCTTTGCTTGAAGCGTGTCGGTTTAGTTGGGACGATATTCAAGTGATCTTAAAAGGGATCCGTGAACATAGACGACATCATGAAGACAATTTAACCTTGCTAGGAGCGGCATTGGCTTTAGCCGACGATTGGGCAAGAGATTGTCGTCATTGTTCCGTTCAAGCCCAATGTTACAAGTATAACAAGGCGATGAATCAGGTCATGTATTAAGGGAGGGTAAGACAATGCAAACGTATGGCATACGCTGGGTTACGCTAGATAATTTGGAAGAAGCCAAAATGGCTTTGGCTCAAATTGGGTCTGATCCCGGAGGAATTGCTCATATGGCTGGGAAAGCAATAGGGCGTGGGATTAAATTAGAACAAGTACCGTTATCGGTAGCCCATATCCTAAAACAAGAGATGTTATCAGTTGGCGGAGATGCAGCTGTGCACCGGAATGTTATAATCAATAAAATAGATGCCACGGATGTTTTGTTGCTCGGCACGGTACGACAACTCGGGCAACTTGCGAGTAAAGTATTAGCACAACCATTCGGGCTTAAGAAGATAGGCCACAACTTAAAGCAGTTACTAGCTGTCCTAGAACCCTCAAAAACCCGTATTTTGGAATGTCGGGGTACGGAACTAATGCTTGGGCATCGTACCCTAGTCATGGGAATATTGAATGTAACGCCTGATTCGTTCTCGGATGGTGGTAGGTACCTTTCTATTGAAAGGGCAATCGCTCAAGCTAAACGGATGGTTGAAGAAGGCGCGGATATTTTAGATATTGGAGCTGAGTCAACGCGACCTCAGCATGAGGCCGTGAGTGCCGAAGAAGAATGGCGACGCTTAGAACCTGTACTTAAGACCCTTTTAGAGCATGTTAAGATTCCAGTTTCGATCGATACCTATAAAGCGAGCGTCGCTGCTAAAGCGCTCGAAGCGGGTGCTCAAATGATTAATGATGTCTGGGGACTGCAAAAAGACCCAGAGATGGCTAGTGTTGTCGGAGAATATCAGGTTCCTGTGATCGTTATGCATAACCAAGAAGGCACGACCTATAATCATCTCATAGGGGATATGTTGACCTCTTTAAGGAGAAGCATCGAATTGGCAGAAGCCCATGGATTATCTGGAGATCAAATTATTGTTGACCCAGGGATTGGATTCGGAAAAACAACGGGGCAAAATCTTGAGATTATGGCCCGTTTGGCGGAATTTAGAACACTTGGTCATCCGGTACTACTGGGAACTTCTCGCAAGTCTATGATTGGAAAAACATTGAACCAGACGGTGGATGAACGTTTAGAAGGGACACTTGCGACTAGTGTTTTAGGGGTTGTTGCAGGCGTAGACCTAATACGAGTCCACGATGTTCAAGCAAATTGCAGGGCAGTGCAAATGGCCGATGCCATTGTGCGGGGACAGAGAGGAGTTCACTATCTTGGGGCATGACGTTATTCATCTTCGCGGGCTGGAATTTTATGCTTACCATGGGGTATTGTCAGAAGAACAAGTTTTAGGACAGAGATTTTTGATCGATATGGACCTATTTTCTGATCTGCACCAGGCAGGATCGTCAGACCAAGTAGGGGATACTATCCACTATGGAGAGGTATATCAAGTAATAAAGACATGTGTTACAGGAGATAGTCATCAATTGTTGGAACACTTGGCAGAGGATATAGCGCAACGCGTTTTGGGGCAGTTTTCCTGTACGTCTGTACGGGTTGAAGTGCATAAACCCCAAGCCCCGATTCCTGGGATTTTCAAAGATGTTTCGGTGGAGATTTGGCGGGAGGTAGGAGAGCGAGCATGAGGGCATTTTTAGGGTTGGGTAGTAATTTAGGAGACCGAGCCCATTATCTAGGAGAGGCGATCTCTGCCTTGGCGAGTCCATTGATTAAGGTTGAGGCTAGTTCACGAATTTATGAAACAGAGCCCTGGGGTTTAATGGACCAACCCTTATACTGGAATCAGGTTATTGAGGTTGAAACATTACTTGAGCCCTTGGAACTCCTTCATGCTTGTCAGGAAATTGAACATCGACTTGGACGAGAACGGAAACTACGTTGGGGTCCTCGAACGATTGACATTGACCTACTTATTTATGATAATACAGTAAGTGAGTCTGATGAATTAATCTTGCCTCATCCTTATCTGGAAGAACGTGCTTTTGTACTTGCTCCTTTACGGGAGATTGCGCCGGAGCTTGTGTTGCCATCGGGAAGACTCATTACTGAGGTATCTGGAGAAGGAAAGGTGCACCCCCTTACCTAAGGAATACTAAAGGGTACGATGCATCGTGCCCCTACTACACCAAATACCAGACGATATCGAAAGAGTTGTACTGTTTAGGTGGCTGACTGATTTATCCGAATTAGAATTCGAAATACCGGACAGATTGAAAAATCGAAAAGACCCTAAATGAATACTGGAATAATGGCCGCTTGGATCCAGATGACCGAGACGGAGGGTTAGAATGAAATACCTTCACTCTCAGTGAAGGTATTTTTTGTTTTACGACTGAATGCAAGTCGAGAGAACCGTCCCCAACACTTGCACAAATTTGCACGTTCCACCTCCAGTCGATCCAAGCCGGAGGAAGTTTCTTAGCTTAGAGAGCACGGAGAGAGGAATCGCGTAAATGAGTGCAGGCGATAAGGCGTGAAGAAACTCAACGGTTCACATGCAGAAAGCCCAGAGGTTTTGAGTTTTAGCCTTAGCGACAAGCGAATAGCGATGTAACGTGTGCGAACGGGCTAATAAACTGACGATTTAGGAGGGACGAGATGAAATTCGGGATTATTGGAGCTGGAATCGTAGGCACGGCCCTAGCCGTGCGATTAGAAGAAGCTGGGCACGAATGTATTGGGGTACATACCCGAAGTCGTCTCTCGTATGAGCGGTTTCGTAGTTATTTAAATATTGACCATCTCCCTTTAGAAGGGCTTGTTCCCACGGCTGATATTCTGTTTATTACCACACAGGATGGTATGATTCGAAAGGTTGCAGAGAATCTAAGCACAAACGCACTCATAAAATCGGGACAAGTGTGGATCCACTGTTCTGGATCACTCCCTTCAGAAGTATTGCGCGTCAAGGAGACCGCACCAGTAGGTTGTCTCTCGTTACATCCCCTTCAAGCGTTTGCAAGCGTGGAGGAGGCTTTGACTATCCTTTCGGGAACACATTTCGGTATCGAAGGCGACAACGAGGAACTCGGAGAGGGGATCGTCAAGGATTTGGGTGGAATTCCACATCACATCTTGGCGAAAAAGAAGACACTCTATCATGCGGGTGCAGTCGTAGCCTCTAATTATTTGGTTGTTCTTGCTTCTTTGGCCGTAGAGCTTTTTGCTGAAGCAGGGATTCGAGGGGAGGAAACTTTGGCCTCCTTGTTACCGTTAATGAGAGGGACACTTTATAATTTGGAACAGGTAGGACTACCTCAAGCTTTGACTGGACCGATTGCACGTGGAGATGTGCAAGTGGTTCAAGGCCACTTAGATCACTTGCCGCCAAAACTTGTAGAGATTTATCAGGGCCTAGGGTCAAAAGCTTTAGAGTTAGGAGAAAATAAGAAAGCTCAACAGGGGTTAACCTACCCGCCGGAGGAGTATAAGCTGTTGAAGTATTTACTGGAAAGGTGGAAATCAATGTGAAAAGAACTTCGCAAATTCCGGAGCTGCGTGAAATGATAGCACTGGAAAAAAAACGTGGACGGGTTATTGCCCTTGTCCCTACAATGGGTTATTTGCATAGGGGGCATCTATCATTAATAAAGCGGGCAAAACAAACCGGTGCCTTCGTCGTGTTGAGCATTTTTGTTAATTCACTACAATTTGGCCCGACGGAAGATTTTTCGCGTTACCCTAGGGATTTGGAGAGAGATGCCAGTTTGGCTAAGGACACAGGGGTCGATGCACTCTTTCATCCAACTGCTGAAGAAATGTATCCTCGCCCGAACGTCACTTATGTTGAGGTGGGCCAGTTGGATACGGTGCTCTGCGGGGCCACCCGTCCAGGGCATTTTCGAGGGGTGGCAACGGTTGTAAGTAAGTTGTTTCATATTGTTCAACCCGACTTCGCTTTCTTTGGGCAGAAGGATTACCAACAATATTTGGTCATCCAGCGCATGGTGAGCGATCTGAATCTTCCGATTGAGGTTTGCGCTGTCTCTATTGTTCGAGAGGAAGATGGGCTAGCTTTAAGTTCTCGTAATGTCTTTTTGACTTCGGAACAACGCATGGAAGCTGTGATTTTGTCTCAGAGTCTTAACAAGGCGGAAGTGTGGATACGAGCGGGAGAACTATCAGCACGGGAAATTGAAAAACAGCTACGAGATAGAATTTCCCGTCAGTGTCACGGTGTAATTGATTATGTAGAAGTCCGGGATGCAGGAGATTTGTCTGAAGTAACCATTATAGAGCGGCCGGTGGTTATCGCCCTGGCGGTTAAGTTCGGGTCAACAAGATTGATTGATAACAAAGTGGTGGAGGTTGATCACCATGTTTAGAGTAATGATGAAATCTAAAATTCATAAAGCGACCGTGACTGAAGCTGAACTTCAATATATGGGAAGTATAACGATTGACACAGCGCTGATGGAAGCCGCGGATATTTTGACGAATGAGAAAGTCCAGGTCGTCAACAATAACAATGGGTCAAGGTTCGAGACTTATGTTATTCCCGGAGAGCGAAACTCAGGGGTGATTTGCCTAAATGGTGCAGCTGCCCGTCAAGTTCAAGTCGGCGACCAGATCATTATTATTTCATATGCAATGTTAACCGATGAAGCAGCCCATCAGTATAACCCGAAAATAGTATTTGTCAATGATGTAAACCTTCAAACTGAGATTGCTCCAGAAGAAGGCCATGGACAAAAATCTTGACAAGGTGAGTCAAAATGGCCTACTATTTAGAAAACATTCTCGTATCTAGGAAGGATTTGGGGACATTTGAAGTATACGATTAGCGAAGAGTTGTTTAAGACTTTAGCCGGAGAGATTGAAGTACTTAAAAAAGAACGTAAAGCAGTAATCTTAGCCCACTATTATCAAAGGCCTGAAATTCAGGATATTGCCGATTTTGTTGGAGATTCCTTGCAACTGAGTCAACGGGCAGCAAAAACCGATGCAGAAGTAATCGTGTTTTGCGGTGTCCATTTTATGGCGGAAAGTGCGGCAATATTATCACCAGATAAAGTTGTGATATTGCCCGAGGCTAACGCGGGTTGCCCTATGGCGGACATGGTTGATGCTGAGGGTTTGCGAGCCTATAAAAAGAGAGTTCCTGGAGTTCAGGTGGTCTGTTATGTTAATTCCTCTGCTGAGGTCAAAGCGGAGAGTGATATCTGCTGCACCTCCTCCAACGCGGTAAAAGTAGTACAGTCTTTACAGGGAAAAGATATATTATTTATTCCAGATGAAAATCTCGGTCGATACGCTGCTCAAATTCTTGATAGATCACTTCAGTTTTGGCCTGGGTACTGTAAAACGCATGACCGATTGACCACGGAAGATATCCTAAAGGCTAGAAAAGAGCACCCGTTAGCCAAAGTCATTGTACATCCGGAATGTCGGGAGGATGTTTGCCAGGAAGCTGACTATATAGGTTCAACAGCAGGGTTAATCGCGTATGCTCAGAACTCCGAGAAGCAAGAATTTGTTGTGGGGACGGAGTCAGGGATCCTACATCGGCTCCATCAGGTTTGTCCAGATAAAGAATTCTATCTCGCGTCGGAACGCTTGGTTTGCCCGAATATGAAATTGACAACCTTAGCTAAAGTTAGAGATGCGCTTAGTGCCCTTTCTCCCCGCATTACGGTGGAAGAAGAAATAAGAGTTAAAGCCAAAAAAGCACTAGACCGAATGCTGGCCTTGTAAGCAGCAAAAGAGCAGGGGATGGGCATATTGAGACGTTATTTATACCCTTGGTCCAAATCCGGGGTAAAGGTCTTTGATTCGGACGTACTTGTGTTAGGAAGCGGAATTGCTGGTTTGTATACGTCGATCAAAGCGAGTGAACACTTTCAGGTAACTGTTCTTACTAAGAAAAAGATTGAAGAAAGTAATACAGAGCATGCTCAAGGTGGGATTGCGGTAGCCATTGATGAAGCGGACTCTCCGACCTTGCACCTTGAGGACACGCTGCGGGCAGGGGCTGGGCTTTGCGACCCTTCAGTTGTAAGGATTTTAGTTGAAGAGGGGCCTGCTTGTGTAGAAGAACTCATGGGAATGGGTGCTCAGTTTGACCGCCAGGATGGAGAGCTTGCACTGACACGTGAAGCCGCACATAGCCAGCGGAGGATACTGCATGCGCTGGGGGATGCCACGGGGTGGGAAATCGAGCGAGCTTTAGTTGCTAAAGTCAAGGAAAATCCTAAGGTTACCGCTTTAGAAGGACGATTTGTAATTGATCTATTAGAGAATTCTAAAGGGGAAATAGTTGGAGCCCTAGTTCTTAACGAGGAAACCGGAGAGTTGGAAGGGCATTTAGCAAATGCAGTGGTTCTCGCAACTGGGGGGGTGGGGCAAGTGTATCGTTTTACGACGAATCCCAGTGTTGCCACGGGGGATGGAATGGCAGTTGCCTTGCGTGCTGGGGCAGACTTGATGGACATGGAATTTGTGCAATTTCATCCTACGGCATTGTTAATTCCTAATGCACCCCGTTTTCTTATATCGGAAGCGGTGCGTGGAGAAGGAGCACATTTAATTAACGCCACAAGGCTACGCTTTATGGAAAATGTACCGGGGAAGGAACTTGCTCCGCGTGATATTGTCGCTAGGGCAATCTGGCAGGAAATGAACCAAGGTCCCGTTTATTTGGATTTTCGCCCTATTGGACAGGAACGAATTTTAGAGCGTTTCCCTAGCATTTACCAAACTTGTTTGAGCTATGGGATGGATGTTTTAACCACGCCTTTGCCGGTGGCCCCGGCTGCCCATTATATGATGGGCGGGATTGCGACAAACTCATATGGAGAAACAAGTCTGCCTAATCTTTATGCGGCGGGGGAATGCGCATGTAATGGGGTCCACGGCGCAAATCGGTTAGCGAGTAACTCCTTGCTGGACGGATTGGTTTTCGGGGCACGTATCGTCGAGAAAATGGGGGATAAGATCGTAGCAAAACGCCCTTCCTGGGAGGGGGTTCTTAGCCCTGAAGGGAGTTTTAATGGAACAGGAACAGGAATGAATGACTCTGTTAAACAATTAGACAATAGAGGTTTGCGGAACCAGATCCAAGATTTAATGTGGAACAGTGTTGGAATTTTGCGAGATGAGGCGGGCCTCGAGAAGGCCACAGAGTTATTGCTGGCTTGGGAGCGAGACGACCTGTCCGTGCACCATGTGGATGATCTTGAAACAGCCAACATGTTAACGGTTGGGGTGATTATTGCCAAAGCCGCAAAAGATCGTTTGGAAAGTCGCGGCGCGCACAATCGAACGGACTATCCGTTACGGCTTGACGAACCCTGGCAAAAGCACTCTCTGCAAGATAAGGAGGGATATCATGTACGCTACGTACCAGTTTCAGGAGCTGATTGACCGGGCATTGAAGGAAGATATCGGAGCGGGGGACCTAAGTACAAGAATTTTGCCGGAAGACTTAACAGGGGTGGCCAAACTATACGCCAAACAAAAAGGCGTGATCGCTGGTCTGTGGCTTGTTGAGCAGGTCTTTCAGCGTGTCGATCCTCGGATTCAGGTTCATAGGTTGCTCAAAGACGGGGATGAAGTGAATGTCGGAGGGGTTGTGCTCGAGATAAGCGGTCCTATAAGCAGTATTTTGCAGGGGGAACGAACGGCTTTGAATTTTTTACAACATCTCTCAGGAATCGCCACAGCCACAAAACGAGCGGTCGATCAGGTCGCAGGGCTTTCGGTTAATATTGTAGATACACGAAAGACCCTCCCGGGATGGCGCGCTTTACAAAAATATGCTGTCAGAGTCGGTGGTGGGCAGAACCATCGATTTGGTCTTTATGATGCAGTGATGTTAAAGGATAATCATCTCGCAGCTGTGGGTGGTTTAACAGAGGCTGTCAAGCGGATCAAGGCTCAAGTAGGACATATGACTAAGATTGAGGTTGAGTGTGAAAGTATCAAACAGGTGAAAGAAGCGGTAACTTGTGGTGTCGATGTGATTATGTTAGACAATATGGACTTAGTAGAAATGCGGGAAGCAGTACAATATATCGACCAGCGAGCAATCGTTGAAGCATCAGGAGGGATGCAAGAAGAGCGCCTCCGCGAAGTGGCTGAGACGGGAGTCGACGTGATCTCGATTGGTGCTTTGACCCATTCAGTTCAGGCTCTAGACTTTAGTCTTGATCTCGGTGACATTAAAGCTTCGACGAGGGCAAGTTGGGAAAGAGGAATCTAAATGTTACGTCATGGCATCCTTCATCTCCTCGCCGCGCATCCTAACAAATACGTGTCTGGCGAAAGGATTAGTCAACAATTGAATGTCACACGAGCAGCTATTTGGAAACAGATTCAGGTTTTAAAAGAAGAAGGTTTTGAAATTGATGGGCAGACGAAAAATGGATATTGCCTATTGAAAACTCCTTTTTCTTTAAATGAGTGGGTTTTAAAGAACTCGTTGACCACATCCTCATTGGGGAGCGAAATATACCTTGAAGATGAGTTGGAATCCACAAACGTTCGGGCAAAAGAGCTTGCCCGGCAAGGAGGAATCCATGGTCAAATTGTTCTGGCAAGGAGCCAGAGCTCGGGACGAGGGCGGTTACAGCGGCAGTGGGAATCACCAAGGGGTGGACTTTGGATGTCCGTGGTACTTCGGCCTAATTTGTCTTTGGCGGATGCATCAAAATTAACTCTCGCTGCGAGTGTTGCGATCGTTGACGCATTTGAGGAACTCTTTTCTCTTCGAATCGGGATCAAGTGGCCAAATGACCTTATTTTCAACGGTTTGAAAATTGCAGGAATCCTCGGAGAAGTCGTGGGAGAATGGAATGCCGTTCAAACGTTGATTTTGGGAATAGGGATAAATGTAAATTTTCTCCGTGAACGATTAAGTCCTTTATTGAAGGCAACAACTCTTTTTGAAATCTTGGGGGATGAAGTAGACTTAAACATATTGGCCGCTACAATTTTAAAACATTTAGAAAAACAAGTAATATCTCTCGAAGAAAAAGCGTTTGAGGAGCTAAGGGTACGTTGGTTAGAAAGGGCAGTCAGTCTGGGCGAAGAAGTAAGAATTTTGCGGGGAGAACAAGTAATTCAGGGTATTTTTAAGGGAATCACGATCGACGGAGCTCTACTTCTGGAAACGGAGGATGGAGAAAAAAGCTTTTCAGCTGGAGAAGTACAACTGCGTTCCAAAATGAGTAAATATTTCTTGTAAACGATTCTATCTTATTGTAAACTCTTGAGTAGAAAATAAGTTTACAATAAGAGGAGGACATGTTATGAAAACTAGAAAATTAGCAATGACGTCCGTAATGGCAGCACTGATGTGTTTGGCGGGGATGTTACTTCACTGGGCACCGGGTATGGTACCGTTTAGTGTCTTACCAGTTTTGGTTTATATTTCCGGAATTATTCTTGGCGCCGAGTATGCGACGATGGCCATGTCGGTATATCTGACTTTGGGATTATTTGGTTTTCCTGTATTTGCTACAGCCCCTTTTGGTGGATTTGGCTACATCCTAAAGCCAACCTTTGGATTCCTTCTGGGCTATGTAGCTGCTGCTTATGTTGTGGGAAAAGTGTATCGCGAAGGTAGCTTACGGCGGGCTATTGTCGGCGTACTGGCGGGGCTTGTCACTTTGTACATTTTTGGATTGAGCTATCTTTATATAATCTTACACTTGGTGTTGCACCAACAGATAAGTGTCGCTGGTGTTATGATGATCGGTTTTGTTCCCTTTATTTTGGGGGATTTGATTAAGGCCGGGATTGCCGTCTGGGTTGGGCAGGAAGTGATTCGTCGGCGTAAAGTCGCCTAAGGGTAGCTCACTTAGCAAAAGGAGTAAGCAATTATGATTCTTGTATTTGATGTGGGTAATACTAACATCGTGTTAGGGGTATATGATGAGAGAGTCCTGAGCCATCATTGGAGGGTATCCACTGAAAAATCCCGCACTATGGATGAATATGCGGTCGTTATTAAAAATCTATTTGATTTTAGCGGTTTAACCTTTCAAGAGATCGGTGCGGTCGTTATTTCCTCAGTCGTACCTCCGGTGAACCCAACTTTGGAAGCCCTTGCCCGAAAGTACTTTGGCGTGGAACCACTGGTTGTGGGGCCTGGTGTTAAAACGGGGATGCCAATAATAATTGACAACCCTAGAGAGGTTGGGGCTGACCGCATTGTGAATGCCGTGGCCGCCTATAATAAATATGGGGGACCGCTTGTCATAGTAGATTCTGGAACTGCGACAACGTTTTGTGTGGTATCGAAACGAGGAGAATACTTAGGCGGGGCGATTGCTCCAGGAATCGGGATCTCGACAGAAGCGCTGTTTCAGAGGGCGTCAAAGTTACCTCGTATTGAAATGGTTAACCCTACATCGGTTATCGCTAGAAATACGGTAGCAGCATTGCAATCCGGAATCTATTATGGCTTCATCGGCCAAGTTGACGGGATTGTTAAGCGAATGAAAGCGGAACTGGGACCGGAGACCCAAGTGATTGCAACTGGTGGATTAGCCGAAATGATCTCTCAAGAATCAGACACGATTGATACGGTAGATCCATTTTTAACACTTGAGGGACTTTTGTTGATCTATGAACGCAATAGGAAATAGTAAATAAGAGGAATAGAAATATGAAGTTAGGACACTATGAACTGGGAGCCCCAGTATTTTTAGCTCCTTTGGCCGGAGTGACGGATAAAGCATTTCGTGAAACGGTCTGTGCAGTGGGTGGAGAGTATGTCTGGACTGAAATGATTAGCGATAAAGCGTTGACTTATCAAAACTCTAGGACATTGAATATGCTTGATTTGCGTGGGGAAGCAGAACCAAGGATCGTACAGCTTTTTGGGACAGATCCTGAGACAATGGCCCGTGCAGCCCTATTGGCCATAGGTTGTAGCGCCAACGTCATCGATATTAACATGGGATGTCCCGCACAGAAAATTGTCAAGAATGGAGAAGGAGCGGCACTGCTAAAGGATCTTCCTCGCGCGCAAGCAATCGCTTCAGCCGTTGTGCAAGCTGTTAATGTGCCGGTAACGGTTAAAATTCGCCTTGGATGGAACGATGCTGAAATTGTGGCTATCGAACTGGCCCAGCGTCTTGAGTGGGTAGGAGTTCAAATGCTTACGGTTCATGCGCGAACCCGTGAACAATTTTACTCTGGACATTCAGACTGGGAATGGATCCGACGGGTGAAGAAAGAAGTAAGTATTCCGGTCATTGGGAATGGGGATGTTTTCATTCCGGAAGATGCCGGCAGGTTGATCCAGCAAACGGGTTGTGACGGAGTCATGATCGGACGCGGTGCTCTCGGAAACCCCTGGCTCATTCCGCGTACCCAACATTTTTTAAAATATGGGATTTTATTGCCCGAACCACTCATCGAAGAACGTATAAAAGTTGCTTTGCAGCATTTCGATCGCGTATTGCGTTATAAGGGTGAACGAATCGGTCTTAATGAAATGCGAAAACACGCAGTATGGTATATCAAAGGGGTTAGGAAGGCGGCTCAACTCCGCGATGAGATTATGCAAACTAGATCACCTGAAGAAATGCGATCTGTCCTCAGTCGAATCTTGTAAGACATTGAATAGTTTTTGTTGAAAAATGAAAAAATATAATATTATTGCTCGTTAGAAAAGCAGCATCCTTGACAATATTTTGCAAGGTCCTTATAATAACGAGTAATGTAATTGAGGAATCTTTCCTAGGAGTTCCTAGATTAAAAGGGAGTACGCATACAAGGCTATTAAAGAAACGCGCGGTATCATGAGACGCGCAATGCGTAGGACGAGAAAAGGGAGCGAGAAAAATATGGCTGAAAAAGAAGTCATTCTAACCTTAGAAGGTCTCAAAAAACTTGAAGAAGAATTGGAACTATCTAAAACTGTTAAGCGGCGGGAAGTTGCCGGGCGCATTAAACAGGCCATTGACTTTGGAGATATTAGCGAAAATTCAGAGTACGATGATGCCAAGAATGATCAGGCCTTTATCGAAGGACGGATTATAACTCTCGAGAAAATGCTCAGGAATGCACGAGTTATTGATGAAGTTGAAGGAACTGATATCGTGGCGTTAGGTGCAAAAGTGCGACTGAAAGACATGGACTTTGGGGATGAAGAAGAGTACTTCATCGTTGGTTCAGCAGAGGCGGATCCAGGCACTAATAAAATATCCAATGAATCGCCTGTCGGAAAAGCAGTTCTGGGACAGGCCAAAGGAGCTGTTGTTGAAGTTAATGTCCCTGCAGGTATACTACACTACCAAATTTTAAATATTAAGTAAGAATCTTTTGATTTAGAGGACTACTTAAAGGTTGTAAGATGAAATACGGTGGAGAAATAAGATTATTTTAGAGTGCAGTATTTCTGGAATGCAGGATGCTGCACTTTGTTATTTACTAGTCAGAAAATATAACATGGTAATATTGATAAATAAATAGATAAGAATTAATAAGGAGGAGTTAAGAATGGATAATACTAACGATCTCTGGCGAATTCGGTTAGAGAAGCTTGAGCTGCTTCGCCAAGCCGATGTTGAACCCTATGCGGATCGCTATGTACGTACGCATAAAGCACTTGAAATTTTGGAGCGTTTTGAAGAATTAGAAGGTCAGGATGTAGGCGTTGCAGGTCGGATCATGAGTAAGCGCGATCAGGGAAAAGTCATCTTTATACACATTCAAGATTTTAGTGGGCGAATCCAAGCTTATATCCGTGTGGATGAATTAGGCCAGACTATGTTTGATTTAATTACAAAGTTTGACGTCGGTGATATCGTTGGAGTAGAAGGGAAAGTTTTCCGTACAAAAAGAGGAGAAATATCCATTCATGCTCGTAATGTAAAATTGCTTTCCAAGGCGATGCGCCCGCTTCCTGAAAAGTTCCATGGTCTGACGAATGTGGAAACACGTTATCGGCAAAGATATCTAGACTTAGTTATGAATCCGGATGTACGCCAAGTTTTTGTGACACGGAGTAAAATCATACGGGTCATGAGGGAGTTCCTAGAGGAGCGAGAGTTCCTTGAAGTAGAGACCCCTACACTCCATACGGTTCCGGGTGGAGCGGCAGCACGCCCGTTCTGCACACATCACAACGCCCTTGATATCGATCTATATTTGCGGATCGCCCTCGAACTGCCATTAAAACGCCTTATTGTCGGTGGGTTTGAAAAGATATTTGAAATCGGTCGGACTTTCCGTAACGAGGGAATATCAATCAAGCATAATCCTGAATTTACAATGATGGAGCTCTATCAAGCGTACGCTAATTTTGAAGATATCATGGAATTAACGGAAGAAATGATTGCTCATATTGTACATAAGGTACACGGCACATTGGAGATTATATATCAGGGGAAAACCCTTCAGTTTCAAACCCCCTGGCGTCGCCTTCCGATGCTAGACGGCATATTAGAGTATTCAGGGGTAGACTTCCGAAACGTCACAACTGACGAACAGGCACGTCGTGTTGCTCAAGAAAAAAGCCTTCATGTCGAAGAGGATGCATCTCGTGGTAAAATTATTAATGAATTTTTCGAAGAGTTCGTTGAACCTAATTTGATACAACCGACATTTATTACGGGACATCCAGTTGAAATTTCCCCGTTAGCTAAGCGTAATGCGAATCACCCGGAATATACAGATCGGTTTGAAGCGTTTATGTTTGGGCGCGAGCTTGCCAATGCATTTTCTGAGTTAAACGATCCTATTGACCAACGGCAACGTTTTGAAGCACAGGCATCTGAACGCGCTAAAGGGGATGATGAGGCTCATTTGATGGATGAAGACTTCGTCCAGGCCTTGGAGTACGGGCTACCGCCTACGGGTGGACTAGGAATTGGTATTGACCGTTTGGTTATGTTCTTAACGGATTCTGCGTCGATTCGAGATGTTATACTTTTTCCGACGATGCGTCCCAGGGATGAAAGCATTCAAGAAGACGCAGAAGAGTAACTTAATAAGTAAATAGAAGTATTTAAGGCTGGCTAAATTAAGCGTAGAGCCAGCTTTTGCTTACTAGTCAGAAAGTATAAATTGGCTGGTGCCAGTAGAATATATAACCCTTAGGAAGGTCCCTTCTCGCCATCCCGGCATCTAGCCATTCATGGCGATGCTCTAACCTCGAACGTCCTGTTCGAGTCATGGCCAACGCATAAGTGCAACTAGGTTACCGCGGGCACCTGAAGGCTTGTCGTTAGCAAGTTTTCTATATGGGGGTAAGCGCGGATCCCTATTTGAAGAGGAAAAAATTATCTAATTCATAGATAATAGAAGCATGATGGAGAATAAATGATTATATTATGTATAAAACTAGTATTGTAGCTCATAGTAATGTTTGAATCAGACTATTTAGTCGTGGTATAGTACTATTTGTTCACTCAGCATAATTTCGATTGAACGACACTTGAATTTTGGTCCTAAATGAAGGAAATATGGAGCAAATTTAGTATTGACAACGCAAGCTGAAAATGCTAAAATATTGCTCTGGCCAGATTTGAGTCATGGTCTTTGGTCACCTCCCGCCATCACGGCGCTTTGCCATCCATGGTAGCGCACTAATCTCAAACGTCCTGTTTGAGTCTTGGCTCCGGTGACACCCAGACCATCACGGCATCTATCCATCCCTATTTGAGTCATGGTCTTTGAAAACTAAACAACAAGGACAGCCAATGAGGAGACTCGAAAGAGTTTCAAAAAGAATCATGAGCGAATCATCTTCTTCAATGTTAGAAGTTGAAATAACTTTTTTTGGAGAGTTTGATCCTGGCTCAGGACGAACGCTGGCGGCGTGCCTAACACATGCAAGTCGAACGGTCCAGCACTCAATGCAAATTGAGTGCTGGATA
>Ga0307377_10000501_pt1 | contig 52200 bp, 57 predicted proteins | sample TR3MG_FD_202535 | JGI IMG/M metagenome (GOLD analysis project Ga0307377, IMG submission 202535) | Soil microbial communities from Risofladan, Vaasa, Finland - TR-3 | ecosystem: Environmental > Terrestrial > Soil > Coastal area > Acid sulfate soil | place: Finland: Risofladan, Vaasa | collected... | reverse complement strand
GCAGGATGCCGGAGGGTGCAGAGTAGCTATCTCCCGGTCCAAGATCGCAGCTTTTGCCGTCCACGGTAATGCGGATCTTTCCTAAAACCACGTAGCCTGCTTGATCATGGGGATGAGAGTGGCTAGGAATTTCCACACCGTCTTCCAGATCAAAGCGGCAAATCATCAGCTTGTTCCCGCTGACCAGGGTTTTGCGAATCAGGCCGGGAGCCATCTGCACTGCCATGGCATCAGCATATTGAAAGAACATGGGTTATCACCTGAATTTCATGGTTGATTTGCAGATATGAATAACTATTCACTCTACAAATCCTGGATCCTATTAGCAAATCCAATTAAAAAAGCCTCATTCGTTGGCCGTGTCGCCACGGCCAAGGAATAAATCGATACTTATTTAGCAATCACGGCCTGCGGCTGGCAAGCCTTCACGTTCTCTATCTCGCCTGCTTCTCCCAGTATGAATTTGTCCACCATCTCTTTTGCCACTTCATCGGGATACTGCACAAGCGGATGCTTCATAGTGTAGGCGGAAATAGCCAGAAGCGGCCCTCCGATCTTTCTATCCTTGGCCAGCTTGCAGATCCTTATGGCATCAATAGAACTTCCTCCGCTGTTGGGCGAGTCCTCCACGGAGAGACGCAGCTCGAGATTGATGGGTACATCTCCAAAAACCCTGCCCTCCATTCTCAGGAAGCAGACCTTGTTGTCTTTTTGCCAGGGCACGTAGTCTGATGGGCCGATGTGTATATCATCTTCGTTAAGGGGCACATCCAGGATGGACTGCACAGCTTCGGTCTTGGAGATCTTCTTGGATTTAAGCCTCTCCCGATTGAGCATATTCAGGAAATCCGTGTTTCCGCCGATGTTGAGCTGGTAGGTCCTGTCCATCACGCAGGCTCTGTCCTTGAAGAGCTGAGTGAGGGCGCGATGCACAATGGTGGCCCCAATTTGAGATTTTATGTCATCGCCTACAATGGGCACACCAGCATCCTGGAATTTCCTGGCCCACTCTGGGTTGGAGGCAATGAAGACCGGCATGCAGTTGACAAAGCCAACACCTGCATCTAAGGCAGCTTGCGCATAAAAGCGCGTGGCCTGTTCCGATCCCACAGGCATATAATTTACCAGCACGTCAGCGCCGCTGTCCATCAGCTCGTTTCTCACATCGCACGACTTGGCATCAGCTACGACGAACCTCTTGTCCTCAGGATAATTAAGCATATGAGGAGCAACGCCGTCCAAAACCGGCCCCATCTTGACCTCGACGTTTTTGCGGGGAACATCAGGATAGAACACCTTGGTGCAGTTGGGTGGCGCAAATATGGCCTGGGCTACGTCCTTGCCCACCTTTCGCGCGTCTATGTCGAAGGCCGCCACTACATCGATATCGCCGGCTCTGTAACCACAGACATCATAATGCATAAGTCCGATGCATTCTTTCTCATCCGTATGTTTATAATATTCAATCCCCTGAATCAGGGAACTTGCGCAGTTTCCCAAGCCCGCGATTGCCAACCTTATCTTTTTCAACCTCTTTCCCCCTCCTGGGTCAAATGAAGCTAGGAGACCTGAGTTCGGAGTCGCAGCTTCGTATAAATGCAGGACATATATAACATTATAGGCCCCGCGCATAATGCCATGCCTAAGGCCTAATCTTCCACAACAGGCGCCAGCATGGTGCCGAGCATCAGGGAAAGCTGCTCTTCCAGCTTTGCCCTGCCTGCATCACTATTCTCGTACTCTATTCTATGTGTCCTGGGAATGTCCGTCAGGTATTTTGAGCCTTGCGGGTAAATCAGGATGGTCTCTTTTCCCAGGGTATGGGCGATGCCCAGGCCGTACATAACTCCTGCATCAGGTCCCGTGAGATCGGCAATGATCACTGCTGCATGATTGAGGGAATACCAAATCTCACGCACAGCGGATCTTCCGTTCCTGATGTCTTCTGCCTCCTCAATTAGCAGGTTGTTGGCCCGGCTCGCGTCTAAAATGGCTTTCTCATTTCCTCGCAGGTTCGTATCTCTAGGCAGCAGAAGAAAAAGCGTTTTCGCTCCTACTGGCTCGGCTGCCTGTCCAAATATGGGTCGGGTGCGCATGAGGCTGAGCATCTTTTCCAGCCTTTGGAACTCCGAGTCGATATGCGTAGAGGCTACTTCCTGCAAAGCAGCATGCCTTTCCTGGGCGCTTTGTTCTATTAAGTTTGCCGAAAACTGGATGATAAAGGCATCATCAAAGCCGAACTCCCACTGGGCGCTATTGGCCGCCTGCTGGCGCGTCAGAGCGATATCGGGCTTATAAAAATAGCTTGCTGTCCTGTTCTCCAATCGGAACTGAGCCAGAATGGAGAGGCTCTTTTTGTCCAGGATGGCTACCATGCTGCATGGCAGCTGGCTTCTGGCGATGCCCCTCTGAAGATGCCTTTCCTCAGTTGTGGCATCAACTATCGCCATGAACTCGTCTATCAGCTTATCTACCTTGGCAGAAAGCTCGGCTTCCATCTCGCCGCTTCTCATCCGGGCTACGTCGTTAAGCATAAGCACACATCCTGATTTTTAGCTTGCGAAATATAGCTGCGATATCCATGCGAAAGCGATATGCACGCTTTCCATAGAGCAGGAATCACGGCTCCGGCAAACAGCTCTCGCTCTTCTCCGCCGCTAGATTCTTCCACATCCGTACAGCATGATTTCCTCTGCCATAATAGTTCCTGACCAGCTCCCTCTCCTGGTAGCCAGCTTTTCTGTATAGCTCTACAGCCTCGGGCTTCTCCAAAGCCGCCTCAAGCCGGATCGACTGAGCACCTAGTAGAGCCAGCTTCTTCTCCAATGCCAGGATAAGCTCGCTGCCGATACCTTTCCTGCGGTAACTGGGGTGGACGTCCAGGGTATAGACGGCGCCTGCCTTCCCGCTAGTATACCCCATGACGAAGCCCAATACCTTCTTCTCTGGCTCGCAGGCGACTATTGCCACTGCATAGCGTATCAGATAGGCGAACATCTTGGGGGGAAAGGCAGTCTCCTCGGGAAAGCAGAGCCCCTCGATCTGTACAATCTGGGCCAGATCCCTGGGCTGTGCTCTCCGGATCTTCATTTATTCTCTGACACCTTACCTGAGACCTGTTTCAAGACGTCTCCATAGGCCCCAAAGACCTCAGGAATATCGATGGTGCCGATTACATCCACCACACCCACCGCTGCAATAACCTGGCCTTCTACTACTATGGGTGCGACAGAAACAGGAACTCCCTGATAGGCCCCTTTTTTCGGCGTGGTGCGAATGCTCTTGCCGGTCCTGATGACCTCTTCGAGCACCGGTCCGCTGTAGTTCTCATCCAGAACTTTTCCCTTCTCTACCCGCACGCCGGGAAATCTTGCAGAGCGCATTGTGACAGGAAGCCGGACGATCTCATTGAAGGCAAGGGCGAGTGTAGCCAGATCCTCAGACCTGGTGTCCTCAGATATCACGAGTCTGGGCATACTGAGGATATTGGGCCGCGATATCAAATAAATCCTGCCCTTGCAGTTTTTCTATTAGCTATGTGGGAAATCCCCTATAGTCCTTTCCTCTTGAGCAGTCTGGCCTGGAAGCCATGGTATTTGGCAAAGCCTTCCGCATCCTTCTGGCTCAAGGTCTGGGAGTCAAAGGAGACCATGTCCTGGGAATAGAGTGCATCGGGCGACTGGCGGCCCACTGGGATGGCATTTCCGCAGTAGAGCTTCATCTTGACCGAGCCGTTGACTCTCTTTTGAGACTGATCCAGGAAAGCATTCAGGTCAGCATAGAGCGGATCCTCCACCAGGCCCATATAGGCCATCTCCGACCAGGCCTCGTCCACCATAACCTTGAAGCGAAGCTCGGCCCGGGATAAGACCAGATGCTCGAGGTCCTTATGCGCCGTGAGGAGAACAGTTGCCGCAGGATGCTCATAGTTCTTGCGCGCCTTCAGGCCCAGTACCCTGTCCTCTACCATATCCGTCCTGCCCACGCCATGCTCGCCGCCGATCTGGTTGAGCTTCTCAATCAGCTCTACGCCTTCCATCTGCACGCCATCCAAGGAGACGGGAACGCCCTGTAGAAATCCGATCTCCACTACCTGCGCGCTCTTGCTTGCATCTGGCGTTTTAGTCCAGCCGTAGATCTCTTCGGGCGGCTCGAAATAGGGGTCCTCCAGCTTGCCTCCCTCAATGGAGCGAGACCAGACGTTCTCGTCTATCGACCAGGGCTTGTCACGGGTTACGGCAACTTCAATGCCGTGCTCGCGCGCATAATCTATCTCCCACTCGCGGGCTAAATCCAGCTCCCGCATGGGTGCGATGACCCGGCAGTCTGTAGCCCGGAAGATAGCCTCGAAGCGCAGCTGGTCGTTGCCGCGACCGGTGCATCCGTGCGCCAGGTTCTTTATGCCTTTCTGCTTGGCGATCTCGGCTGTTTTGATGGCGATCAGCGGCCGGGCGATGGCCGTTCCCAGAACATATCCCTCGTAAGAGCCATTGGCTTTGATGAGTGGAAAGATGTAGTCCTTTACGAACTCCTCTCTTGCATCTATGATGTAATGCTCGTCCGCCAGCTGCTTTGCTCTGCGGTTTCCTCGCTCGATATCCGATCGCGGCTGGCCGACGTCCACCAGAACAGTGACTATTCTATCAAATCCATATCGTTCTTTTAGGAGCGGAATACAAACAGATGTATCCAGGCCGCCGGAATAGGCCAGTACAACTTCAGACACTTAGCAACACCACTTTCGTACAAGAGGCATGGTCAATTTAACCTTATCTCTTCATGTAGCGATAACTCTATAACTGCTACGAAAAAAGTGAGAGAATAATGACCCAGCTTATCAAGACGGCCGCGCTATGCGTGGACTTCGATCGGGATCTTCGAGCCCTACAGGCGACGGGTGCTTTGGCACGAATGATCCAGCCGGTTTTGAAGATGATAAACCAGAGGCTGGCGGAAGAAAAGCCTGCTCAGGTCAGGCTGAAGGATATAGTTGCCAGCACATGGCTTCCACCCATTCCCAGCGGCCCCTTCAAAAGGTTGCTTGTCAATGAGGCAAAAACTGCAATTGGCCGGCCGGTGCCTCAGACCCTCTCCATAGAGGTTACAAGACGCTGCGGGGCAAAATGTGATCACTGCCTGATAAAGGAAGGCGAGGGAGAGCTCTCTCGCGAGGATATTTTGCGCACCATCGACCAGGCTCAGGAGATGGGGACCTGCATCATCACCTTTACCGAAGGAGATCCTCTTTTGCGGGAGGACATCTTCGAATTGATAAAGCATGTAGATCCTGAGAAAGCTGTGGTAAATCTCTTCACACCGGGTCTGGACATGACCGTGGAGAAGGCGGTTAAGCTCAGAGAAGCCGGGCTTTATAATCTTATTATCGGCGTTTACAGCACCAATCCAGAGGAGCACGACCAGGTAAGAGGGGTTGCCGGGGCTCATGCCAAGGCCCTGGAGGCCATACGCATCGCTCTGGAGACGGGATTGATGGTCACTATGTCCTGCCATATAAAATCCGGGCAGGTGGACAGGATCTTGGATCTTTATAGGCTCGCCACAGAGCTTGGTGTGCAGGAACTTTCCATATGGGAGGGCATGCCAAAGACTCCTGAGGAAAAGCTCACTATAATTGAGAAAGAGATGATCGTTGACCTTTACAAGAAGATCAACTCCACGCCTGGCGGCCCGCGTCTCTTTGCCAATACCTATTTCGAGGGCCAATTGCTCGGCTGCATGGCTGGGAGAAGGTGGCTGCATGTTGCGGTTGACGGCAGCGTCAGGGCCTGTCCCTATTTGCAGGAAAGCTATGCGAGTATAAAGGACTCTTCCCTGAAAGATGCCTGGAAGGCTTTGCGAAGATCCGGGCAGTTCGAGGGATTCGTCTGCCATTGCCCGGCCCAGGATGTATTCGGCTAAAGCATTTTTTCTGTTTTGCGTTATTACATCGGGAGCGCGGAGGGTCACGAATACCCCGACCTTCAGGTCGGGGATGAAGTGAACCCTCGCACGTTCTTTCTGCTCTTCTAAATCAATAAAACAAGTCGTGGAGATCAATGGAATCTGAGCAACGAAGACTCGACGAGTTCTGAATTCCCAAAAAAACCGGGCGTGCGGGCGTGCGGCCCGAAGCATACCCCATCCTTTAGGGTGGGGTGGCCGCACGCAGTTTGATTTATTCCGTTTTTCTCCTTCTGTTTTCCTGTTTTTCTTTTTATATTATTCCGTCTCATACGATAACACATCATATCTTGAGTTCAAGCCGGTACCAATCATTCGGGCAATGCCAGAATAAAAGTCATGGAAAATTATTAGTACAGACATGCGCTTATCAGAGATCTGAGGTAGGATATGGGTATTTTCAGCAGCCTCAAGGAGAGCCTTGGGACCTGGATAAACAGGATATTTAAGAAAAAGAGGGCCAAGATCGGACTTTACGGCCCGCCTAATGCCGGAAAGACCACCCTAGCCAACAGGATTCTGCACGACTGGAGCGCGGGAGATAGCTTTGGAGAGGTTTCTCCCATACCCCATGCGACTCGCAGGGCCATGAGAAAGGAGGGTGTAGTGATCAACGCCAACGGCTCGAGCATCGAGCTGGATATAGTCGATACGCCAGGCATGGCCACAAAGGTTGATTTCAAGGAGTTCATGGCCTTCGGCCTCTCCGAGGTCGAGTCCAAGAAGAGAGCCAAGGAGGCTACGGAAGGCGTCATTGAAGCCATTAAATGGCTGGATGACCTGGACGGCGTGCTCTTAGTTATGGACTCAACCGAGGATCCTTATACTCAGGTCAATGTGGTAGTGATTGGAAATATGGAAGCAAGGAAGCTTCCCCTTCTCATTGTGGCCAATAAGATGGATCTGCCCAATGCATCGCCGGCCAGAATTAAGGCTGCCTTCCCCCAGCATGCCATGGTGCCGATCTCCGCCCTAGAAGGATCGAATATAGATAACCTTTATCAGGCGATAGCAGCTCATTTTGGGTGATCTTGATGAGAGAAGTGCAAATGGACCTCATCTCCGGGGAGAAGCTGGAGAAAATGACCTCCATGGAGAAGATTCGGCTCATCCTGGACAAGGTCAAGAATGGCAAGATTGTGGTTTTGGAGAGCGGCCTGACTTCTGATGAGGAGGTGCGCCTCATCGAGATGACCATGACCGAGATTAGGGTGGACGAGTTCTCCGGAATAGAGATCGAGAGCTATCCTTCCAAGAAGGAAGGGTCGTTTTTGGACAGGATATTTGGCAGAGCTCTTAAGAGCAGGATGACGGTTATCGGTCCTGCCAACCAGCTACGAACCATTGAGAAGGACAAATATCAGATCAGCACCAAGGTCTCAGTGGGGGACTAGATGCCTCATATCTGCACCCGCTGCAGCAATGTCTTCGATTCGGGAGAGGATATCCTGAAGGGCTGCCCGAATTGTGGCTGGAAGAAGTTCATGTTCGTAAAAAAGAAGCCGGTGGATCCGAAGGCGCAGCTACTACAGCAGGGGCAGATCATAAATCGGGCCATGGGCGTGAGGGTGCCGCCCAGGAGAATGGAAAAAGAATCGATGGCAATAGACAAGGAGATGCCTGCTCTGCAAAGACCGGCTCCCGCGATGGCAGCTTCTCCATCGCTTTGCACCCCGATCAAGAAAGAACTCGAGAATAACCATCCGTGCGAGGATAACCATCATAGTGATGGCAAGCCGGAAGGGAAGGCCCTGGAGAGCATCAAGATAACGGCGCCGGGCACCTACGAGTTGAATCTGCCGTCTCTATTCGAAAGAGATGAGCTGATTATGGCAGTCAAGGAAGGCACTTATTTTATAGATCTCACATCTGCCTTTAAAAAGGGCAAGAAGGATTGAGATTTTTATTACTTTTCTATTTTGATCTCAATTCCTTTCCAGTCCTGGCCTACTCCGCGCAGAGACTCAGCCATGGCTACTGCTACATTGCCGATGATCTCTTGCGGGAAGGCACTTATATCGATGGCCTTTCCATCCACCTTCAGCTCAACATTCATTTTCGTCCTCTTTAAGCCCCGCCGAATATGGCGATGGGTGGGGTGTAGACGGAGGCACTGGCAGAAATAGCCTGGGGCAAGGTAAAGACAGTGGCGGCCTGGTTGGTTAGATTAGTATTCTTAACTGCAAACATGGGTGTGATCGTAACCGGAGATGCACCCTTGATCATAGTCGCGGCCGCATCGAGCTGTGTTTTCTTTCCCAGGGTGCTGAGATCGAGTACATTGCTTTTCAGGTTGCCTCCCAGAGCGGTTGGCGCAATAGTCGGCATTGTAGGCGAGAGCTGGGGCAGAGAGACAGCCTCTGTGCTAGGTTTTTTGCCTAATGTGCTTAAATCCAGAACATCAGCAGCGCTGGCCGTGACGGCTGCGCATGCCAGAAGAACTGTGATGACGAAGACAGTAAGAATCAACTTCATTTCATGAACCTCCTTTCTCAAAAGGGTACTCAACCAGACCCTTTTTTTCAGGTACGTGAGCTTTAACCATTTATTCCTTTTGCCTTCAAGTACTTTTCTTAGGCTTCAAGCACTTTTCTTAGAATCCAATCCATACATCGTCATGGGTGGATGGATATGGAAATAGACGATTCGCCGATAAATTCTGCTAATTATATTCGTATTGTATGATCAAAGACAAATACTTGGAAACCCAATTTATAAGCGGATTAAAAAAAAGAAGTTTGCTGCCAGGTTTCCCTAGCAGTCGATACCATCACAGATCGCCTGGATCTTGTCAGGCACGGGATTCTCATGGAACTTTATGGTCTTCTCGGCCTCGAAGGTTCCTGTGAACATCTCGTGGGCCTTGATATCCTTGTAGAATATCTTGTGCCACTTTGCATCGGTGCCCCAGGTACCATTGAAGGAGTTCTTGGTCTCCAAGCCAATCAGATGGGCTGCGTCGTAGATTCCATTGCTGGCTGTCATGAGATCCTCGACTGCAGCAGTGTCTCTTCCTGCATCCTTGAGCTTCTTGATCAAGTCTTCTGGGCTGACATTGCCCTGTGGCTCATAAGGCGTCGTAGAGGCAAAGAATGCCGTTTCATCCTTTTCCATCTCGTTTACGGAGAACATCTCCTGAACATCAGCGCCGATGCCGCCGTAGAATGCCTTGGAATGCAGGTACTTGCCGCCGGTCAGTGGCGTATCGCCTGCATATGTCAGCTTGGTGGTCTCGAAGAGGTTAAAGGCAGACTTATCCCCGCCGTTTACCGAGCTTACATTCCTCTTTAGCTTCTCAGCATTCTGAGAGTAAGCATGCTCGGAGTCAAGCTCCAGGTCGCCGTCGCCTGCCATGGTGTTGTAGTATTCAAGTGCAATCTTCTTGTCGATTACCGATGTACTAACATCGATAATCCCCGTTCCGGATACCTTTTGGTTTTCACAAAACTGTTCATACTGCACTGGTGGTACCAGTGGTGGATTAGCTAGCACGGTGCCAGAGCTCCCTAAAAGGGCAATTGCCAGCACAAATGCTACTATTATTACTCCCTTCATTTTTCTTTTCGCCCCCTTTTTTTTAAGCGATTAATTTCAAGCTATTTCGCCAAATAAGCGAGATTTAGCTTTCTATCTATCCGTTACTTTTATATTATATAAATTTATCCTTCAAAACCACCCAGATGTAATGATCTTCCTCGGATGCAGGAACGAGTTAGGAAAGCCAGGGAGATTGGAGGGTAACATGAATGATATAATCTAAATAATAAATATTTATCAATAAACCTAACTCTCCCGAAAGAGTATGGAGGAAATAAACCAGGACTCAGAAATCATTATTCGCAGATTAATTGGTGAACGTGCTGCAAATTGCAGTTTTTCATCGTGCTCGGAAAATGCCATGATCCTTTTCGCCCTCAATTTTCTAATTATCGTATAAAAATATCATCAAAAGCTAATAAAATTAAATTTAAATGCAAAGATATTTAATACAATGAAATCAAATACAACAAGAGAGCATTGGATCAATCATGTCCTCCTACCTGGAGCATCCGCATCTATTGCCGCAAACTGTAGAGAAGCGTCTCTTCCAGTTAGATTTAGCCGCCACGGCTCTCAAGGCCTCCAGCCTCATTGTAGTACCTACGGGCCTGGGTAAGACCGTCATAGCTCTCATTGTGCTGTTGGCTCGACTGGATAAGGGCAAGGTTCTTTTCCTGGCACCAACCAAGCCTCTGGTAGAGCAGCATGCCGCCTTTATGCAGCGTGTACTCAAAGACAAAGATATTGTCTCCATGATGACTGGAGAGATGCTGCCTGAAAAAAGGATCGGATCCTGGGGGAAAAATCGCATCGTTGTCTCCACTCCGCAGGTAATCGAGAACGATCTTCTCTCTCGAAGGATCGATCTTAAGGATGTCTCCCTGATAATTTTCGACGAGGCGCATCGGGCCGTGGGCGGCTACGCTTATGTCTATATAGCCGATCGCTATCATCGCGAAGCAAAGAGCCCCCTGGTTCTTGGGATCACCGCCAGCCCGGGCTGCCAGAGCGAGAAGATCGCCGAGATCTGCACCAACCTTGGCATTGAGAAGATCCAGACCCGTACGGAAAATGATCCTGATGTCGCCCCATTTGTTCACGAGCGGGAGATCGAGTGGATAAAGCTTACCGTTCCCAAAGAGCTTCTGCTTATCCGGACGGCTATCGAAGAGTTGCTCAAGACCAGAATCGATGATTTGAACCGGCTTGGCGTCAGTCCGGTCAGAATCGATGTCAAATCCCCCAAGAAGGAACTTCTAGGGTTGCAAGCAGTCCTCATGTCCTCGGCCAAGACACAGGCAAATAAATCTACATTTGCGGCCATCTCCCTCATGGCCGAGATACTCAAGCTGCATCATGCCGTCGAGCTGGCTGAGACGCAGGGGCCGGATGCACTTGCCAGATATTTTCAGAGGCTACAAGGCGAAGCCCTCTCGCGAAGCGGTTCTAAAGCTTCCCGTCGGATAATGCTAGATCCCAGGTTTCTGCAAGTTGTAGACGCCCTGCAAAAGCTGGAGGTGGAGCATCCCAAGCCCGCCGCGGTAAAGAGAATACTGCAGAAGCAGATTGCGGCGAATCCCCAATCTCGCATCATGGTTTTTACCAACTATCGGGACACTGCCACATCTCTTCTCAAGTTCCTGAAAGATGATCCTGCCATTCGGGCCGTGCGATTCGTGGGGCAGTCCAGCCGCAAGAATGATGAAGGCCTCAGCCAGAAAAAACAAGCAGAGATTCTTCAGAAATTCAGAGCAGGCGACTTCAATGTCCTCATTGCCACCTCGGTAGGGGAAGAGGGAATCGACATTCCTGCCACGGATCTGGTTCTCTTTTATGAGCCGGTGCCCTCCGAGATTCGCAGCATTCAGCGCAAAGGCAGGACCGGCAGGGCGAGAGCTGGCAGAGTAATAGTATTAATGGCCAAGGGCACGCGGGATGAGGCATATTACTGGATCTCCGATCGCAAAGAAAAGACCATGAACCGACAGATGCGGGATCTGAGCGGTCAGGCGGAATCTTTGCATAAGGAGTTTTTGCCTCGGCAGCAACAGATAACTGGGGAGCCGGTCGCCAGGCCTGCAGAAAAGGGTGAAAGCCTGGCTGCATGGCAAGATATTGGGCAGAACGAAGGGCAAAAAGACAGGCAAAATGTTGTGAATGGCGGGGTGCAAAAAGAGCAAAAAGAAACGGAAGAGCTGGGCAAAATGCCTGGCAAAATCTTTGTGGACTCAAGGGAGAGGGGGATGGCAAAGATCCTGGAGTCTATGGGCCTCGAGGTCACTGTCAAGAATCTGGGGGTAGGTGACTATGTGGTCAGCGACAGGGTGGCGGTCGAGCGCAAGACGGCTGCTGATTTTGTATCTTCTATCATTGATCCGCAGAGAAATTTGTTTCGGCAAATAGCAGATTTGGCCAGGACTTACGATCGTCCAGTTTTGATTTTAGAGGGGAGGGATCTTTACAACACGCAGATGAATGCCAGCTCTATTCGGGGAGCATTGGCCTCTGTGGCCGTAGATTATGGTGTCCCCATCATTCCCACGGACGATCAGAATGAAACAGCCCTGGTTATCGCATTGCTTGCAAGCCGGGAGAGAAAGGAGGGGCGCGAGCCGAAGGTTCACGGCCACAAGACCGCCAGGACGCTTAAAGAGCAGCAGGAGTACTTGATCTCATCCATTCCCAACGTGGGGCACACGGTAGCTAAAAACCTGCTCAAGCACTTTGGATCCATCGAGAAGGTCATGACTGCTTCTCCCCAGGAGCTGCAAGAGGTACAGCTGGTGGGGCCCAAGATCGCAGAGCGGATTCGCGAGCTGGTGGGCGGAGACTATAAAGGATAGGTGACAGGGAAACATTATTGAGAATGGGAGTTGATTGGCAAGAAAAGGTGACATGCAATCAGAGATAATGCATCAGATCTGCATTTTCTCACCGCATATGCAGGACGGTCAGAATAATGTGCTTCAGCTCCTCTTTAGGATAATTGCCTACATGCTTATACACGAGAGTGCTGTTATTGAAGATAAGCAGGGTTGGAGTTCTTGATACTCCATATTTGTTCATAGTAATGGGATTATAGTCGATGCAAAGCTTGCCGAATACGATTCTGCCCCCAAAATCCTCTGCTATTTGATTAATCTTTGGATCAATAAGTTTGCAAGGCCGGCAGCCCAACTCCCAGCAGTCCAGGACAAAGGGCGAATAGATCTTGAGTGCGTCATCCAGTCTCCTGTCATACACGTCAACTGGAGCATCTGGAAACATTAGTGTCGGCCCGGAGGCGTTGACGCCCATCTGCGCTTCAGGGTTTGCCTGGCAGTCACCCATCATTGCTAGGGGCAGCAAACAGAGGACAGTGATCACTGTTGATGCTACTATTCTATTATAGTTCTTTGCGCTAGTTCGTATAATAATACTTAAATACAGAATGCGTTTTACCAGGTTATAGGTAATTAAATAATATTATATGCGTTATATCGAATTATGCAATCAACTATAATTGAGACCATCATCGCTATCCATCCAAGGCTCCTTGCCGCAAGTGCAAGCACACACAAACGAAAAAGGATAATTAAAGCCTTTGCTGGATTTCGATGTTCTGGACAGCTTCGATTCGTATCTTCGCTTTGACTTTGCCTTCGGCAGCAATTTGGGAGGAAATAGCGGTGATGGTGTCGATGGATGTGGTGATGGGGGGACGAATAAATGCACCCCCTGTTTGCTTTTTTTTGGCCTTTTGATGTCGCCTGAAATCGAATTAAGGCGATCAACCGAAAGGTATATCAAATAGCCTTTCCCCTAATAATTGCTGCAGAAGCGTCGCTTCAATTGAGTTTGATGGGATGTTTTGCAGTAGGATCGATCCACGGGATCGATGCCAAAGGTAAGTGAACTAAATGGAGAGATACGGAAGCGGAAGCAGAGGCGGCTTTAGCAGCGGCCCGAGAGAGATGCACGATGCCACCTGCGCAGAGTGCGGAAAGACATGTCAGGTTCCCTTCAAGCCCGATGGATCCAGGCCGGTTTATTGCAGCGATTGTTACCAGAAGCACAAGCCCGCCAGGCCGCCCAGAAGATACTGATCAGATCGATGCCTTAAGCGATCTGTTCTTATCAGAATATCACTTAATGGGTATTTAATGGGGCAGGGTTGAGCAACGGGCCCTGCAAGGATTTATTTTTCTTCGTTGTTCTTCCATCCTTTCTTGCGATCATAATCATTGCGTTGTTTCTGGTTTTTCCTCAGCCGTGGGTTGCGTACGTGAGCTGCTGAAAAGCGCTAGCAAGTAATGCAATTAATGCAATGGATGTCTGCTGCCAAAATGGATCTCATGCATTCGATTCTCGTAATGATTTTCAGTAAGCTTTACCCACGACCCAGCCTTGGAGTGCTCATGGATATCAATTATACATTCTTTCCAATCTACAGGTTTTGACCAACAGATATATAGAGTAGTTAGATCTCTGAGTGAATGCTGCATATCGTCGAATCAATTGAGTTTGATGGGATGTTTTGTAGTAGGGTCGATTCATGGAATCGATGCCAAAGGTAAGTGAATTAAATGGAAAGATATGGAAGCGGCAGCAGGGGCGGCTTTAGCAGCGGCCCGAGAGAGATGCACGATGCCACCTGCGCAGAGTGCGGAAAGACATGTCAAGTTCCCTTCAAGCCCGATGGCTCCAGGCCAGTGTACTGCAGCGATTGCTACCAGAAGCACAAGCCTGCCAGGCCGCCCAGAAGATACTGATCATTTAATGGGTATAAAATCGGATAGGGTTAATCAATAAACCCTGCAAAAAATATTTTTCTTTAATGTGATTTAATCATTGTTGTTGCTCTGCTACATCAGATCGTTTTGTATCGCTACAAACTTTGCTTTCAGCTCTGGCAGCTCAATGCTAACCACATCCCAGGTAGATTCCAAATCAACACCAAAGTATTGATGGATCAGGATATCTCTCATTCCCGCCATCTTTCTCCATGGAATCTCGGGATGCGCGATTCTCAGATCATCGGGAAGATTCTTCACAGCCTCACCGATTATTTCAATCCTCCGGATAATCATATCTTGCAGAGATGTTGAGGCTACAAAGTCCTCCAAGGTCTTTCCATTCGAGTAGCTTTCAATTAGGCTTATGCTCTCCAGGATGTGATGTATGAAGATCTTTGGATCTTTCTTCATAGTATCGGGACCTGCTCCGCAAGAATCCTGTCCTTGAGCAGGGGATGCAGCGACCGATAGGTAAGAAGATCTACTCGCCTTTCCAGAGCATCCTCTAGATCGAGCTTCAAGCCTGCGAGGTCGAGGAGGCTCTTTCGGCCTTCAAACTCGACAAGGATGTCTATGTCGCTTTCATCGTTCATCTCGTCCCTCACGATGGAGCCAAAGAAGGCGGCGCGTTTGATCCCGTTCTTCTGCAAAATCTCCAGCGCTTTCTCGCGTGCAACTCGCATCTGCTCGTTCATATATCCCCTGTCTTTACTTTTTAGTGAAACGGCGGCGGCGCACCCGCGCAGCAAGCTGCGGGGTATTCATTTAAAAATAATATAAATATCTAAAATTACCAGTTTAATTTAATTTCTTCTAATATTAGGTTTGCTCTTTCGATTAAGAATGATTCATATTTATCGGATCTCCAAGAAGCATCGCTTTCAAAAGGTATCAAATTTGATTTAAAAACCTCTTTTGCTTTTTCATTTAATTCTTTAGCACTTTTTGCTAAATAGTTACTTGGCGGAGTGGTTAATACTTGTTTGTTTTGGGATGAAGAGATCATGCAGACATTACTAATGCAGTTTCTCTGGGTAGATTCAACACCCAATCGTTTTAAGAAGGCTTTGGGAAATATGTGATGGAACTCTTTATTATTAAATATGCTTAGGCTGACTTCTGTGTCTATTGATTCACCATTTGTGATGTTTTTGGGATTTTTTCTGGCAAGCATTACTACAAACGTCTTAGTAAATGCCCCCCTCTTTACGAATTGTCGCCTAACCAAGTTTTCGACAGTGATGTAAAATGGCAATCTAAAAACATCGTTATCGCCCTTGACCAATCTATCTATTTCTGCGAGATCATGCTCTAATACGCCCTCCTCAGCCCCACGGTAGTGTTCCGAAAAACCAGTTTGCCAGAAGTATCTTCTAAGAACAGTTAGCTGATCATTAGTTGGATTTCTTATCTTCGAAAAGAAATATGAAAAAACTACCATCTGATATTGATATGGAAGAAAGGCATCTGATGGGACTGCCAAGTCTGTGGAAAGAAAATCTACGGTCCTTTCGACAGCCTCTTGTACTCTTTTACCTAACTCAATAAGTTTTTCTGAAGGCAGATCTCTCAATTTAAATACGTGTTCCTCTTTCGATCCGATATCCGCAATAGAGGCCATAATTCTCAAAAATATCGTATTATTTATTTCCTCAAAATCTTTAAGTTTGGCTGATTCGCGTATTTTGGAGACTTGATCATTCAAATCAAAGTTATCGCTCCAAGTTGCAGCAACCATAAGATCAAACACATTCAATTGAGTTCCACTGCTGTTTATTCTTTCAAAAATGGGACATACTTCTTGAACGCTTTTCTCTTTTATTGTCACTACAGGAATCAAATATTCTCGAAATGTCTCATATAAGATATTGGCTCTTTCTATCACATCTTTGTCGTCAGATTCGTTGGACAAATTTTTCCTTTGGAAATCCAAAAAAGCGCTTGTAGAATTCAATACGCTCAATGGAATATGTCTCGTCTCTTCTTTTCCAGCATAATGGTGGAATTTCTGTTTATCCAAGTCAAAATATACATTTAGTTTATGAAGCGTTTCAGGATACGGCCAATTTAACACTCCATAAATTGTTGTCAATCTTTGTTGGCCATCTAGTACATAATTCCTTGGATATTTATCCGGCGTTTGAGGAAGTTCAAAGCCTCCTATATCCCTTTCACTTCTCATAGGTTTATCACTTAACCAAAAGAGAAGACTTCCGATGGGGTATCCTTCATAAATGCTTTCTAATAATTTTATAATTTGTTCTTCATCCCAAACAAACCCTCTTTGGAATTTTGGAATTTTGATGTCCCCATTTTGAATCCTATGAACTAAATTCGTGATTCTTTCAATTTTTGGTTCGGGTGGGTTTCTAGTCACAGAAGACATCTAATTATCACTTCGTCTTTATCCAAGCCATGTATCTATAAAAGATTTTGGTTGTGATAAATTTTATCAAACAAGCATCCACGGACTCCGTTGCAAGCGAAGCATTACTCATTAGAAAAGAAATATTTAGGACTTAAATATACCTTATAATCAGCGGCAACATCAGCACACCCATGGCATGCGTCCTGTGGATGCCGGCTACAGGCGCAATCAGGCCGACAACAGTCGATAAAAAGAATATAAACAGCCCGAAGATCCCCGTAAAGGCGTAGGTCATAGCCACCAAAAAGGCCAGCACCCCCAGGCAGAGCAGCCGGTAGTTCAGTCTGGGTATGGCCTGCCCAGCTAAGCGCGCTGCACCGATGCAGGCCAGGTAGGAGACGGCGGCCACTATTATTACTAGTATTATCATCTGGACTAATATGCTCTGGTCCAGGGCCATCAGCTCCTGAATGGCCGCTGCCGCGCCGCTCCTGGGCTTGTCGATCACATAAAGCGCTACCAACGAGAAGAGGGCGTTGGCAGTGTTCACTCCTGCAATAGAGACCAGGAACTCCTCTGGACTGGAAGGTGCTCCCAATCGCGCAGTTATCGCGGCCACGGACGGTGACACGCCGGGAATCCAGGCCACTACTGAGCCCCCCAGGCTGCCGGAGAAGAGTGCTTTGGCCAGAGTTTTTCCGGGCATCTTTATTTCGCTCTCCTTTTGCTCCGGAATCTCTGTTTCTGTGGAAAGGCTGAGCAGGAGAGAAGAAGCGCCGAATATGCCGGACAGGAGGGGCAAAAGTACCTGTGGCTCCAGGCCCAGGGGCGAGCTCGCGAGTCTTTCATGATCAAAGGCGAATATGCCGAGAAGGCCTGCGGTTATGAAGAGTAGAGAGGCAATGGCCTTGTACTTCCAGTGTACCCAGGAACCCTGTCCCTCAATCCAGGGGCCTCTCTCCGACTTGATCATCATGAGGGCGATGGCTAAGAGCAAAATGCCTACATATTTTGTGAGATAATCGTAGTAGCTGGAGACGATCCAGGAAAGCGGGATGATCAAGAGAATAGCAAAAAGCACTGATCCCGCACTGCCCAGAGCCGAGAGGCGCACCGCCTCGATGCCCCGCCCCTCCAGCATGAGCCGCTGGCCTGGCAGGATGGTCAGAGCTGTCTCTGAATCGGGCGCACCCAGAAAGATGGCAGGAATGGCATCAAAGAACGTCTGGGAGATGCTGGCCGCCAGGATAATGCAAGCCATCTGAAAGGGCGAGAGGCCCATGGCCAACAGCTGCGGCGAGGTCGCCAGCAGCATGGCTGCAAAGTTGTTCAGGTGCAGACCGGGAGTAAGCCCGCTTAAAATTCCCAGGGCAAAGCCAAAAGCTATGCACGCAGCAAGGGTGATGTCGATCATTTCACTTCGCTGCAATTTTCTGATAGTTCTTACATTAATACCTTACTTTTGATACGAACTGTTGATCAGCAAATTATCTATCTACCTTCAGCTTACCTCTTTAGCCGGGCAGAATCTTGTGGCACAGGAAAGATGCGCACTCTTGCCGCCTTGCCCTGGCTTTGGAAAACCCTTAAATACTGGTGCATTGTCGATCTACATATTCCGCACAGGGATAATGATACCCTGGGCGCATGAACCTTTACTCAGGTTCGAACGCGCGCTTGACGCGTGAGTCGGCCCGGAAGGGGCCATGCGGAGGATTGAAATGACATTTGAGAAGACGAATCCAAGGATAGTCCGCCTTATCGGCGACCTTAAGGCGGCCACTCGCGAAACCGGCGCTCCCCTCTGGCGCGATATCGCCAAGAGGCTGGAGAAGCCCAGTCGCAACTACGCTGCTGTAAACCTCAGCAAGATCAATAGGCATACCCAGTCTAACGATACTGTGCTCGTGGCCGGAAAAGTGCTGGCCTCCGGCGATCTGGAACACAGCGTCACCGTGGCAGCTCTCAATTTTAGCAGCCAGGCCATGTCCAAGATCCAGGCAGCAGGCGGCAAATGCCTGGTGATTGAGAAGTTGATGGCTGAACACCCCAAGGGATCGGGCATAAAGATTTTGAGGTGAAGCAATGATCGTAGTAGATGCAACTGGATTGGTCCTGGGACGCCTGGCGAGCGTAACCGCTAAGAATCTCCTGGCAGGCGAAGAGGTCAAGATCGTCAATGCCGAGAAGGCACTCGTTACTGGCGGAAAGGATTACATTTTTGAAGATTATGGGCAGACAAGGGCACGCGGCCATAAGGAAAGAGGACCATACTTCCCCCGCAGGCCAGATATGATACTCAAGAGGACCGTGCGCGGCATGCTTCCCTACAGGTTGAGACGGGGAAGAGACGCATTCTCCCGGCTGCGGATATATGTGGGCATACCCAGAGAGCTGAAGGGAATGCCGTTAGAGCAACCAACCGCTGCTAAGATGAGAACCGAGAGCAATAACAAATATATCGAGCTTGGGGCCTTGAGCCGAAGACTCGGCGCAAACTTCTGAAGGGCTTGCTATGAAGATAATTAATACCTCGGGTAAGAAGAAGACGGCAACTGCAAGGGCCACTTTAAAGGAAGGAAAGGGCGTTATTCGCATCAACAAGGTGCCCTTAGATATCTACGAGCCACGCCTTGCCAGACTCAAGATTCAGGAACCCGTTCAGATCGCAGGTGATCTGATAAAATCAATGAACATCAATGTGGTAGTTGCCGGCGGCGGAACTATGGGACAGACTGATGCGGTCCGCACTGCCATTGCCAAGGGCATTGTGGAGTGGACTGGTGACACTGGGCTGAAAGAGGCCTTCTCCGAATACGACCGAAATCTCCTTGTCAGCGATCATCGACAAAAGGAGAGGAAAAAGTTCGGCGGACCTGGTGCAAGGTCTAAGTACCAGAAATCCTACAGGTGAAACGGCTTGATTCCAGTCAGGTGCTTTTCCTGTGGCAAAGTGGTCTCCCATGTCTGGGAGGAATACCGGGAGCGCATCAAAACCGAGCCTCCCGGCAAAGTCCTGGATGAACTAGGGATTGAAAAATACTGCTGCAGGCGCATGCTTCTTTCTCATGTGGAGATAGTGGAAACGCTGAGGCGGTACCAGTAGAAGGGGTTGTAGGGTAGCCTGGTCCATCCTACAGCGTTCGGGACGCTGTGACCTGAGTTCGAATCTCAGCAACCCCATCATACTCTTCCTTTTGAGGTGGCTATTTGAAGGGCGAGAAATATACAAGATATGAACGTGCGCGCATAGTAGGAGCACGGGCTTTGCAAGTTTTCATGGGCGCTCCAGTGTTGATCGATACCAGTAAAACCGACCCTCTCGAAATAGCGCTTGAAGAGATGAAACTGGGCGTAATTCCCATCACCGTAAAACGCGATCGCTATTTAGGTAGGTGAATTAGTTGGTAGAAGATGAGGTGATAACGGTAGCGGGAGAATACGAGACTCTCATACCAATCGATGAGTACCTGGCTGCAGGCGTGCACATTGGTACTCAGCAGAAGACGAATGACATGATGCCCTGCATTTACAGGGTGAGGACAGACGGGCTTTACGTGCTGGATGTTCAGTCCACGGACAAGCGCATCCGGCTGGCCGCCAAGTTCCTGGCAAAATACGATCCGGCAAATATACTAGTTGTATCTGCCAGGCAGTACGGCCAGAGGCCGGCCACCATGTTCGCTAAGGCCATAGGCGCTGGCGCCAACGTAGGCAGATTTGTGCCCAATACCCTGACCAATCCGGCCTTCCGGGGCTTCATCGAGCCCGATGCGCTCATAGCTACAGATCCCAGCGGCGATGCCCAGGCGGTAAACGAGGCTGTGGATGTAGGGATACCGGTAATCGCTCTTTGCGATACAAACAACATGACCTCCAATGTTGACCTGGTCATACCCACCAACAACAAAGGCAGGAAAGCTTTAACGCTTATCTACTGGCTCTTGGCCCGTCAGGTGCTGCGCGAGCGGGGCGAAGAGGACCGCTTCAAATACACTATCTCGGACTTCGAGATGGAGTTTTAGCCCATGCGGCTTCCGGCTGTTGCAGGTCAGTTCTATCCGGGTAGCGGAGCAGAGCTAGGGCATCAGCTGGACGGCATGCTGCGTCCTGAAAAAGAGCTTTCTGTTCTGGGGGCAGTGGTCCCGCATGCCGGATATATCTATTCAGGGCAAGTTGCAGCGGCAGTATATTCTCATTTGCCTAAAGCGGAAACCTATGTGGTAATAGGGCCCAATCACCATGGCCTCGGCTCTCCTGTGGCACTGTCTCGTGACTCATGGAGAACGCCTCTGGGTGATGTCGAGCCGGATCTGGAACTGGCGGATGCTCTGACCGGCAGTATTATCGATTATGATGAGACTGCCCACCTGCACGAGCACTCTATCGAGGTTCAGATCCCTTTTCTCCAGAAGCGATTTCAGGGATTCAAGATCCTCCCCATCTGCATGGGATTGCAGGATGAGCAAACAGCGGTAGAGGTTGGGCAGGTGCTTTCTCGGGCCGTGCAGAAGCTCAATCGCAGCTGCATAGTGATTGCCAGCAGTGACTTTACCCACTATGAGCCTCAAGAGACGGCCAGGAAGGTGGACGCAAAGCTCATGGAGGCCATTTTAAATATGGATGTGCCCGAGCTTTATGACAGAGTATATCGCTACGATGCCACGGCATGCGGCTACGGGCCGATAGCGGCAACCATTACGGCCACCGCCGCCCTGGGGGCTAAAAGCGGTAAGCTGCTTGCCTATGCTACCAGCGGAGACGTGAGCGGCGACTACAGCCAGGTAGTCGGGTACGGGGCGATTGTCTTTTCCTGAGGAGGCCCTTTATTGACAACGGCTTCAGCTCCCGGCAAGATCATCCTTTTCGGAGAGCATGCCGTCGTCTCCGGAGTTACAGCGCTTGGCGGTGCCATAGATCTGCGAGCAAGAGTCACCGTGCAAGATCTGCCCGGCAGCGTGCTGATAAAAACAGAAGAGCTTGCTTTGCGAGGATTCTCATTGGATCTGACATCTGGCCAGCTCACGTCCACCAAAGCAGAGCATGCTACCAGATATATCTCCGCCGTGCTCAGAGAATTTGATGTCAGAGATATACAGGTTTGCATTGATTCCAGTTTGCCGCAGGCTGCTGGGCTGGGATCATCAGCAGCCATCGTTGTGGCCGCGGTGGCTGCCATAAGCCAGCACCAGGGCCAAAGACTGTCCCAAAAGGAGATCGCAGCCATCTCCCATCGCCTGGAAAAAAAGGTCCAACAGGGACTAGCAAGCCCCATGGACACGGCTTTAGCAACCTACGGGGGCTATATGCAGGTCTCCCGAGAGATTCTGCCCCTCGATCTTCCTCCGCTTGAGATAGTAGTAGGATACACAAAAATGCCTCACGACACAAAGTCGGAGGTAGAGAAGGTGCAAGACCTGAAAAAACGCTACTCTGACTTGGTCGATCCTATATTTCAGGCCATTGGGGCCATCTCGGAGCGGGCCGTCTCCCTTATCCTAGAGCAAAATCTCGTGGAGCTGGGCCGCCTGATGAACGTCAACCACGGTCTCCTAGGAGCATTGGGAGTCAGCACCCGAGAGCTAGCCGAACTGGTTTATGCAGCGAGGGGAGCTGGAGGTGCACTTGGCGCCAAGCTTACCGGTGCTGGAGGAGGAGGCTGCATGATTGCTCTGCCCGGCTCGGCTGGCATAGATGCACTTATGGTGGCTTTGAGACAAGCGAGGGGAGATGCCTTTAGTGTTGTAACTGGCTGTGAGGGCGTGCGGCTGGAGGATGACCCATGACCCGGATTCTGAAGATAGGGGGAAGCATCTTGACAGACAAGAACCAGGAGCTTGCAGCACGACCGAACGAGATCTCACGCGTGGCTAGAGAGATCGCATCTCACCCGGATGATGTGGTACTCGTGCACGGTGCAGGCTCCTTTGGACACATCCCTGCCAAGAAATACGGCCTGCCCCAAGAATTCAGCCGGCAGGGATTGAGAGTTACTCATAGCAGTGTGGCCCGGCTCTGTGAGCTGGTAGTGGAAGCCCTGAGCCTGGCTGGCGTCGACTGCCTGCCGGTGCATCCTCTCTCCAGTCTTCTCCTTCGGGACGGCAGAATAGACAGCTTTTTCATGGAGCCTATAAAAGAGATGCTAAAGGGCGGCATCATGCCGGTGCTACATGGTGACGTGGCCATGGATGCCGCCGGAAAAGCAGCAATCGTTTCCGGAGATCAGCTCGTAGCCTATCTTGCCAAAACTCTGCGGGCCGAGGTGGTTGCCGTGGGAAGCAATGTTGATGGCGTCCTTTTTTCCGGCAGGCCTCTTCCCAGGATTACAAGAAAAGAGCTTGCTCTGGTGGGAAGTGCCATTGGAGGCAGCGCGGGTGTGGACGTTACCGGGGGCATGAGAGGAAAGCTGCTGGAACTTTTGGATCTGGCCGATTTGGGAATAGACTCCGTGATTTTTAATGCTGGCATTGAAGGAAATATTGCCCGGGCCCTAAAAGGCGAATGCGTGGGAACTAGAATTGGGAGGGCAAATTGACCACATCAAGTCGCAAGCTCGACCACATCCGAGTCTGTCTGGAAAAACCCGTGGAAGCGGAAAATAGGCCCTTCGAGGATCTGACGCTGCTACACAGAGCACTTCCGGAGATCGACGAGGCGGATATCGATACATCCTGCCAATTTCTGGGGAGAAAGCTGAAGGCGCCCCTTATGATCAGTGCCATGACCGGTGGCCATCCAGACGTCTTGCCGATCAATGTTCGCCTGGCAGAGGCAGCTTCTGAGCTGGGCATTGCTTTGGGGGTGGGCTCACAAAGAGCAGCTCTTGAGGACCGAAGGCTGGAGGATACCTTCTCTGCAGTCAGAGATGCCGCACCGGACATTCCCATCATCGGCAACATCGGAGCCGTGCAACTGAAAAGAAGCGGTCCTGAGATTTTAGAACGGCTGGCTGAAATGATAGATGCGGATGCCATTGCTGTTCATTTGAACTTCCTGCAAGAGAGCATTCAACCGGAAGGAGACAAAGATGCTGGCGGAGTGCTGGAGGCCCTGAGATCGGCAGCCAAAGGATCGGTGCCTATAATGGTTAAGGAGACCGGTGCCGGCATTTCCAGGGAAGTGGCCCAGGATCTGCTCTCTGCGGGAGTGAAGATGATTGATGTATCGGGCGTGGGAGGCCTCTCCTGGGCAGGCGTTGAGTCTTTTCGTGCTGCAGAGGTCGGAGACGATGGGCTGGAGCAGATGGGACGGCTATTTGAAAGCTGGGGAGTTCCAACGCCCGTGAGCATTGTCGAGTGCAAAGCTGCCGGAGCATTTGTCATCTCCTCCGGAGGAGTTAGAAGCGGCCTGGATGCGGCCAAGAGCCTGGCTTTGGGTGCCAGCCTGGCGGGCGCTGCCCTTCCTTTTCTCAGGCCAGCCACAAAAGACAAAGAGGCTGTTGTTAGGGTAATGAATGCATATATCTGTGCACTGAGAATCACAATGTTTCTCACCGGATGTAAAGAGGTGCCGCAGCTTGCCAAAGTTCCTCTCGTGGTTCTAGGAAGGACCAGGGAGTGGCTGCAGGCGCGGGGTTTTGATTTAAGAACATTTTCTGTTTATAGAGAGTTGGAAAAATGAAGGATATTGCAATAATCGCCGTGGGCGGCTACAATGAAATTGGCCGCAATATGACGGCGATAAAGATCGGAAAAGACATCGTGGTAATGGATATGGGAATCCGGCTGGATCGGGTGCAGATTCACGAGGACACAGATGTGGAATCGTTGCATGCAAACGACCTGATCAACATGGGTGCCATTCCCGATGACAGCATCATGGAAAACGTTGACGGAAAGGTAAGGGCTATAGCCTGCACGCATGGTCACCTGGATCATATTGGAGCCATCTCCAAGCTGGCCAGTAAGTATCATGCCCCCATCATCGCCACGCCGTTCACAGCAGATCTGATCAATCAAGAGATAAAGTCCGAGAGGATCTTCGGAGTGAAAAATCCCTTGCAGGTCATGAAAGCAGGAGAGCGGTTCCAGGTTACTCAGGACATTGAGCTGGAGTTCATCCGCGTGCAGCACAGCATTGTGGACTGCGTCTTCGCTGCTATTCATACACCCAAGGGCATCATAGTTTACGCCAATGATTTCAAAATCGATAGAAGCCCCACCTTGGGCGAGCCGCCAGACTTCGCCAGGCTGAGAGCCTTAGGAAAGCAGGGCGTGCTGGCACTGATCACCGAGACCACCAACGCATCCATCTCCGGAAAGACGCCCTCGGAGAAGATAGCCAGAGAGCTGGTTAGGGATGTACTCATCGGCACGGAGGAGTCAAAATCCGGTGTCATGGTCACCACATTCTCCTCGCATATTGCCCGCATCAGGGCCATAATCGAGGCCGCTCACCAGATGGGACGAAAGCCGGTGCTCTTGGGCCGCTCTATGGAAAAGTACTGGAGCACGGCAGTGAGAACGGGCTATGCGGGCCAGGGAGATGTAACAGTATTCGGCAGAAGAAAATCCGTGGACAAAGCCCTAAAGAGGATCATGAACGAGGGCAAAGAGAAGTACTTGCCCATTATGACTGGGCACCAGGGTGAGCCGGGAGCCATATTGAGCCGGGTGGGCAATGGCGAGACCGACTATCAGGTGGATTCGGGGGACAAGATCATCTTCTCCGCTGGCATCATACCCCAGCCGCTCAACGTGTCCAACCGGCACACGCTTGTCACAAAGCTCCAGATGCGGGGTGGCAGGATTTACGATAACGTGCATGTCTCAGGTCATGCCTGCCGGGAGGACCACTGGGAGCTTTTACGCATGATACAGCCGGAGCACGTCATACCCAGCCACGGAAACCTGATCAGCCACGGCAGCTATCTCATGATGGCCGAGGAGACCGGGTACTCTTTGGGATCCAATATTCATCTGGTGAGAAACGGTCAGGAGCTTCTGATCGATTAGGCAGATTTAGCAGAATAGGCAAGAGAGGTGAGGCAAGAATGACGATGACTATGGACGTAGAGCTGGACAGAGAGCTGCAAATGCGGGCGGACCTGGTGACTGGGGCCATTGAGGGGCTGCTGCCAGTGGTGCACCCTCGCCCTCTGTACGAAGCCAGCCGGCATCTGGTGGATGCAGGGGGAAAGAGGCTGCGTCCATCCATGCTGCTGCTGGCGGGAGAAGCAGCGGGCGGAGACGCTACAGCTTTGGCCCCGGCAGCAGTATCCATAGAGCTGATCCATAATTTTACGCTCATTCACGACGACATCATGGACAATGCCGATGTGCGGCGGGGTCGCCCGGCGGTTCACAAGCTATGGGGGCAGTCAGGAGCCATCCTGGCGGGCGACACGCTCTACTCCAAGGCATTTCAGGTGCTGGGAATTACAAGTGCTCGGTCCGATCTCATTTTGGGGGCCATGAATATGCTCTCCAAGACCTGCACTGCGATTTGCGAAGGCCAGTGGCTGGATATGGAGTTTGAAGCCAGGGATCGCGTCTCCGAGGCAGAATACATGGAGATGATTGAGAAGAAGACGGGCGTTCTCTATGGAGCCTCAGCCGGCATGGGGGCACTTTTGGCCGGGGCCGATCCCGAAGTGGTCGCCGCGCTGGACGAATTCGGCAGGCTGACCGGCATGGGCTTTCAACTGCAAGATGACGTCATAGATATCATAACTCCTGAGAAGGTCTCGGGGAAAAGGCAAGGCGGAGACCTGATTGAGGCCAAGAAGACATTGATCATGATCCATGCCTTTGCCCACAATGTCCCGGTGCCGGTATTCGGTAAGAAGGATGCCACGGCAGAGCAGATTTCTGAGGCCATCTCCCTTCTGGAGAAGAGTGGGTCGATCGAGTACGCTCGCTCCCGAGCAGAGGAGATGGTAGAGAAGGGCAAAAGGGCCCTGCAAGTTCTGCCCGACACAAAGGAAAAAGCCACGCTTCTGGCGCTGGCCGACTACATGATCCGGAGACGATATTAACCATTGTTTCCTGATCATTATCATTTGGCCTCACTCCAAAGAAAAAATCAGTCATGACATTAGCCAGAACTGACCCAAAACCCCTTTCATAGCAGCGAACAAATGATCCTTGCAAATGATTGGGTATGCCTTGAATGAAAAACTATTTTGGTCAGGACGTCTTGTGATGTTTGAAGAGAATATGAGATGCAAACCGATTACCTGATTGGAAATATTAGGAGTCATTCATTATGCACAGCCATGATTTAATGGGGCACGATTTAACGAAGCACGAGGCAGAGCACCTCCTGCATCACTGGATCGAGCACAACGAGAGCCACAGCACCTCTTTTCGGGAGAGGGCGGCGCAGATTACCAGGGTGAGCGAGAAGGCGGCCCAGGATATCGAGCAGGCGGCAGTGCTCATGGACCAGTGCACAGAGATGCTGAGGAAGGCCATGCAGGATCTTTAGGAGGAAATGGGAATGGAATTAGTTTACACTTATGCCATGGAGAGCAGCAAAGAGATGCAGAAGATGCTGGACGAGGAGTTTTGGAAGCGGCTGGGGCCCACGGTGCGAGAGGGCAAGGCCATGGGGCTGGAAAAAGAGGGCATGTGCCTCTACATCAAGGCCCGGGACGAGCTGGCTGAAGAGGCGCGAAAGCTGCTCGCCGAGACTGCGGCCAAGGAGCTGAAGGGCGTGGAGGGAGAGAAGCTGCTCAAGGCCTTCCGGGACGAGGCGGAGGCGGCTGAGGCGGGCATGGGGGCGATGTTTGGGTAAATGCTCTTTTCAAATGTCGGCCTTCAAAGATCTTTTTATGCCAGCTAGCAGTACCTGAAGCAGTCGGCGATCAAATGATGCGAAAAATCATAGAGATCGCCGAAAGTGGCCTGACATGAAAGAAGAGATAGATAATGATCAGAAATCATGAGCTTGGACGGACGTTCTCTCTTCGTAGAAAAGAGAGTTGATCTAGGCTCTTGCCGTGCTAGATATCGCGAGCTAATCTTCAATGGAGATATATCAAGGCACGGATTACCATTTCCATTGTTGAAAGCTACTAAGTAGTATCCAGAAAAGTATCGAATCCAGGCTAAAGCAGACTCATGAATGGATAGTTCTTTTCTGCATCATACTGCAACCTGGCAATGACGACCTCGTCCTCGTAGTCTATCTCTACCTCAGCGATTATCATGCGCCCCTCAAGCTCACCGTATCCAAAGACGTTCTCCTTCAACATCCGCCGGTTTATGCTGACGCTAACCTTCTTCACGTAGGGCTGCAGGGATATGCTCTTTTGCATGGCCTCTTCCAGGCTGGCTGCTGTCTTGATGCCCACCGGCGCTCCTACGAACTGATGGTATAGAGCTCCCAGCTTTATGCCCGCCTCAAAAGCGGCTATTTCCCTTTTCGTAGGCGTGAGATCACCACCGGACTAGTCAGATAAAGAGTAATAAGCGCGATTACCACAAGGGTTGCATCAAGAATATCATGCCTATCTTGCTGCCAGAAGAGGACCAGTCCCACCACAAGAAAGATCGCTCCCAAGACAGTCATGACGCGAAGATCTCTGATCTTGGGATATGGGACGCTGCTCACCATGAGCAGTGCTAAGAACAGCATGAGCAGAATCGTGAGTGTCGGCCTGCCCAAAAGAACACTGGCGGAAAGAGCTATGCCCGCTGCAGGAATGGGAAGCCCCTCAAAGAATTGATCGCTCTTGCCGGATACTATATTGAATCTGGCCAGGCGCAGCGTTCCGCAGAGCAGAAAGAAGATGCCCACCGGCCAGATGTGGGGCGGAAGATGAAAGGTGGAGATAGCAAGAAAAACAGGCGCTGCGCCAAAGGAGATCAGGTCTGCTAATGAGTCCAGGTTTGCTCCCAGAGGACTGCCCCCCACCTTTCTTGCCAAAAATCCATCCAAGCCATCTGCTATTGCCGCTAATAGTATGAACACCACGGCATACTGCGGAAAACTGCCGCCCCAGGCTCTGCCTGCCGCAAGAATTGCCAGGAATCCGAAAACGACATTTAATAGCGTAAATAAATCCGGCAGTCGTATGACCCGGAAGACATTCATGAATTCCTCACTGCAACAACTGTCTCTCCAGCCCGGACCTTATCTCCCAGCCCTACATGCAGGTTGTAGCCACTGGGAATGCTTACTTCCACCCGCGAGCCGAAGCGGATCATGCCTATCCTCTCCCCTCTTAGCACCTGATCTCCGGGAAGAACGTAACAAACGATCTTTCTTACCAGGGTTCCAGTTATCTGGCGCAGCTCCATGTCTCCTTCATCGGTCTCCAAATGCATCCTGTTTTGCTGATTCTTGCATGCCAGTCCCATAAAAGCCGGCAGGTGAGTGCCTTTCCGGTATTCGATATCGCGCACAACACCATCCAGAGGTGCCCGGTTTACATGCACATTGGAGGGACTCATGAAGATGGTGATTCTATCCGGCGTGGCCTGAATGATTTTTCCGTCTGCAGGGGATAGCATGCCTTCCCCTAGCGGAAATCTATCCGGGTCCCGGTGAAAGAAGATCATGAAAACAAAGCCCGCCAAAGCTACGGCTGACATGTACCAGTTTCCTGCCGCGGCCAGTGCTGCAGTGAGAAACATGGGCACAGATACCCATGCGGTGGAATTTTTTGCCAGCTTCATGCTGCATCTCCCCTTCTAGGCTTGATCTCTGCAGCAAGCTCATCAATGATTGATAAAAGCTCCGGCAAGAGCAGGAATACCAGGTAAGATACAGCGAGGAGCGCTATTGTCGATCCCAGCTTGGCAATGATATTATGAGCAATATCAAAGCTGCCTTCCCCAAACCAGCTCCACCCATAGGCCATGAGTACAAATCCATTTCTCACAATGTTCAGTAGGTAGATGGAGACGGTGGATGCCGCCAGTGCCGCCAGCCTACGGCCAAGGGGCGCCTGCACCGATAAAATCAAGCCGGCAAAGAGGGCTATGCTCTCAATGGCCGTGCAGGCCAAGACAATCTCCACCGACTGACCATTAAGGCTCATTACGTTCCAGCTCTCCATGATCACGGGGACTGAAAGGATTTGAAGCATCTTTGCAGTTACAAGGGTAGTAAATCCAATCAGACCAACCTGAAGCGACTGTATTTCGGCAAAAGGAAAATAGATGATTCCGCAGGCGGCAGCCGCATAGCTGGCCCAATAGCATGCCTTTGATGAAAAGCCCCTGCTCTTCACAATCCATGCCATGTAAAAGCTCAAGAGACCTGCCGCCAAAAAGAGAGCTACATTGAAGTAGTCATCTATAGCCAGATAATGGTCTATCTGGCCAAGCCAGACGAATGCAAAGAGGCCCCATCCGAAAGCAGCGACACGGCTGTTCCTGGCCAGGGCTGATGCTAGGAGTAGAACCAAGCTAATCCAGAGCAGATAGGAAACCAGCCATTCCAGCATCATCAATCTTAGAAGTACCACAGGTTTATTTAGCATTATCTGCTTACAACCTCTGTCGTGATTTTGGGGTAAGGCCCGGGGATATATCATTGGACAGGTTTGGTTGATAATGAATCGAAATATTTTAATTCTTATTTCTGCTGCATGCGTAATTTTAGCTGCCTTCTCTTTCGCACAGGCAGCAGAGCATCCTTTTAATGCCGATCAGAAGATCGATCTGGCCCTTGCAGAGATGCTAGCCCAGGGAGACGGGGAAAATATCCCTGTAATTGTGATGCTCAAAGAAAATGCAAATTCCAATCCAGACCATCTTGTCCCAGATGATTTCGTTTCTGATATTCTTCCTGAATCTCTCATTTCTGACGACCTCATTTCTGACGACCTTACTATCAGGTACAGGTATAGGCTCATCCCTGGCCTGGCAGGAGAGGCTACTGCTAAAGCCATAAAAAAGATTGCAGAAAGCGATCGGGTATCGGGAATTTATTTTGATGGCAGAACAGAGGTATCTTCACCTGATGAGAACTTATCTCTGGAGAAATCTATCGTACAGGGCGAATATATTTCGCCGGCTCAAATTATAAATGCAGACAAGCTCTGGGAGAAAGGGATCGATGGCCAGGGAACAATTGTGGCGGTGATTGATTCGAGCATAGACAAAAATCACCCAGACCTGATCGGTAAAGTGGTAGCCGAGAAGAACTTCCTGGCAGATGAGATAACGACAGACGATCTTCTGGGCCATGGAACAATGGTCGCAGGAATCATTGCCGGCTCCGGTGCGGCCTCAAATGGAAGGTATAAGGGAATTGCTCCCGGAGCAAAGCTGATCAGTGTCAAGGTTATCGATGGCAAAGGGGATGGCAAAGTATCAGATATCATCGCGGGCATCGAGTGGGCTATCTACAGCGGAGCCGACGTTCTGAGCCTCAGTCTGGGTGGCATAAATCTGGGCGAGACCAATCCACCCATAACCATGGCTGCGGACAATGCTGCAAATGCCGGAGTCGTGGTCTGCGTGGCGGCGGGCAACCGAAACAGCAGCAAGGTGCAGGGAAATGTGCAGGGAGCTTCCAGCACAAGCAGCAATTCTGCTATCAAATTGTCTCAAGTCAGCGATTCCAAGGATAAGGATGTTCTACTGCTCTTTGTGCCAATAGTCACGGCCTTGCCGCCCGGCCTGATCGACTCACCAGGAGACGGCGTAAATGTCATTACCGTAGGAGCCGCAGACGCCATAGGCCACATGGCCAGCTTTTCGGGCTCAGGCCCCACCAGGGATGATCGGATCAAGCCTGATGTGGTAGCTCCAGGCGTCGACATCATCTCCATAGTGCCCTCCGGAGTGAAACGGCCGAATCCCATCGATATTTACTACTCCCGCGAGTCAGGCACCAGTCTCTCCGCGCCGGTGGCAGCAGGCCTTTCTGCCCTGCTCTTGCAGGCAAATGGCAATCTAACACCAGCAGGAGTCAAGGCGGCAATGACCAGAGGAGCAAAAAAACTCAATAACACCCAGGGAGAAACTTACGAAGAGTACTATCAGGGTGCAGGCATGCTGGATGCTCTGAGCTCCTATCAGATGCAGGATAACGATATCTGCGGAGTGATTCCTGATCAGTGGACTGCTGGTCGCTGGGCATATCTTCCGGCAGGTCAAGGAGTTTATGTTGGACTGGATACGGGCGCGGACAGGCCGCAAAAGAAGATATACGCTCTGGCGCCGGGCGATGAAGACTGGAATTTGCGCTTTGTATTCTTCAGCAATCAAGAGATAAAGAACCTTAAAACATCAGTCAATGGGGCCGTCTCCGACTGGGTAAGCCTGCAGGCCCTTCCCAATACAGTCTTGGCTAATGATCAAAAGGTCTTCGCAGCTTCGATAACTGTGCCTCAGGACGCAGAGCCAGGAATTTACAACGGCACCATAGAAATCACTAACGAAAGCAAGAATATCCTAAGCATTCCCGTCAGCTTGGCCGTAGCCGAGCCCTTAAACATCAGCAAGGGTCAGGGCAACAAGACGGGATCATTGAACGGAAACGGATGGCATTACTATTACCTCGATATAATGCCCGGAACAAGTGAATTTGATGCCTCCTTAGAATGGCAGGAGGACGCTAACCTGGATCTCTTCTTGCTCTCGCCCACCAGCGAGTATTATTCAGGCGAGAAGAACAGCCGGCCGGAGAAGAAGCGGATCGAGAGTCCGCCCTCAGGACGCTGGCTTCTGGCAGTGCATAACGAGAATTCATCTGAGGTCGTAAACTATACCTTAGAGGTGGAAAGATCCAAGATAGAGAGCATTCCGCAAAGGTGGAACCTGCAGTCCGCATATCCGGGCACCAGCGCCAGGGCAAATTTCTTGGTGGAAAACGTTGGAGGTGCTCTGGAAAATCTCAGTTACATTGGGGTGACTGAGAATACATCCTTCAAGGAGTATGAGGGATCAGTGGGACAAAAAGAGGTTTGGAATATCACCATCAATGTAACCGAGAGGACCAGGAAGCTCTCTGCGCGACTGAGTACGGATGGTAAAGAACAAGAGGTGCTGTATTTCTTTGAGAATCCCCAAAAAGAGCCAGTGTGGCCCCCGGATAGCGCTCTGGGTTCCGGTGATCTGGGGCCAATCGAGCTACTAAGACCCGAGCCTGGCCTATGGAAGATACAGGTAGTAGGCGTCTCTGGATTCAAGTCGTCGGATGATAAGACGGCATTCAAGCTGGATCTCTTGCAGTATGTATCCGAGCCCTGGAACTGGATTTCTATCAAGGGACCGGAAAGAATAGAGAGCGACTCCAACGAAAGCCTGGAGGTCAGCCTCACTATCCCGGATAACGCTTCGCAAAGCAGGATCGATGGGTACATAGAGATCTCTTCGGATAAGCATGACTTTGAAATCCCGGTGAGCGTGACCATAGCTGGCACCAGGCTGGAGGGCCTCACGGATGAAGAGGTCCTGGACAGCGACAATGACGGCCGCTTTGATGTGCTCACCTTGGGCTTCGACCTGAACATCACAGCCCCTGGAGAGTACAGGCTAAAAGGAGTGCTAGCAGACTGTAGCGGCAACAGAATTGAGGCAATAGATAGCAGTTTCAGTCTGAAAGAGAGTGCGAGCATATTGGTCAATGTGAGCGGCGTCGATATCTGGAGGAATGGCAAGTGCGGGCCGATGATGATTCAGAACCTCATACTCTACGATAAGAGTGGAAGCTACATCGATCGATTCGACAAAGAGATCACCATAAACAGGGAGCCAAAACAGTTCCAGCCACCCGCAGCATATCTCACCGGTGAATATGTCAACCGGACCGCACAAAATTCTATAGCTATCGGAGTAAATGTGACTGTCATCAAGCCCGGACGGTACGAGCTGCAGGGTATCATTGAGGATGATGTTGGAGAGAAGCTGGGTGAAGAGAGCGTAGAGAGCGATCTTGCTGCCGGCAATGCCACAATACTACTACAGTTTGATCCCACTCGGTTCATGAAGCAGGGCGAAGTTTCTGCGGTGCATCTCGTGGATTTGGTTCTCAGCCGGGAGGGCGGAGAGCTGGAGAGAATGGATTATGCCTGGAGCTCGGAAGAGATGGACCCACAGGCATTTGAGGGCAGCATAGACGCGAAAAGCAACTCTTCTGGACCAATCGTCACCAAGCTTGGCAACGCCGGCGCAGGAGCGTTGCGGGTGGAGAACGGCACCATTGTGATATCCTGAAGCCGCTTCTCTATCATTTAGTCCGATGCGTCCTTTCTGTGATGGTACGAAAACGCCTCTGAGTGTCGTGAGGTAGCACAAAGTGCCTCACCTCTCTAATCTGCCCAGGAAATTAGAGAACCCGGGGCAGAATTTCATTTTCATCCGTGGCCTAATTGAAACTGTCATCGAGTATTTTGCATCATAGCCTTGGCCTTGACGTTTATGCCATTGCGGAATAAAAAAACCAACCATCCATTGAGCCTGCCAATCCCCATCAATCGCTTCCATCGTGCTGTCTCCAAGCCTGCCCGGCGTTGAGGGCGCCAGGGCTCGACCCGCGCGTTTCACCGCGCGCGGCATCCCAGAGGAAGAGACAGTAGGAGCAAACGCAAACTGCTCGGAAGCGATATCAATGGAAAGCCATTAAAACTGGAGAGCGAAATTGATAGCCGCAAAGGATCTCAAATGTCTCTCTTTCATATAACTCGTCAATCGGACATCCCGTTGGTGGGGTGTCTGTACTTCGGTGTAGTCGATCGGGGCAGCAGCCTTCTGCAGATCAGGCCGAGCTGCGGCTGCAATCTCAATTGCCCCTTCTGCTCGGTGGATGCGGGTCCGCATTCTCGGTCGCGCGTGACAGACTACCAGGTGGAGCTGGACTATCTTATGGAAGCGGTCGAGGAGATAGCACCCTTCAAGGGGCCGGGGGTGGAATGCCACATCGACTCGCCGGGAGAGCCCATGCTCTATCCGGATATCGTGGAATTGGTGCAACAGCTCAAGCAGATAAAAGAGGTCAGCGTCGTCTCCATGCAGAGCAACGGCACCTTGCTCGATGAAGATAGAATCCAGGCGCTGGAAGAGGCGGGCCTGGACAGGATCAACCTCTCCATTCACTCTTTGGATCCGGAGAAGGCGGCTTTTCTGGCTGGCATGCCCTGGTTTGACATCGAAAAAATAAAGCAGACAGCAAAAAGCATTGCCGAAAGCAAGATCGACCTCCTCATTGCGCCCGTATTTATCCCAGGCATTAACGACGAGGATATACCGGAGCTGATCCGCTTCGCCCAGGAGATCGGCGCGGGAAAGAGATGGCCGCCCCTGGGCATTCAGAAGTTTGAGCACTACCGGCTGGGGAGGTCTCCCGGAAAGGTCAAGGCCCAGAACTGGTGGCACTTTTACAATCGCAGCATGACCGAATGGGAGAAGCAGTTATCCATTCCACTTCGCCTAAAGGCGCAGGACTTCAAGATTGAGAGGCGGCCCATGATCCCCACGGTCTTTGAAAAAAAGGAGAAGACATGGGCGGAGATCAAGGCACCCGGCTGGGTGCGCGGGGAACAGCTGGGCGTGGCGAAAAACCGGGTGGTTTCTGTGATGGATTGCCCCATCAAGCAAGGCAGCGTGCGGGTGCAGATTGTGAGCAACAAGCACAACATCTACGTAGCGGTGCCGTGCTAGATTTTAAATTATATTTTTTTCCACTAAGAAATGACTCAATGTCCTTTCATTTTAAATTTAAACTCTAATTTTGGCATCCTTAAAGCTAATGCTAAATTTTATAAATGTCATTTAGGGTTGGAATCCACCCCCCTAAAATGACTCATAATAGCCTTACATATATATTTTATAGTAGCAGTTTGTATAGAGTCTTATTATGAGTGTTTATGTGATACGATTGGCTTTAAGGGTGTGTTTGCTTTTCGTTCTGCTATTTGCTATTTCATCTGCAATCGAAGAAAATACTCCCAAGCAAGTTCCGCTCAATAGCCAACTGCCTCAAGATATGGATTTTAACCAGACCTTCAGAGATCATGCCCAGCTCATTGGTATGAACCTGAGAGGCATGAACTTGTCTGGGACCAACTTGAATCATTCTGAGCTACAAGAATCGGATCTTCGCGGGACGAACCTTAGCCGATCCTATTTGATGCAATCCAGTCTCTTCGATGCCAAGCTTGTAGGAGCAAATCTCAGCGGAGTAAATATGATAGAAGCAGACCTTCATGGCTCCGATCTTTCCCAGGCCGATCTCAGGGGTGCCTTCATGCCTGCCTGCAATTTATTAGGCTCAAATCTGACCAACGCGAATTTCACAGGTGCCAACTTGCCGATCTGCTACTTAATGGGCTCAAATCTGAATGGCGCAGACCTATCAGGTTCCATTATGGATCAATCTTTTTTTGATAATTCGACTATGGTTCGTACCACACTAAATGGAGCCAGCTTATGGGCCGTGAAAATGAGCGATGTAAACCTGAGCGGAGCAAGCTTCATAAGAGCAATCATGGATCGTTCTACCTTCCAGAATTCCCTATTGTTTGGTGCTAATCTGAATGGAGCAAGCCTGGTAGGGGCGAACCTGACTAATGCCACCGTATCAAATGCAGACATCTCCGGGGCGGATATATCTGAGTCGCGCTGTCCGAGAGCGAATTTCGTTGGCTCCAGGCTGGTCAAATCAAATATGGGTTTTGCCAACCTAACAAGTACAAACCTAAGCATGGCGGATCTATCCGGATCATATCTTGTGGCTTCGCGTCTGGATGGTTCCGATCTTTTCAAAGCGAATCTAACAGGCGCGAACCTCGAAAATGCCTTAATGAATCGAGTTAGACTTGTTGAAGCTACGCTAAAAGGCGCAATTTTAGCAGGAGCGCATTTGGGAGATGCTGATCTATCGAATTCAGATCTCACCCGGGCCGATCTTACCGGTGCCTTGCTCAGTGGAGCCAACCTAACTGGTGCAAAATTGGATGGGTCCAGGCTCTTTGGAGCGGATCTTAGTCTAGCTATCTTGAAAGATGCGGATCTGAGCGAAGCAAACATGGTAGGTGCCAGACTAAATTGGGCAGATCTTAGTGGTAGCGTCCTCAAGCGTTGCCAATTCTCTAGAGCAGAGCTATTTGGAGCCGACCTGAGCCATTCCGATCTCAGCAACTCTGACTTAACCAGGGCATATCTGCCAAGGGCCAACCTACATGGGTCTAATCTGATAGATGCTAAATTAGACCATGCAGATCTTACTGGTGCAAATATGTCAGGGGCTGATCTTCATAGCGTCCAGATCATTAAAGCAGATCTGGATGAGGCTAACTTATCCGGGGCTGACCTTACAGAGTGTAACCTGGAATCCATGAATTTAAGGAAAACTGTTATGCGCAGAGCAATGTTTAGATCTGCAAGCTTTAATTGGCTAGTTCTAAAAGATATTGATCTCAGCTACGCTGATTTAAGAAATGCCAAATTAAATACAGTTCTCTTTCAAAATGCGAATCTTTCCGGGTTAGATATGAGGAATGCAGAGTTAAATATGATTGCACTAGTGAATGTTGATCTGAGTGGAGCTAACCTCTTAGGGATAAAGTATGATAACATAACACTCCAGATGTTTGCGGGTTCAAAACTCGATAACGCTAAAATGAGTGCAGATTTGCAAAAGGATCTTGAAAAATTGAGATCGGGACAAACTGTCAATCGCAGTGGGAAAAGTGCTCAATCATAGCGGAATAAAAGTGCTCACCTCTATGACCTTTGTGTTAGCAGGCAATGAGAGAGGTGATGCTGAAACAAGAGGCATCTGCCAATATGAAGGGTTTATGCCTCTAGGGAATTTGAGAATATCCGAGATATCCAGGCTTATAAGATGCAATAGGAGGACGGTTCGAAAATATGCAAAAGCGAGCGTACCTCCAAATTCTAAAAAAAAAAACGCAGGCAAAAATCCAGCAAATTACCAGTCAGGGTGATCTGCTGCTGAGGCTTGATGGTTTCTCTGCTATAGAGACCCATAAATGTAAGCTGGCCAGGATACTTCGGGAAGCATATGAGCAAGGAGGCCCTTCTAAATCAGGCAGATGTGAGTCTCTTGATCGGAGTGAGTGCAGGCACTATAGGCGAGGACTTCAAACGACCGTCCGAGAATGTCCGACTGGTTCAATTCGGCTGTGCTATTTTATGTCATCTTAGTAAAAGTGCTTTTAGATCTCATCGCAAGGCTTGCACTTGTATGATTTTTCGCCCTCAAATGTCCCTTGACATCCGGGACAGCCTTCCGATCAGCCATTTGGTGAGAAATCCTGTCAAAAAGCAGATGAACATGATGGAAAATTCCCTGCTCTGGGAACTGCCGTCTAGAGCGATAAAGCCGGAGGAAAAGACCAGATAGGCCATGTAGCCGAAGACCATGGCCAGCAGCGGTATGACCATGTACCAGAGCCTCTTGTAGCGCGAAGCCAGACCATAACGGCGCAGGTCATCGGCCACCCCCGTCAGGATCTGCGCTGAGGAGCCCAGGCCCGCGAAGAACGAGGACCAGAGGGGAACACCTAAGACGCTCACCTCGGAGAATCTGGTTATCAAAAAGCTGAAAACAACGACGGCCAACGAGGCGAAGATGACGGCATAAAGCCCGTAGAGCTTGAAGAAGTAAGAGAGTGTCCTCAGGCTGTGAAATCGAGAGCCTTTGATCTTGATCATGGCCTCGTTGATGGCAGTAGTAAGCTCGTACCTGGCCCGATCGCAGTAGAGGAACGACTCGGAGAGGTTCTCCTTGTTGAACTCTTTTAGGGCTAGGACATAAAAGTCATAGCTATCTTTTATATCGATAGAACTTCGGTGGGCTGCCTGAAGCATGCGGTCCAGCCTCTTGAGGTCTACTTCCACCTCAGAGCATGATTGCGGAATAGAGCAGGCTTTAGAGTTTGCGTCCACAAACTAAATTAGTAACTAGATTAATATAAATAGTTTTCGTGTAAAAAGAAAGCTCCTAACATAATTAAAATAATTTTAGTTAATTTAAATTTTTGATGGTTTCAGAATAATCAGGATATATCTCAATTAGGCTTTTCTAGAGCAAATAAAATAAGAACAAATTACTTGCGGATCATATCATCGCCACCCTCCTTGCGGCCCTTATCTGGCGGAGAAGCTTCTTCTTAAGAGAGCCCTTATGCCTTCCAATAGCATTGGGCACGATGGAACACTCCGGCACTGCGATCAGATGAATCTCCTCAATCATGCTCTCAGCAATGGTGCAGCATTCGTCCATGCCACTATCCGGGGCAAAGCGATTTTCTTTAATAACTTCTTTCATAAGTAGAGATAATACATCTTCATTAAAAAATTTTTCCCTTGTTGAAATTAGGCACCGTACTCTCAAGAAATTCAAAAAATCAATTCGGCAATATTTCTAAAAATTTTAGACACAAAAAGAAGCTATGCATTGGATCTATTCAGGCTCCTCGTCTGTGCTCATTTGGGACGTGCAGGTGGGAGCCAGGCGGGCACAGGCAGTCATACTTTAATACTGCGTGGAATAATTATATGATATGCTTGATGATCAGGTCTTCTGTTCCGTTTGCGGTGTCGATACGGAGCATGCTTTGATAAAATCCGGGCAGGAGAATCTAGTGCGCTGCGAAGAATGCGGGACGGTTCATTCTGTGCAGGTAGAGCGCGAGCGGCTGGTTAATCTCAGAGTAATCGTGAGCACTGACGAGCAATCTGAGCCGTACTTCATCAATATCCCGGCAAAAGAGGTGCTGCGTGTCGGAGATGTGCTTTTAGTGGACGATCCAGCTAAAGATGTGGTCATGACCCAGATCACATCTCTTGAGACGGACAGGAGGGTGAATGTCGCTTCTGCTGGGGATGTCAAAACCATCTGGGCCCGGGCTACGGACGATGTGCCGCTCAAGATATCAGTCTATCGAAACGGCAAGACCCATCCGCTAAAAATCAACGTTGCTGGAGATGAGGTCTTTGAGGTGGGCGAAGTCAGAAAAGTTGAAGGATTCAAATTCGTGATTGTAAAGATCAAGCTGCGCGGCGAGGGCTTTGCCGATGTGACCGAGGCCAAAGACATACAACGAATATGGGGTCGGGAGCTTTGAATAGAGAGCAACTCCTGGGCAGCCTGCGCGACAATGTAAGAGAAGCGGTAATATCCGCCATGTCCCTCACTCCAAGAGAGCTCTTCGTTCCCGAGGCTCTCAAGAGCCGGGCATATGACGACACTCCACTGCCTATCGGCCATAACCAAACTATCTCCGCTCCTCACATGGTGGCCATAATGTGCGACCTTCTCGATCTGCAGCCGGGAATGACCGTCCTGGAGGTGGGGGGAGGAAGCGGCTATCATGCCGCAGTAATGGCGGCAATGGTAGGCGAGAAGGGGCATGTCTATTCCGTGGAACGCATGCCGGTGCTGGTGGCGATGGCCAGAAAGAATCTGGAAAAAGCCGGCATAAAGAATGTGACCATGGTCGAAGCCGACGGAAGTGTCGGCCTGCCGATGCATGCCCCCTACGATCGCATAAGCGTGGCTGCTACCGCTCCCAAGGTGCCCGAGTCGCTCAAGCAACAGCTCAAGGTGGGCGGCAAGATGATTCTTCCCGTGGGCCGGGACTATCAGGAGCTTTATTTGGTGACAAGGAAGAACGGCTTTTCCGAGGAGAAAAAGATGGGAGTGATCTTCGTTCCGCTCATCGGAGAAGAGGGTTTTAGAGAAAGGCTCTGAATAAAATAATTTTGATAAAATCGACCCGAAATTTAAACTAATTTAACAAAATATTAATATTAATAATACACTATTGATATTATAATATATTACTAATATTAATAATAATATTATCAATATCCCTGCTTAAATTCATGCTCAAATAAGGTTCAATTGGGAACGGAAAATGGCAAATGATCTTTTAAGATTTAAGAATCTTCTGCGAGTTTGATGACATATGCTGTTTATCAGACCCGCAACGCAGATCTAATATATTCGCGGCAACGATGACACTCATGAGATGAAGCCCTTAGCAATCATAATCATGGACGGCTTCGGCATCAGCCCCATAGTTGAGGGCAATGCCATCGCCAAGGCACATAAGCCTAACCTGGAGCGATTTTGGAAAAATTACCCAACGACCACCCTGGGCGCTTCGGGCCTGGCCGTAGGACTGCCACGAGGCCAGATGGGCAACTCTGAGGTAGGGCACCTTAACATAGGTGGCGGCAGGATTGTCTACCAGGACTACACCAGGATCAGCCTGGCGGTTGAGGTGGGGACCCTCGCCGAAAATGAGGTTCTTCTGCAGGCCATGGAAAAAGCACGAGGCGCCAGGCTGCATCTGATCGGCCTGCTCAGCGATGGCGGAGTGCACAGTCACAACACGCACCTTTACGCGCTTTTAGAGATGGCCAAAAAAAAGGGCCTGGAGAGTGTGTATGTGCACGTTGTTTTGGACGGCAGGGATGTGCCACCTCAAAGCGCTCTACTCTATTTGCAGGAGCTGGAGGAGAAGCTGCAGCAGATCGGCATAGGCAAGGTGGCCACGCTCTCCGGTCGCTATTTCGCCATGGACAGAGACAAACGCTGGGAGAGGGTGGAGAAGGCCTACCGCTGCCTCACAGACGGCGAGGGGCTAGAGGCCAAAACGGTCCAAGAAGCTGTGGAAAGCAGCTACAAGCGAGGCGAGAATGATGAATTCCTCCAGCCGACTTTAGTCGACAGAGAGGGACTGGTGCAGGACGGAGATAGCATCATCTTCTTCAATTTCCGGCCGGACAGAGCGCGTGAGATCACCAGGGCCTTCGTTGATAAGGATTTTAAGGGCTTTGCCGTGAAACCGATCCGGGTTTTTTACACCTGCATGACTCAGTACGACGCTAGCCTGAATGTGCCCATTGCCTTCCCTGCGCAAAACCACGAAGATACCCTCGGCCAGGTGATAAGCCGCGCCGGCCTCCTGCAACTGCGCATAGCCGAGACGGAGAAATATGCCCACGTAACTTACTTCTTTAACGGCGGAAAAGAAGATCCCAATCCAGGAGAAGACCGCTGCCTCATACAGTCTCCCAAGGTGGCCACCTACGACTTATTGCCAGAGATGAGCGCTTTTGAGGTCAGGGATGAGGTGATAGCACGCATCGACTCCGGCAAGTATGACCTCATCGTCCTCAATTTCGCCAATCCTGACATGGTGGGCCACACCGGCATATTTGATGCTGCCGTGAAAGCGGTCGAGGCGGTGGACGGCTGTGTGGGGGCAGTAGTGGATGAGATCCTCAAGAAGGGGGGCGCGGTCCTGCTCACCGCTGACCATGGCAATGCAGAAAAGATGAGAGATGAGGCTACCGGCCAGCCGCATACCGCTCACACCACGAACCCGGTGCCTTTCACGCTGATAATAAATGATGGCAAAGAGTACAGCCTGCGCGAGGACGGCATACTGGCAGATATAGCGCCCACGGCATTGCAGCTTTTGCATATCCCCCAACCGAAAGCGATGGGCGGAAAGACCCTCATCAGATAGGAAAACTTATGCAAAAAGCAGATCATTGTAGCAGATAGATTCAGCAGATCGAGAAGCAAATCAATGCAGCAGGTCCGAATATGCGCAAGAGAATAGCCCTATATCGCGAATACTTAGAAACTACCAAAGCCCATGAGATAGCCCGGCGTCTCTTCGTCATGAATGCCTTTGACGGGGCTCTTACTATCATGGGTGTGGTGATCGGAGCGCACTTCTCAGGGGTTACTGATGCTCATATTATCATTACGGCAGGCATTGCAGGCAGCGTGGCCATGGGCATATCCGGATTCAGCGGCGCCTATCTAGCAGAGAGGGCCGAGCGCAAGCGAGACATGAAGAAGCTGGAGATAGCCATGCTCAAAAATCTGGATGATACCCATTATGCCAGGGCTACGAAATTCGCATCTATCATAGTTGCCGTAGTGGACGGCATAAGCCCGGCCCTGAGCGCCGCAATTCTTGTCATGCCCTATTTCTTTGTGCCAGAAATCAGCATGCAATGGGCCTTTTATGCCTCACTTGTCCTGGGCCTGGCGATTCTATTTACTCTGGGGGTATTCCTGGCTAAAATCAGCGATGAACGGCCGATAATCTCCGGCATCCAGATGATACTGGTAGGCATAGCCACCATAATCATTGTCGGCCTGGTGGCTAGATAACCGGCATTTTTGCGTGTATTAAAAATGCGGTCTAGGCCATAAGGTCTAAGCCATAAGCATCAATTCCAGGAATTCGCTATTAGTGGACAAACATGGGGCCTGATAGCTTTTGTTTCGTTCAAAAGTCTATTGGCGCAAAGATCGCATGCAGGCCTTGAGGAAATTGTTGAAAGTGTCACAGAAATATGGCAGAAAAAGGAGCAAGCTCAATTGCCCTGTGGAGAACGATGAATGCATTTACTGGAAGAGCCAGGAGGACGACTTTCTTGGGTATTGCCTGCATCCCGAAGCCCGACCCGGTGAGCCATGTATTCTGAATATTGAAGACTATTGCCGTCTCAGGGATCCGCCAATGGTCAAGGTGCCAGCATCAGTCTATAAATGCGTGATCTGCGGCAATACTATGAGTTCAGATGAGTATGAGTCTGAGGGCTGCATTTTCTGTGGTGCCAATGCAAAGCCTCCGGTCTGCTCGGAATCTTATGATGTGCGCGACCGGGAGTGAAGAAGGCCCTGGCCTCGGGAGATGCTAAGCCAAAAGAAAGATCGTGCTCCGGGCAAAGAACAAGCAGCAGGTTGCCAGGAGAATGCTGTCAATCATAGCATAAGTTTTCACAAAGCATTTAATAGACCGGCAAGACAAATTAGAGCATATTTAAGAAGGGATAAAGATGCCAAACGAAATCCTCCAGCCCGATAAAGAGTACCTCATGGATCTGTTAAAAAAAATCATCAGCTTTAAGACCGTTGCCCCTCCGGGTAGCAATTATCAGGAGATAGTGGACTGGCTTGTCCCCATCTTCCGGGAGATGGGCTTTAAAGCGCAAAAGTTGACCATGCCCCAGGAGGTCTTTGCCGCCAAATGCACAGATAGCAGGCTGGTAGGCGATCGCTTCAATATGCGAGCCGATCTTTCTGTGGGAGCGGAAAAGACGCTTGTGATCTATGCCCACCTGGACGTGGTGCCCGCAGAAGGAAACTGGGAAACAGATCCTTTCCAGCTGGTGCAGAAGAACGGAAGAGTCTATGGCCGGGGTGTCTCCGACTGCAAGGGATCCATTGCGGCCCTGATCGCTGCTTTAAAGGCGCTATTGGAGAAAGGCAAGCCGAAGTACAATCTCTCTGTTCTCTTGACCACGGATGAGGAGGTGGGCGGCTACTCGGGCCTGTGTTATCTAACTGATAGGGGCCTGGTAAAAGGAGACCTCATGCTCTGCATGGACGGCTTTTGCGATGATGTGGTGATAGGCAGTAACGGTATCATAACCTGGGATGTGGTGGTGCATGGCAGATCCGCGCATAGCGGCTCCAGTTTCCTAGGCATCAATGCTGTGGAAAGATCGGTACCAGTCATGGAGGCACTCATGAGTCTCAAGAAGATCGTGCAGGCCAGGACATCGTCCCTTCCTGCCAGCACAGCTCTCGAAGCGGTGGGAAAGAAGAGCCTCATGCCTATGCTTAATATTACCATGATCAACGGGGGCATCAAGGAAAACATCGTGCCGGACAAATGCACCCTGCGCGGCGACCGGCGAGTGATACCGGAGGAGAGCATGGATGAGGCTATGGCGGAGATAGAAAGGACCCTCAAGCCCCTGGATGTCGAATACGATCTAAAGTTTTACCCCGGCTATCCGCCCATGAGCGTGAATCCGGATCACGAATGGGTGGCCGAGGTGAGAGAAGCGGTGCAAAGGGGCATGGGCTTTTTCCCACGCCTTTCTGGAGCGCAGGGAAGCCTCGATCAGGCCTATGCCACGGAGAAGACCGACATTCCTACCTGCGTCTTTGGGGTGGGCCGGCAGCTAGAGAGCAATATCCACGGCTTGAATGAGAATGTGCGCGTATCCGACCTGAACGGATTCGCGAGATTTATAATTGAACTCTTGCGAGCCTGAAGCAAACCGAGATGCAAGCCATCTGATACCATCCAAGACTTATCAGATCCAGAATAGAAAAGCATGAAAGTAATTTCAGTAGTTGGAACCAAGAAGACGGGCAAGACCACTCTGGTGGCCGCCCTGGTAGCCTCGCTGGCCAAACATGGTAAGGTGGGCACGATAAAGAACATGGCAACTCATCCCGTGGACCGGGGCGACACCAAGCGCCACTTCGATGCCGGAGCGGATGTGGTTGTTGGTCTAGGGGAGGCGAGGCTTGTAGTGAAGCGGGAGCGGGGGGACTTGGATTCCGCTCTTGCTGAACTGGAGGCAGAGGGGGTGGACTATGCCGTGGTAGAGGGCTTCAAGCATAGCGGTCTGCCCAAGATCGTCATGGCGGATATCGAGGCGACAAATGTTGTGCGACGGGTGATGCTTGCTGAGGTGGATGAGGCGCTGGTGGAGGATTTAACAGAGATAGTCAGGGGGATGGAGGACTACGGGGCTGAGAAATTATGATGATTTAAAATGAGTTTGGGATTGAGTTGCTCAGATTGCCTAATCCCTTGGACAGAAAACTTAAACATGAGAAACTACATCCCACATTTCGTAGGAGATGAAAATTAAATGGCTGATTGCGAACTATGTACCCGTGCTCGACCACTGCTCTTTCCCATAAAGGCTCCCGTTCATAACCTTAGCTATCCTGAGGGCGCATACAAGGGCGTATGCGATATATGTCTGGAGCACCTGGAGAAGGGCTGGCAGGAGCGCTTTGGGCCGAAACCCGAGGCCAAGAAGTAAAATAATAATATCATTATCCGCGAAAATCTCAAAAACATTTTTTGCACAATCGCGCAGAGCTTGCGAAATAGCTTAGGCTCTAGCGCAGGATATCGATCATGAGGATGCAAAAAGAGGAGAAGATAGTAGTTGTGCTGTTCCTCATGGCCCTCGGATCTCTGGCCGTGGCTTTTTGGGCCTTCGCTCCCGAAGATGGCGGGCGGGAGAGTTCTTCTGATTCTATGTCACAAAAGGACGCCGGCCCTTCCCTAGAAGGACTGGTTTTGGAGATAAAGCCCACCAAGAGCGGAGGCAACCTGCTCCTCAAGCTGGACTCTACACCGCTTCCGATTTTCATTCCTGCCAGCGCGGGTGCGAAGGAGCTTCAAGCTCGGATTCAAGCCGGCGATCGGGTAAGGATCAGAGGGACCGTCTCTGTCTACCAAGGCAAAGAGGAGCTTTCTGTTTCCAGGCAGGCAGATGTCCAGGTGCTGACGGCATGAAAAGCACAAAGCAGATGGTTTTTATGATAGCCAATCAGATACCCTAAGTGGAGGAAAGGATTTGAAGGCACTCGTTTTCGGTGGCACTGGCAGGATCGGTTCGGCTGTGGCCAGGGACCTGGTCAGTTATGGCGGAGCGGAGGCGGTGGGCATCGTGGGCAGAAGCCGCCCTTCCCTGGATAGGGCCCAGCAATGGATCGGCAGCGAGAAAGTTGTTACTCATGTCTTGGACATTGCTGACGCCAGAAAAGCACGAGCGCTGATGCAGGAGTACGATGTGGGCATCATTGCTCTTCCTGATAGAAGGGGCAGCTACAAAATCATTGAGACGGCCATCGGTGCGGGCTTGGATGTGGTGGACATCCTGGAAGAGTACCACAGAAGGCCGGACCCTTACGAAACGGAAGGGCTGGAGGTGCCTGCGGGAATGAGCCTGGACGAGTACGGCGAGTCCCTGCACAAAAGAGCACTGGACGGCGGCGTCACCCTTATTGACGGCATGGGCTTTGCTCCTGGCCTTTCTAATGTGACTTTAGCGGAAGGGATTAGGAAGGTGCAGGCTACCTCGGCAGTGGCACGTGTGGGGGGGATACCCAGCCGGGAGGCGGCAGCACGCCATCCTCTGCAGTACATGATCACCTGGTCATTTGAGCATGTGCTGCGCGAGTACATGATTGACGTCCGTACTATCCAGAATGGAAAAATCACCGAGGTAAAAGCCACCTCAGGCAGGGAGAGTTTTCGTTTTCTTGAGTGTGAACAGGACGAGGAGCTTGAGTGTGCCATCACTCCGGGGATGCCTAGCTTTCTTTACACCCGCAGCTGCTTAAAGAGCTTCTCGGAAAAGACAGTTCGCTGGCCAGGGCACTGGCAGGCCATTGATACCCTCAAAGAATGCGGCCTTCTGGAGACAGAGACTGTGAACTTCTCAGGCGAGGCGGTCTCGCCCAGAGACTTCTTTCTCAGCCTCATAGAGCCGAGGCTGCGACCTCTTCCGGGGGATGAGGACGTCTGCGTCATGTGGAATACTGCCTGGGGAAACGAGAAGAAGGCTGACTGTTTCATGTGGGCAGGTGCGGATAGTGGCAGTGGCATCTCGGCCATGGCCAGGGTGACCGGCTCCTCTGCGGCCGTGGCAGCCAGGCTGCTCGCGAAAGGAGAAATCAAGGAAAAAGGCATCGTAGCTCCGGAAGATGCCATAAAAGATGACGCCTACGGCATTTTCATGCAGGAGCTGGAGAAGAGAGGGATAGTCGTAGTGGAAACGATAAAATGAGGATTATAACCCTTCTCACCGACTTCGGCTCCTTTTATCCGGCCCAAATGAAGGGCGTAATTCTCTCCCGGCTCGCAGAAAAAGCCCAGGAAATATCCTTCGTGGACATCACCCACGACATCCCTCCCCAGGATGTATGCGCCGGTGCCTTTGCCCTGCTCTCCAGTGCCCATTACTTTCCGCCCGGAACCATCCACATTGCGGTTGTTGATCCCGGCGTGGGCACGGACAGGCTCGGCCTGGTAGTGGAGAGCGGCGGACAGCTCTTCGTGGGACCGGACAACGGTCTTCTCCTGCCAGCGGCACGCAGTTTGGGCATACCAGGCAATCCACCCCAAGCCTACAAGATCGCCGCTTCTCTTGAGGGGCTGGGCTTGGGCCCGGCCTCCAATACTTTCCACGGCCGAGACATCTTCGCTCCGGTCGCCGCCCTCCTGGCGTCGGGCAAAAGTCCTGCGAGTATCGGCCCTCGGATCAGGCCTAAAGACCTGAACTTTGGAGTGGCGAAGAAGACCGATCGAGGAATTGAGGCCACGGTTATCTATGTGGATAGGTTCGGCAACCTTATCCTGAATATGCGAAAGGTGCCGGCCTTCCAGGTGAGACTGAAGGGGATTAAGCTGAAGCGTGTCAGAACCTATGCCCAGGCACGCAGGATCGAACCGCTTATAACTCATGGAAGCCATGGCTTTGCAGAAATTGCGGTCAACCAGGGAAATGCCGCTGAGGCGTTCTGCCTCAAGGCCGGGGACCGCATCGAGCTGGAGGAGATTTGAGTTGTTCGGAATTGAGTTTGTGCCCGATGAATCGGTCTTGAAGATCGGCTATATGGCAAAGCTGGCAGAGGAAGCCGGATTTCAGAATATCTGGATCACAGATCATTATAATAATAGAGATGTCTGGACCACCTTAGCCGTGCTGTCGATGATGACCAATAAAATCAATCTGGGAACGGGCGTTACCAATCCCTACACCAGGAATGCAGCCGTCACCGCTTCGTCCATTGCCTCCATAAACGAGCTGTCTGGTGGGCGGGCAATCCTCGGAATCGGTCCTGGCGATAAAGCCACCTTCGAGAAGATGGGGATCGACTGGGACAAGCCCCTCTCCCGTGTCAAGGAATCGGTCATGGCCATCCGGGCTTTTCTGGCAAAGGAACAGGTGAACCAGGCGGGCTTTAAGGGCGCACAGATGGCCTTTGCCACCAGCAAAATCCCTATTTACATCGGCGCACAGGGGCCGAAGATGCTGGAGTTGGCCGGCGCCATTGCCGATGGCGTGCTCATCAATGCTTCTCATCCGGATGACTTTAAGTTCGCCGTGCCCATGATCAGGCAGGGAGCGGAAAAGGCAGGCCGAAAGCCGGAGGATGTAGAGGTCTGCGCCTATGCCAGCTTCAGCGCCGACAAGGACCCGGCCAAGGCCGTCAATGCCTCCAAGATCGTGGTGGCTTTTATCGTGGCCGGCTCGCCCGAGAACGTTTTGGAGAGGCACGGAATCGGAATGGATGAGGCAAAGGCAATCTCCGAGGCCATTGCCAAATACGACTTCAAATCGGCCATGGCGGCTGTGACGGCAAAGATGACAGAGGCCTTCTCCGTCTCCGGTGCGCCGGTGGACTGCCGGGCCCGGGTAGATGAGCTTCTCAAGACCGGCGTCACCCAGATTGTGGTGGGCTCGCCCATCGGTCCCAACAAAGAGAGAGCCATCAAGCTGATTGGAAAACAGGTCATTGGCAAGTAGGTCATTTAGGAAAATAAGGGATTTGAAGATCATGCGTGGGCTCTACATTGGGCGCTTCCAGCCCTATCACCTCGGGCATCAGGCGGTCCTGGAGAAGATTGCCGAAGAGGTAGAAGAGATAGTAATTGTAATCGGCAGCGCCCAGGAGAGCCATACATCCGAAAATCCTTTCACCGGTGGCGAGAGGGTGGAGATGATCTATGCGGCTTTAAGCGAAAGCCATCTGAGGGAGCGCTGCTACGTCACGCCTTTGCAGGATATTAAAAGGAACTCCGTTTGGGTCTCACATCTCCAATCCATGGCTCCAAGCTTTGATGTGGTTTATTCTAACAATCCACTGGTGGTCCAGCTCGTAACAGAGGCAGGCATTCAGATAAGAAAGCCGCCCATGTACCAGAGAGAATTCTACTCTGGGACGGCTATCAGGAAGCTGATGAGGGAGAACGGCGCCTGGGCCCGGCTGGTGCCAGATGCGGTGGCCAGGTTCATTGAGGAGAAAGGCGGTGTAGGGCGCCTGATTTCTGTGTCCAAGAGCGACAGCTCCCAGCAGCCGCCGGGGAATAGCTTTTAGCATTTGTCTTTTTGCATGTTTTCGGGTTTATCTCTGATGTCAAAGTCGAATGAAGATTTGCCGGCTACGAGAGAGCGGGATCAAACTCGCTTTGCGTATCGTTCTTGATCATAGCATAGCCCGCCTCGACGATAATTTTATTGAAGCATTTATTACATCGGGAGCGCGGAGGGTCACGAATACCCCGACCTTCAGGTCGGGGATGAAGTGAACCCTCGCATGTTCTTTCTGCTCTTCTAAATCAATAAAACAAATCGTGCAGATCAATGGAATCTGAGCAACGAAGACTCGACGAGTTCTGAATTCCCAAAAAACCGGGCGTGCGACCCGAAGCATACCCTATTCTTTAGGGTGGGGTGGCCGCACGCAATTTGATTTAATTTTTCTGGTCCAAAAACATTTTGTAGTAAATTTAGGAATGATTGATCGGGAGCTAAACACGTACCTCATCCTTAAGAGTGCCTTCCCAATCGAAATCAGGCACTCTATGCTTCTTTTTAACCCTTCTTTCCAGCAAGAACTCAGCAAAATCCTTGACCTCTTTCTGGATGTCAGGTGGCAGTTGTTCCACGAACTCAGCAATAGTGGTCGTGCTTCTTGAATATAGGCTCCTTACCTTTTATATAATATTTATCTGCCGGAAGAAACTTGGAGGATTGATTGATTCTCGCCTCACAGGCCTGAGCGTCTTGACGTAACCGGCGCAGCACTCTGCATAACCTAAGAGGCTCTGTCGGCAAAGTCCTAGACGGGCTATCTACATTCGGTCTCAAGATAGACATCTATCATCTTTCAAGCAGCAAGCACGTTATTAATACTACTCTATAAATGAAATGTGAATATAGCGAGTGAGGAGAGTAAGCCCCCTTCTGTTCTTGACGGCATTCAGCTTAGCGCCATACCCGAGCTTGGCTGGACGGCCATGTTCTCAGCTCTATTTTGGCTTGCACCCACAGGGTTTCGCCGTTTCATCCGCTTCCCGCGCGACCTCAGCCTCGCGGCATCATTGCTTTGACGCGGAGCGGTCTCGTTTCTGTGCCAGAGCCGGAGCTCTCGCCCCACATCCTTTGGGATGTCTGTGTGTCCAGTGGTGGAGGGACTTTCCACACCGGCCGGAATTGGCCAGCGGCAGCCGCCCTTCCTCTCTCGCAAGCAACATAGGTCCATGGCGCGGTTTATAACGCCTTCGCTCTCTATTCGAAAATCTCATCCTAAAGTCTAATTCTCAAAGTTCTTCGCCTTTCGGGGCAAATCTTTATGCTAAGACATCCCTTCTTTCCTCTGCATGGCCCGAGATCAGAGAGACCACTACTACCGACTGGCAAAGGAAGAGGGCTTTCGAGCCCGCTCTGCCTACAAGTTGCTGCAGATCAATGAGAAGTTTCACATCATCAAGCGAGGAGACAGCGTGGTGGACCTGGGTGCGGCGCCCGGCGGCTGGCTACAGGTGGCGGCCAAGCTGTCCGGGGGCAAGATCGTGGGCGTGGATCTGGAGAACATCGTGCCCATCCCTGGCGTTATAACTTTTCAGGCTGACATAACCCTGGAGAGCACAGTAGCTCTGGTGAAAGAGGCCTTGGGCGGGGACGCGAACGTGGTGATCTGCGATGCCGCGCCTAACCTCACCGGTGCCTGGGACATGGACCATGCCGTTTCTGTCGACTTGGCCCGCTCGGCGCTTAAAATGGCCAAGAAGCTGCTGAGGCCTAAAGGCAACTTTGTGGTCAAGGTCTTCCAGGGTGACATGTTCCCGGACTTTTTAAACGAGGTCAGAAAGGAGTTCTCATCCGTCCAGGCACACTCGCCGCTAGCATCCAGAAAGGAGAGCGCAGAGACCTACATCGTAGCCAAGAAAATGCTCACCGGGCCGGTGAGGAAAGGCGACATGCTGGACGTGCAGATCGAGTCCACGGGCAAGTCTGGTGATGGTGTGGCCATGGTGGAAGGCTTTGCGATCATCGTGCGCGGAGCGCAACAGGGCGAGAGGCTGCGGGTGAAGATTAACGCGGTCAAACCCAATTTTGCCTTCGCCGATATCGTGGAGAGAAAGGATTAATAACCTACCTAAGAAAAGCAGGAGGAAGGGCGATTCTATGGAAGACAATGCTGTGATTTTCATTGGTGACAAACCAGTCATGAACTACGTTCTTGCCGTAATGACTCAATTTAACAAGCCAGTCTCCACAGTGACGCTGAAGGCCAGGGGACGTGCAATATCTCGGGCAGTGGATGCTGCAGAGATCACCCGGAATAGATTCATGCCCAATCTCATTGTCAAGAATATAACCATCGGCACAGAGGCCATCCAGAGTGAGGATGGCAAGACGGTGAATGTGTCCTCGATGGAGATTTTGTTGGCCAAGACTTGATGGTTAATCTATTCGCTTTACATTTTGTATTTTTGTGTTTGTTATGTCAAGGCAAATCTGACTGCATTAGGCCTTCATAGCTCGGACCTGTCCTATGCCAGCCCTGCTGGTGGTCAGGCAGAATTTTTTGAGGTGAGAATTACGTGAGAATTATTTTTTGCGAAATGAGTCTCTCTCTCGACAAGATCCTCTGCAGGCTGCACTCTAGAAATGAAACAAATAAAAAGGATAAATTGATAAGAGTATATCTGTGTCTGAGGACCTGGATCAGATTATTGCTTATCATCAGAGGACAAAGCATCAGCCTAATGCCATGGCTCGCGGGCCGGGTGGGTTGGAATTCGCCAATCAGCCCGATCCCTTC
>Ga0307377_10000500_pt1 | contig 52235 bp, 50 predicted proteins | sample TR3MG_FD_202535 | JGI IMG/M metagenome (GOLD analysis project Ga0307377, IMG submission 202535) | Soil microbial communities from Risofladan, Vaasa, Finland - TR-3 | ecosystem: Environmental > Terrestrial > Soil > Coastal area > Acid sulfate soil | place: Finland: Risofladan, Vaasa | collected... | reverse complement strand
TCAATTCACCGTTCGTCCCGGCAGTATTGCCAAGTGCACCGAAGACTGAGGCGGCTAAGCCATCTCCAAGTGTCCCGGTAGTTCCTACCCCAGCGAACGCAGTCGTGACTACACAGGAGGGCTTAACCGCACAGTTGGTTTTCACACAAGATTGTTGGCTGGAGGTCAGAATAGACGGACAGTCTCCTTTTCAGGAATATTTTTACGCTGGTACAAGTAAAGAGGTCAAAGGTACAAACAAAATCGAATTGGTTCGAATCGGAAACGCAGCAGGACTTTCGGTTACGTTAAACGGCAAGACATTGCCAAGTTTTGGGGAAAAGGGCCAACTCGTTAAAAATGTCGTTCTGACTCAAGATACTTTAAAAACACCATAATATAGTAACTATAAAGGAGCGTTTATATTGGCTAAAGATTCTTCATTTGATATCGTTTCCAAGGTGGATATGCCAGAGGTAGATAATGCAATTCAGCAGGCTCAAAAAGAACTAGCGAATCGATTCGATTTTAAGAACAGCAAATCATCCATTAAGCTTGAGACAGACAAGATAGTTTTGATCTCAGATGACGACTTTAAATTGTCAAACGTTGTCGACATTCTGGAAAGTAAATTGGTTAAGCGAGGGGTTTCCTTGAGAGCTTTGGAGTATGGGAAGGCTCAACCGGCTGCTGGGGACACAGTTAGGCAGGAAGTTAAACTGGTCCAGGGGATTGCCCAGGAAAAGGCAAAGCTCATCAATAAGGTCCTCAAAGACAATAAGATAAAAGTAGTGAGTTCCATACAGGGCGAGGAGATTCGGGTGACCGGTAAGAACAAAGATGACCTCCAAGCGGTCATTAACTTACTACGTAAGGAAGACTTCGGCATAGAACTACAGTTTATCAACTATCGATAAAGAGGGGTTGCCCCTCTTTTCTCTTTTGTAACTGGATAATATTTGCGTTGTGTTTAAACAGAAAGGTGAGAATATGCGTATACGGAATTTTTTGCCCATGAATCGATCGGATATGGAGGCGCGCGGCTGGGTTGAACTGGATTTCCTCCTAATTACCGGTGACGCCTATGTAGATCACCCTAGCTTCGGAATCGCTATTATTGCTCGTGTCTTGGAAAAACATGATTTCAGGGTGGGAATATTGGCTCAGCCTGATTGGAAGGATCTCCGAGATTTTCGAGCGATGGGTAAACCCCGCTTGGCGTGCTTGATAACTGGTGGGAATCTCGATTCCATGGTTAACCACTATACGGCGGCCAAAAAGAAACGGCATAAGGACGCCTATTCTCCGGGAGGAAAGACAGGGCTGCGTCCTGACCGTACAACAATCGCCTATTCAAATCGCGTACGGGAAGCGCTTCCGGGTGTTCCTGTAATTATAGGGGGAATTGAGGCTTCCTTGAGACGTTTTGCCCATTATGACTATTGGAGCAATGACGTACGGCGATCGATTTTACTGGATAGTCAAGCAGACTTGCTTGTCTTTGGCATGGGAGAAAAGGCGATTGTGGAGGTCGCCGAACGTCTAAGTAACGGTGAGCGGATTGATCAGATAACGGATGTGAGGGGGACAATGGTGCCTTTGACTGGGAATGTTGTGCCTCAAGATACCTTTGTTCTGCCAAGTTTCGATGATGTTGCTTCTGATAAGAAAAAGTATGCTGAGGCTTTTTGGGTGCAATATAACCAGCAGGACCCTTTTCGAGGGAAGCCAATGTATCAACCCCATGGGCGTAAAAGTGTGCTGCAAAACCGGCCCGCACTTCCCTTAACACAGGCGGAAATGGATGCAATCTATGCCCTGCCTTTTATGGGGACGTATCATCAGTCTTATGAAGACCAAGGGGGAGTCCCGGCTATTGAAGAAGTGGAATTTAGTCTGACCAGTGTCAGAGGATGTTATGGAGCCTGCTCTTTTTGTGCGTTAACGTTTCATCAGGGGCGAATTGTTCAAAGCCGAAGTCCTGAATCGATTATTCGGGAAGCAGAGCAGATGACTTGGAATGATCGCTTTAAAGGATATATTCATGATGTAGGGGGCCCTACAGCCAACTTTCGTGGACCGGCGTGCAAGGACCAATTAACCAGGGGAGCATGTTCACATAAACAGTGCCTTTTCCCTGAGCCGTGCGATAAACTTGAAAATGATCATGAGGAATACCTAGATCTCTTGCGCCGCTTGCGTAGTTTACCAAAGGTAAAGAAGGTGTTCGTCCGTTCTGGTATCCGTTATGATGTAGTATTAGCGGATCGAAATTCTAGGTTCATTCGTGAGCTTTGTGAGCACCATGTCAGCGGCCAACTAAAAGTCGCTCCGGAACATGTCAGTGAGGAAGTTCTTCGTCTCATGGGCAAACCTGGGAAAGCCGTGTACGAGGGATTTGTGCAGCGGTTCCGTGAAGCGAATGAAGAACTAGGAAAAGAACAATATCTTGTCCCCTATTTGATGTCTTCTCACCCAGGAAGCACCCTGAAAGAAGCCGTAGAATTGGCTGAATATGTTCGAGATATGGGTGTCAATCCAGAACAAGTCCAGGATTTTATCCCTACGCCGGGAACACTCTCCACCTGTATGTATTACACAGGCTTAGATCCTCATACCATGGAGCCAGTTTATATCCCGCGTAGCATGCATGAGAAGGCGATGCAGAGAGCTTTGATTCAGTATCGGAGTCCTAAAAATCATGCTTTAGTGGAAGAAGCCTTACGTTTAGCTCATCGTGAGGATCTAATCGGGTATGGACCTAAATGTCTTATTCGACCCAGAAAATATATTCGAACAGATTCGTTAGAAAAGGATGGGAAACCAAATATGCCAAGTAAGGGACGAGTGAGAAGATCAGGCATGAAGAGTAAGGGTGTCGCTGGTAAAGAGGCACCGTATAAAGTTGCACTAGGTAAAGAGACATCATATAAGGGTACGCAGACCAAAGAAACTCCTCGCAAGAGCTTAGAGAGCAAAGAGCCACGCTACAAGGATGCGCGGAGTGCAGAAGCAGCACCATACAAGGGCGTACAGGGTAAACTAGGACGCTACAAGGACGCGCGGACCACTGAAGCTCCATACAAAGGCGCGCCGGGCAAAGCGGGACACTACAAGGACGCACAGAGTGTAGAACAGGCACCTTATAAGGGCGGGCCGGGTAAACCAGGACGCTACGAGGCACGGAGAGTAGAAAAGGCACCCTATAAGGATGCCCTGGGCAAAGCGGGCGGCTACAAAGATACGCGAACAGTAGAAAAAGCACCTTACAAGGGTGCGTTGGGCGAAGCTGGAGGCTACAAAGCTGAGCGGAGCATAGTAAACCCATACAAAGGAGCTCCAGGGAAAGCTGGACACTACAAGGACGCGCGGAGTGTAGAAGCAGCACCCTACAAAGGTGCGCCGGGCAAAGCGGTCGGCTATAAGGATGCGCGGAGTGTAGAAGCACTTTATAAAGGCGTACGGAGCAAAGAAGTAGCGTACACAGGTGCGCAGAGTAAAGAGGCAAAGAACGAGGGTACTCCAGAAAAGGAAAAAGCGCGATTCTGGAGAGGTCCCGATAATTTACTCCATAAGGGCAAAAGAAAACATCGCGGGGGCAAGAAAGGTAAATAAAAGCTAGGCAAAAGATAAGTAAATCAGAAAGCGGCGTGAGTAGGTGTACTACTCACGCCGCTTTCTTTGGACCAGTCTCCATATATCGGTGGATTATATAGGTAAATAATAAGAGTGAAGTAAATAAACCTTAGTTGAACCTAAATAATGGATGTTACGCAGCATCCTAATTGTGATAATATACAGTAAGGCCAAAAACAGCAATTTCAAAATCAATTAGAACATCAAGGTATACGATGAAAAGGTTGTCATCAAAGGCAGGGAATTTTTGAAGCAGAATTGGATAAGTGCAGCAGAGATTACCGTCCATGAATGATAATAGAATCATATAGACCAGTAATTCATTATGAGACATGATTCAAACGAAATTGTTGGAAAGCAATGTTTAATGGGTATTTTTGGAGGAGGAAGGTCATCGGTGGATAATCAAAAACTCTTAGAACGAATACAGAAGTTATTTAAGTTAGCGGAGGGCAATGAAAACGACCATGAGGCCCAAAGCGCCTTGTTAGCAGCCCAAAAACTTATGGTGGAAAATGGTATTGAACAGTCGGAAGTTGAGAGACTATCAAATATACAAACTCCCAAAGAGGTTGTTCATGAGAATGTAACAAACGGCGAGCGACTGTTCTGGTGGAAAAGAAGTCTAGCAAGGATCATCGCTAAGAATTTTTGCTGTATGTATTATATACTAAGGTCTAACAGCGATAACGGAGGCCTAATTTTTTTAGGGTTAAAAGAGGATGTTGAATTAGCTGAAACAGTTTATGCATTTGCTAAAGAAGCGATAGTCTATGGGACGAGTCGTTATGTTGCTGACTATAAGAAGAATCACCTCAAGCAAGCTTACACAGGGCATAAGAACGATTATATGACGGGCTGGTTATCAGGTTTATCCGCTCAATACGAAGAACAAGTTGATAAAAATAATTGGGGGCTTGTGTTAGTGACAGATAGCTTGGTTCTAAGAGCTTATGCGGATCTAAAATTGAGAAAGGTTAAGGCTAGTTCTCGTTATACTGCTAATAACGAAAATGCCATGCTTGCAGGATATCAACAAGGAAAAGCATTCAATGGCATATCAAAGCGAATAAACTAACTCTTTGGAGATAAGAATAACGGGTTCAGTTTTGAAGTGTAAAATCCAAAATAACAGTGAAAAAAGTTTTAGCAGTATTACATTATACAGCCTGGTTCGATATATAATTAAGAAAGATTTCTAATTACTCAGAAAAGGGGGATATGGCATGTTAGTAGTTACCACAGAAAATATCCAAGGGTACAAAGTAACAGATGTTAAAGGCCAGGTGTTTGGTGTTGTTGTTCGTAGCCGGGGATTAGGCGGGAATATAATTGCTGGATTACGTAGTATTGTTGGTGGGGAAATCCATGAATACACTTCATTACTTGAAGACACACGCAAACAAGCTGTAGATCGTTTGGTTAAGAATGCCCAAGCAATGGGAGCAAACGCAGTTGTTATGATGAGATTCGATTCCAGCGAAATTGGACAGACGATGAGTGAAATTGTTGCTTATGGGACTGCGATAGCCGTGGAGAAAGACGCTTAAGTATGAGAATAGCAGTGGCAATCAATTTATTAATTTACGGTGGATTACTTATTCTTGCATTACTTTCATGGTTCATTTGGGATAAACGTTACCGTAGGAACCACGGGGCCGACATTCCAAAAGGATATGTAGCTACAGATGAAGTTTTTATTGATCCCGTTGATGGTAAAAAACTTAGAGTCTATTATGATCCCCAAACAGGAAATAGATTTTACTACGTAGGTTAAGAGACAAATGATGATTCTATGATTATCATGCAGTGCAGGATTCGTTGATTCATAATAAGTTGGACGGCGAGTTGTTCCGCAGGCTGATTGAGAAGATTAAAGTATAGTCCATGGTTGAGGAGGTGTTTGTGTTTAAGACGGGGGTTGAGGTGAGGGAGATACTTTGAGGGCATAGGGAATTTATGCCAAACTAGATGTTGTTGTTGGAATATTTCCTTGTAGTACGGTAAAACTATTTTACAAGGAGGTGTAATTAATGACTGCAAAAGTTCAAAATTTTTGATAACGGTCCTATTTTTGTCAAAGGTGATGTAGCTTTGATAGACGGTCAAGGAAATAGCTACCCTAAAAAGTATGATCACTATCTGTGCCGTTGTAACTTATCTAGCAATAAGCCATTCTGTGACGGCCAACATCAAGGTAAGTTTAGCCACTGTGCCAAGGTAGATTCCATATTATAACTGGCAACCTATAAATTTAAGAAACTTCCTTTTTTAAGAATAATGGATTCAATTGAGAAGTACATATTTGTAATTCGCCGGTTGAAAGCATTGATTATTCACAATTGCATACTCATATGTGGGGTCCCGCCAACATTTTAACGAAAATATACGCTAAGGCACATATTGGTAGCCAAAAGCCGGTTTTCCTTACTCTAAGGATTAACCGGCTGAATTATTTTGGTCGCCGTATTTAAGAGGTCGCAAGGATTTTAATGTGGTTATTTGTTTTATATCAAACTTATACTCACCCAAAAAATTTATGTGTTCCCACCCTAGAGGAGAGATATGATTCAGAAGTTCCTCGTTGAAATCTCCTTTATTCTTCCTAAGTTCTGCTGCTTTGGCCAAATAAACTGTATTCCATACGCTGATCGCGTTGATTATAATATTGAGCGCACTGGCCCGTTGAAGTTGGTCCTGAAGTGCTCGTTCGCGCAACTCACCAAACTTGCCGAAGAAGATAGCTCTAGCCAATGCGTTCATAGCTTCTCCTTTGTTTAATCCGCGGTTGATACGCCGCCGCATGGCTTCACTTGAGATATAATCGAGAATAAAGATGGTCTTTTCGATACGTCCCATTTCACGTAATGCGGTGGCCAAGCTATTCTGCCGGGAATAAGACCCAATTTTACCCATAATTAACGATGCTGACACTGTTCCTTCACGTACAGAGTGAGCAAGCCTGAGTACATCGTCATAATTTTCTCTAATCACTTTAGCGTTGATCTGGCCACGCAACAATTTCTCCAGTTTAGGATATTCACTGGCTTTTCCGATGGAATATAGCTTTGAATCAGCTAAATCCCTTAACCGAGGGGCAAAGCGAAAGCCTAACAGGTGGGTTAACCCAAAAACCTGATCGGTGTAACCGGCAGTATCCGTGTAGTGTTCCTCTATTACTAAATCTGTTTCATGGTGTAGAAGTCCATCAATGACGTGTACGGCATCTCTAGCATTTGTATTAATTACTTTGGCATAGAAACTGGAGAATTGGTCACTGACAAAACGGTAGATCGTTGCCCCTTTTCCGGTCCCGTAATGTGGATTAGCATCTGCATGAAGGGCATCAACGCCTATCTGAACACGCATACCGTCCGATGAGGATGTGGTACCAGTTCCCCAATATGACGATAAAGCCAGTTTATGGTGAAAATTGACCAGGACTGCCTGTGCCTTATTCATAGCGTCCTCGTATAACCGCCATTGAGCAGCATTGGCCATCTGCCGGTAAGATATACCTGGTGTAGACTCTGCCATTTTGGTGAGTCCGATATTGGTGCCCATGGCCATAAGGGTAGCCATCAGAATGATCGTTTCTTCCTCGCTGGGAGGACGATTCGTAGAAGCATGTATGAACTGTTCATGGAAGCCAGTCCAATAAGCAACTTCCATAAGCATATCAGTTAGCTTAATATGTGGCAGCAATTCGTAAAGTGACAGACTAAAATCCCTGGACTCATCCGGAACGTTCTTTTCTAAGCGGTCAATATGAAGTTTACCGTTCTCAAGATTTACACCCTCCAAGTCGTCAATATTGGATGAAACCCATTTCAAACGCTTTAACAAGGATTCGGTACGTTCTTCCAAGTATTCTTCTGCTGATAGGCTCACAGCCAGCTTGGTAGTAGCTTGTGTTATGTGACTCCAATCTTCTTTAGAAAAGAGGTATTCCTCAAAGTCTTTATGTTCACGGCTGCCGATTATCGAAACATCCCCCGAGCGAATAGAGTTACGAAGTTCTGTTAGAACAGCCATCTCATAGTAATGACGGTTTATATTACCCTCATCATCGTAAATATGTTTTTGCCAGCGATTTGAAATAAATTCAAGAGGAGCATCTTCAGATACTTTTCGCTTGCCGTTTTCATTCATATCCCGGATCGTCTCAATGGCTTTCATCAATGGCTCAGTAGACTTATTTGAATGAAATTCTAACGAGGTTAACAGGGTTGGTGTATATTTCCGGAGCACATAAAATTTCTTTTCGAGTAGATCAAGATAATCATAGTCAACTGGCCTGGCCAATTGCTTAGCCTCTTCAACGGAAGCGACAAGCCGATCCCACGGAACTACCGCCTCAAGCGCCACATAGGGATCAATTCCTTCACTACGAGCTTTAATTAGGGCAGTTCCTAAATCAGAACTACTTTTTCATTAATCGTTTTGCCATTTTGCTTTTGAATTTCTTCTTGGGCCTTTCTTCCCTTGGAAAGTAAGGACATAATCTGCCGGTCATGGATATCAAAGGCTAGGTCGGTTAGATCCTGTATCAGGTCGAGCAAATAAGCAACCAAAACAGCGTACTTTTTAGGGTCGTTGAATCTTCGGAAAGAGTGAGGTTCATAACGAGCACCTATTTTGGACAGTTGTCGTAGCCGGTTCGGATGAATGCCACTCGTATCTACCTGTAGCTTTAAATCACGTATGTACTCCAGTTTTTCAATAACCTTTAAAAAAGCATCAGGGGAAAATGTACCAGGAATTTCTTTCAACCACGCAAGATAGGTCTTGCTGCTGTCAGGCATAGGAGATACAATTTTATCAAGCTTTTCCATTTGAGTAACAGTCAGTGATGCTCCTAAAATCTTAAATATTTTGTCTTCGGTTCTCTTCCGTGCTTCCCAAACGGCTCTTTCAATCGTAGCCATGGCGGGAAGAAGGATCTTGCGTTTACGCAGCTCATCCAAAGCGACTTGAATTAAATGCAGTGGGTTGCCATTTGCCATAGCTTGGGGGTAGAGAAACCTAGAAAGTGTCCGATATTCATGAAGTGTAAAGGATGTATACCCATATTCTTTTCTAATTTCATCAAGATGTTCATATTTAGTTGCCTCACGTTGGGAATATGAGCTGAACGCTTTAAAGTCAATATTAAGTTGTTTAGCAACATATCGTAATATCTTCTCTGGAATATTGTTTACATCAGATAAAGGCCATCCAAGGAAATGAAGAACACAAAGCTGAACTGCAAATCCAAGCCGATTATAGTCTCTGCGATGCCGTTGAATCACTTCAATGTCATGCTGTGTTAATGTAAAGTAGGTCCCCAGTTCCCACTCGCCTAAATCAGGCGGTATTTGAGTATACCGTAATCTTTCTTCCGGGGTGAGCAGTTCTTTTACTCTTGCATACATACAATGCACAACCTCTTATTCCCATGAAATTTTTTCAACTTCGGCTTGCAGATCAGCGCGGGTTGCTTTAACATAAATCATCGTTGTATCAAGGCTGTCATGTCCCATAATTTGGGCTAGTCTATGCAAAGGTGTGTTTTCGGCCATAACGTAACCAAAGCGGTGCCTGAGGTCGTGCGCACTTAGTCCTTCGAGCCGTGCCAGTTTCATGTATTTTTGAATGACATGTCTCAAGGCCCGTTCACTAAGCCGATTACCTGTTTTTTCTGAAGAGAATAAGTAGACACTATCTGGTCGTATTTTAGCCATATATTTTTCCAGTATAGAACGGCTCGTTGAGTTGAGAGGGACTTCTCTCTGCTTATTGCGCTTACCTGCTCGAACCATGAGTTGGCCGCTACGCTTCCCAATACTGATGTCTTTTGGGCTTAAGTCGCATACTTCCATTGTGCGTAATCCGGTATGCAACATGAGAATTAAGATAGCCTGATCCCTAAGTGTTCCGTTATGTTCTGCTGCTGCAACTAGGGCAGCTTCTTCTTTATCAGTCATTTGTCGCGGGCTAACCTTTTCTTCCGGAACTAACTTTACTGGCTTGGACGGATCTCGACGAATAAATTCTTCCGCAATAGCCCACTCAAAAAACCGTTTAAGTGTTATAAGACGTCGGTTAATCGTTGCTGGCTTTAGCTCATTAATTCTTTGCATTACATCCCGATACCGGGTTAATGTCGGTGTAGATACATCTTCTATGCGGAAAATAATAGTTTCTTCCTGGTGTTCAGGAGACTCGAACCAACCAACAAACTGTTTTAGGTCACTAGCATACTCTTTTAACGTCTTTGGGTTTAAATCTTCTTGGTTGGTTAAAGTATCAATAAAATTAGTAATAATCAGTTCTCCTTGTGGGGATAAATCCATTGTAGCGATTCCTCCTAACCCTTGACTTACCTTAGCGGACATGATAATTTTATCTTAGCTGAAACCTTAGCGGACATCAAGACTTAATTTTAGGCATAGGTTATAGCCGCTAATCTTTATTAGCGGACATTAATTTTAGGAGGTTGAGCTTCATGGTTATACGGAAAGAAGATATTCATAACTTAGTTGAGCGTCTTCCTGAGGATGATCAAAAAACTGTTTTTGATTTCATGCAGTATCTACTCAACCGTTCCACAAAAAAACCGGAAGGTTGGGACAAAATTGATCAAGCAGATCCAGACGATGAACCTTTAACCACAGAAGAACTTCGCCAGCTAAACAGCGATGCCGGTTATGTTACGGGGGAGGAAGCCAAGCGTGAGTTCGGATTACAAGTTGATCTACCATAGGGATGCGATCAAATTCCTGGACAAACAAGAAACGGCTGTTCAAGAACGTATTGCGAAAGGATTAACTGGTCTTATAAAAATTCCCCCAAGTGGCGACATTAAGCTTATGAAGGGAAATCATGGCATATATCGTCTTCGAATTGGTACATATCGTATACTCTTTGAAATTAGCCACACTGAAAAGATTGTGTACATTCAGGCGATAGATTCCCGTGGAGGGATATATAAATAATTAAAAGCCGGTGATCCTTAGAGTAAGGAAAACCGGCTTTTTGAATATTGGCGGGCCCCCTTATAAGAATCACATCTTTATGCTCCCGGCGCTGATCAAGTCCGTCTTGAAGTGGACAGGGTCCCCGTGTGACACAATGAATCATCGGTGAGGGGTGCCTACCCGTGATGTTACACCTCTGCAGAACCCCTCGCCGGTGATTTACCCCCTATTACACGGGGTGGCCACTTCAAGTTGCACTGGCCCGCTGCGAAGAGCTGCTATAATCCGTTTCACAAACACCTGCCCCAGCACCATCTCAATACATCTTTTAACGCCACACAAAAAAACAACCCATGTGTAAAGACACATGGGTTAACATCTCCAATGACAGAATGCGTAAAGCCTAGAGGATTTAATTCGTCAGGATCGAGGCGATCAGCTTAGTTCGGACGATTGAAACCGTGGGCTTCCGGCTAGAACTTTCGTAAGTTAAATAAAGGTAAATATTCAATATTACGAATATACTTAATTAAATTGTAAATAACTGAAGGCCGTATCTCAGTATAATAAAAGAGGGTGCTTAGGTGATTAACATGCATATTAAGGCCAAGGAATATAAATTCTAAAGGGGGAATCTTAATTTGATGAAAAAAAATATAATCTTATTTTTTTGTACAGCAGCTCTGATAGTTAGTATAATAGGTTGCTCCACCATTGCCTCCAAACCGAAGTCAACTCCAAGTGTAAACGCTAGTCCTAATAATCATTCTAATACTACTGTTGCTGCGGCTCCTGACTGGGTCCATATGTTTGACGAGAAAAACGGTTATGGAGAGTCCTTTGACTACCCTGTTATGGTTACTTCGAATAGCGGTGCTACCTGGATTGACGTAACCCCCCAGACGAGTGGAAATGCTCCTGGGACAAAAGTATCTGGTTATTTCGTGAATGCACAAACCGGCTGGACCTTTCGACTTCAGCCGGAGAAAAGTGTCACTATCCTTGGCACACAGGATGGCGGCCAATCTTGGTCTCAACTTGCAACTGTACCGGTCAAATACGGTGATGGCGCTTTGTTCGTCGTTTTCTCTGATGCCCAGCATGGTTGGTTCGAAGAGACAACCGCAGGGCTAAACTCGCCTTTCTCTGGCGAACTGTTTTCAACAGGTGACGGTGGCAACAACTGGAAACGGGCGGCCTCAACTGAACAGGGCAACCTTCCCTTCGTTGGCTCACTCTCGGCCCAAAAAGATGGCACTATCTGGCTTATCGGCGCAGAAATCCGAAAGAGTACGAATGGCGGTAAAACCTGGTCTCAGGTGAATCTGCCACTGTCAGCTGACCAGAAGACGGAAGAAGTCTCCACGCCGGTATTCTTTGAGAATGGCGACGGCGTAATTATCATACAACTCCAGGGGGGCGACTGGGTTCTGTACACAACTCGCGACGGTGGTCGGACATGGTCACTTCAAAGTAAGCTTCCTCTTGCATTACGTGATTCCGGTGTGGTTTATGATTTCATAAGTAATCAAGATGGATGGGCGATTAATAACGGCACTGGTCCTAATCCCTCCGAGAAAGTTCTCTATGTCACGCAAGATGGTGGATATAGTTGGCAGACAGTCCCAATAAATATTGACCTGAAAAATAAATTTGTTAAAGAGATTGACTTCGTGAATAGTAAAGTTGGCTGGATAACCTATAATCAAAGCACCGGGTCAGGTCTGGCTAAAAGTATAAACGGTGGAATATCATGGGAAGAGATTAAAACAGAAGGTGGTATTCCGAAATAATTTTCGGAATACCACTAGTTTGAGTTTTACCTTATTTCAGTCGAATTGCTCCTATGCCGGTAATGCTACGGCACAGTCGAGGTCAACAGGACACGGGGTATTATTGCCTGTATTGCCGTTATACTGCCATATAGTAGGCGCATAACCACCAAAGCCTGAGCCAGTTATAGATGTTGGGCATGTATTGCAAGCGCCGCTAAGCCAAGCAGCAGACCAAATAGATGTAGCTGGACTTGCTGAATAGGACGAACCCATAATTGCGTTCCATTCCCCCGGTGAACTATATACGCCCGAAACGCCGGCTAAACTGTTGAGTTCCCTGATAAAACCTAAATATACCTGTTGATCGAGTGCGGAACTTACACCAATTCCAGTGTTTCCTCTTTCTACATCGCCAAAAATAGTGCTACGGCCGACGTAAGAATTTGCGTTCCATGCACTCCTAGCCGCTTGGGCTTGTTGCTGTCCCCATTGATATGCTTCGCTGAGCGTGGTAGCGTTTACAGTGGAAGTGCCTAGGCCTTCAATGTCCCAGTACCCATAGGTATAACCAGGTCCTACGCTGGTAGCAGCATTTGTGTTAAAACCAGTACCACCGCTTGAAGTGCCGCCCCCCATCCTCCCTATATAGAAGGGGTGACCTCCATTAGTACAAGGGAAAGAATTAGAATTTGTGTCACAACCGTAATACATCTCGTTTCATCCTCCTTTAATTATTTTGGGATGTAACCAATCAGAGTCCATCCCACACTCTGATCGGTTCGTTCTCAACTATAAAAGAGACTTTGAGTAATCATTTTTACTCAAAGTCTAATATCATTCTCCTAGATTTTCCTTTTAAGTGCTTGAAATAATGTTTCGCGGATATCTTGAGCAATGTCTTCATCAAGTTGGCCATAAAGCTTAGACTCTGACTTAATTAAGGGATCGAAACGAACTATTAGCTCTGCTATAGCCTGCTGATCTTTTTCATTTATAAGTTCCCATAGAGTCTCAATGTCTAATTTCGTATAGTCCAACTTCTAAGCCACCTCTGTTCGCAGTAAATTTAAAGCATGTCTTTTAATTCTGCTTACTTGTTGCTGGCTAATATTAAGCCGTAGGGCTATCTCTTGTTGAGTTAAATCAAGAATGAAGGTATAGTATAAAATTTTCGATTCGTTTTCGGGCAAAGAATTTAGTAACTCAATTAATTCAATATCATCATAAGAGGAATTAATCTCAGATCGAGGTAAAGTTTCCGGTAAAGTTTCGATTAAAATATCACGATTAAACCGCCGTTTCTTTTGCCTTGCTCTAATCGAGGCATTATGGATTACAGTTACGCACCATTTAATATCCTGAGCAATCATTTTTGTTCCTCCTTTGCTGATAAATCACTAATCATATGCCATCCACCAACTGCAGTTGATGCACATAGAAGGCCATTTAAGATGATAATGGTTAAGTCTCCGAGCGAGGCTGGAAGTGGAGATGTTATAAGAAACAGTAGCATTCCTATAACAATAGCCAAACACTTTGTAGGCATTAAGTTGATTACGGGTAAACCTTTAATTAATTGGACAACGAGTAAAATTGCCATACTCGCACCACTTACGGTATGTAGTGCTGTTAACGAAAACAGTGTTTGTTCCGTCATAATCTCTCTAACCCCCTTTTCTAATTAAAGAGACATCAGAAATAAAAAATACCCAGTTATATACTTAAATGTGACGTTAATCCCATTCATTCCATTATCTTGAATATCATACTTTTGAAATTAAAGTATCACAAGTAATTCCTTTTGTTGTGAAGTTAAAGTTAAGAAAATTGGAACAATTTTATAACATAAAGATAAAATGACTAATAGTCAGTATAGAACATATGTTCTATACTGACAACTATTATTAAGCTTATGAAGGGAAATCATGGCATATATCGTCTTCGAATTGGTACATATCGTATACTCTTTGAAATTAGCCACACTGAAAAGATTGTGTACATTCAGGCGATAGATTCCCGTGGAGGGATATATAAGTAATTAAAAGCCGGTGATCCTTCGAGTAAGGAAAACCGGCTTTTTGCTTCCAGGAAATGTCTTAGCGTATATTTTCGTTAAAATGTTGGCAGGACCCCTATGTATTCACATATATTTCACACAGAAAAGGGGCGTAGCGAAATTAATGTTTCGTTACGCCCCCTTTCTGTTGGGAAACCTTGCTTGTTAGTAAAATTCAGATTTCTATAGATAATACCGCAAGCAAAGCATTATTAATTCTAAAAGTTCCTATCTACTCCCCCTTTGTTTATTTAAATTAACTCTTCGTGAGTTTATCCTGCGTCTCTAGAACTTGTTACATAGCTATTATCTTATTCCTCTTCATTATATTTTCGCTTCAAGAAATCAAGAACTGCAGCGTCCGCCAAGGTTGAAACATCCCCCAAGGCTCGACCCTCGGCAATATCCCGTAGTAAGCGTCTCATTATTTTACCACTTCTAGTTTTAGGTAATTCTGCAGTAAAGAAAATGTCATCAGGGCGAGCTATGGCACCAATTTTCTTAGCAACGTGTTGCTTTAGCTCATTAACTAGACCATCCATAACTTGAAAGCCTTCTTTTAAAGTTACAAAGCAGACAACAGCTTGACCTTTGACTTCATGATCCTTTCCGATACATGCTGCTTCAGCAACGAGCGGATAATCCACCAAGGAACTCTCCACCTCAGATGTTCCTATGCGATGACCAGAAACATTGATAACGTCATCGACACGACCTAAGAGCCAGAAATAACCGTCCTCATCCCACTTTGCCCCGTCACCGGTGAAATAAATTCCTTTCCAGTTACTCCAATAGGTACTAACGTAGCGATCCGGATCATTGTAAACTGTCCTAAGCATTGCTGGCCATGGTTCACGAACAACTAAGAACCCCCCGTTTCCTTTTGGAACTTGGTTGCCAGCCTGATCGACAATCTCCACTTTTACGCCCGGAAAAGGTACTGTACAGGATCCGGGTTTGGTTTCCGTTACCCCTGGCAAAGGAGTCATCATAATCATTCCGGTCTCCGTTTGCCACCACGTATCAACAATTGGACAACGTTCACCGCCAATGTACTTGTGATACCATATCCAAGCTTCAGGATTAATTGGTTCACCGACAGTACCTAATAATCTTAAACTTGAAAGATCCCTTCCCTGCGGGTAACTTGGTCCCCATTTCATAAACGTACGGATAGCCGTGGGAGCAGTATAGAGAATGGTAACACCGTATTTTTCGATAATTTCCCAATTGCGGTCTTTTGCAGGATAATCAGGAGTGCCCTCATACATTAATACAGTAGCACCATTGGCTAAAGGACCATAAACAATATAACTATGGCCAGTAATCCAACCAACATCTGCGGTACACCAATACACATCGTCTTCTTTAAGATCAAAAACCCAATCGTGAGTTGTCGAAACACCCACCATATATCCACCTGTTGTATGTACTACCCCTTTAGGTTTACCCGTTGTTCCACTGGTATATAAAATGAAGAGAACGTCCTCAGCATCCATTGGTTCGACAGGACAAGTTAACCGAGCACTATTCATTGCTTCATGGTACCAGATGTCTCGGCCTTCTTGCATATGGACTTTGTTACCTGTACGTTTAACAACCACAACATGTTCGATGCAGTTGACGCCTTCTAAAGCAGTATCGGCATTAGATTTCAGCGGAACAACATTTCCCTTGCGGAAGCTACCGTCGGAGGTAATTAATACTTTAGCTTGGGCGTCGTTTATCCTGTCTTTCAATGATTCTGAACTGAAACCACCGAATATTACACTATGTGGAGCCCCGAGGCGAGCGCAAGCTAGCATGGCAATAGCGGCTTCTGGGATCATGGGAAGATAGATTGTTACCCGATCACCTTTTTTTATCCCCATAGATTTTAAAACATTGGCAAATTGAGACACTTCTCGATATAGATCTTGATAGGTGAGAACCCGGCTATCTCCATTTTCACCCTCAAATATGATAGCTGCTTTATTACGTCGCCAAGATTTAAGGTGACGATCAAGACAATTATAGGCTGCATTTAATTTACCACCCACAAACCATTGAGCAAAAGGTGGCTCCCATTCTAAAACTTTGGTCCAAGGCTCAAACCATGTTAATCGTTCCGACTGTTTTGCCCAGAATTTTAATCTATCTTCGGATGACTCATTGTAAACATCAGATGTTTGGACATTTGCTTTATTTCGAAATTCTTCTGACGGCTCAAAATGTCGATTTTCTTGTAATAGAGCTTCAAGTTCTTTCGCTACCATCATTCACCCTCCATTTTTCGTTCTTGTATGGTACCTGAAATATCCTTAGAACAAAAGATTTGTTACTAGAATGAACGGCTTTGTATATGCACCTCCTTATAATAAGAAAACAGATTGTAATGCTAGAAAATTATGAGGATGTAAGTTTGTAATAATATTTATATTATAGCATGAAAATAATTGAATATATAAAATAATCTGCCTAATCTATATATTCAATTATTTGATGTTACCATAAACTGTAACAAATTAGGCATCCGTCTAGTACCTAAGAGTCTTCAAGCTGTTGAGATAAATACTCAATTATCAAAACTTGAGCTATATGATATCCAAATGGAAAATGTACTGTAATTTATATTGTAAACTTTGAATTGGTATTATCAGTATTTCTAGTACAAAGGTGTTCAGGGATAATATAAGGAAAATCTCCTATGTGAAAACATAGGAGATTTTTAATGCTAAAACTAATGATACTTTACTAAATGTACCTCAAAAATGAACACGTTACTTCTTACGTTGTTCCCCCCGGCTACCAAGCCAGAGGAAGTTTCTTGGCTTAGAGAGCACGGAGAGAGGAATTGCGTCAATGAGCGCAGTCGATAAGGCGTGAAGAAACGCATTGGTTTACATTCAGAGAAGCCCAGAGGTTATGCGTTTAAGCCTTATCGACTAGCGAATAGCAATGGATCAAGATAGTCTCCAGTGGAGAGTATCGCCGAAGCCGTGATCCCTATAGGAATACATACCGGCGTAGGAAGTGTGAACGGGCCAAAAAACTTACACCCATTCTCCAAATTCATCGATTAACATATCTTCTACCTCATCAAGGGTAATGCGCCCTATTTCTTTAAGGTATCCGTCTTCTGACCATTCTAGGAAATCTTCGTACGTTAATTCTGGTTCTTCATAGTAAAATTTCAGAAAGGAAAACCATATTCCCTCCGTGCGACTGTCCTCTTCATAACGAAGTAGGTAGTATTCAGTCTCTTCAAGTGTACTCTGAAAAAAGATAGCCTGGCCGGGTACGATCAGTACAACATAGGCATCTGCATACTTGCGGCTGCCAAACTGAAGGGTGAAAGCCTGTAAGTGGGTTTGATCATTTGCCCGTTGAAGTGGGTCGAGGGAGTGTTCTCCAATGGCGACCCAGGTATATACAGCTTCCGATGCTTGGGTGCTTTCCATTTCTTCTGCAATATCGTCGAGGCGGCGAGATACGATCGGGGGGAGCGTGAATTCTTGGCAGTTTTTAGAACGACAGTGGTAAATAGGTACATTTTCTACGTGTCCTACACCATTGACCAAGTCAACAGGGATGGTTCGGGTTGTCAGATAGCCAGTATCTCCACAGCCGCACGTGTCGAAAGGATCTAACGTTTGATCAAACACACATGACACCTCACTAATGTTTCTTAAGGGCCTAATTCTATATAGATTAAGTATCTCCTTTTTGACTATAACACGTTATACATTAAATGTAGCCAATTAACACAAACTTTACACAGAGTTAATTTAGGCTTAACGTTTATATGGTACATTGAGTATGGTTAAATTAAGAATTAATTGGGGGAAAACATTGTGTTTGCTAAAAAGAATAAATTTCTAACTGGTGTATTAACAAGTATTTTGGCTCTTTCACTGGTAGGTTGCGGAGCGCAGACACCAGCTGGTCAACAGAAGGACGCGTCTGTAAATTTAACTGGGGCAGGAAGCACCTTTGTCTATCCACTGTTAAACAAACAAATCGAGGAGTATCGTAAAAAAAATCCAAACATTACTATTAACTATCAAGGCGTAGGCAGTGGGGCAGGAATTAAGCAAGTTTCAGAGCAAACCATTGATTTTGGGGGTACGGATGGCCCGATGACGGATGACCAGCTCAAAGGAACTAAAGGCGGAAAAATATTACACATCCCTTTAACACTAGGTGCCGAAGCGGTCGTTTATAATATTCCCAATGGCCCGAAAAATCTAAAAATAGGTCCCATGGCACTAGCGGATATTTTCCTTGGTAAGGTTACAAATTGGAATGATACGCGGATCGCAGCCGATAATCCAGGGGTATCTTTGCCAGATTTAAAAATTATGGTTGCCCATCGTTCGGATGGGAGTGGGACCACATATATTTTCTCAGACTATCTTAGCAGTATTAGCCCGGACTGGTTAAGTAAGGTAGGTAAAGGAACATCCTTGAATTGGCCGGTTGGGGTTGGCGGTAAAGGGAATGCCGGTGTTGCGGGTGCTGTTCAACAAACTCCGGGTTCTATAGGATACGTTGAGCTTGCTTACGCCGTTCAAAATAAATTGGCCTTTGCCATGATGCAAAACAAGGAAGGAAAATGGTTACCTCCATCCCTACAAGGGGCTTCCGCAGCCGCTGCAGCAGCCAAGATTCCCGATGACATGAGAGTATCGATCGTCAATGCTCCCGGTGCTGACGCTTATCCGATTGCTGGTTTCTCTTGGGCTTTAATATATCAGGATCAAATGGACAAAGTCAAAGGGGCGGTACTAGTAAACTTTATAAACTGGGCTATTCATGACGGACAGAACCTTTCTGAAGAATTACTTTACGCTAAGTTACCAGCTACTTTAGTAACTCGTGAAGAAACAATGCTTAAAACTATCACCTCTGGAGGACAACCTTTGCTAAAGTAGATACAGCGTGGAAAATGTCATTATTAGTGGGCAAAGCTCAGCTAGCGCTGGGCTTTTCCCCGTACCTAAGGTATAATTGTTAAGGACATATTACCCACACGTTTTTTTAAGATGTGAAGGTGGAAGGTGGAAGGATCAGAAGATATGAGTAATAAAAATAAACTCACAGCTTCTCTTGGGGATAAGACTTTGCGTTTACTGACACTTTTGATGGCCATCAGTGTTTTGGTTCTTATGGCTTGGATGGGGTGGCAGATGTTTGACTCGGCACGTCCGAGTATAGAAAAGTTTGGCTTTAGCTTCATTAATGGTAGTGAGTGGGATCCAGTCAAGGAACAATTCGGAGCCCTGCCGTTTATCTATGGTACTTTAGTGACTTCTCTTCTGGCCTTAATAATGGCAGCTCCGATCGGTCTTGGAGTGGCTATTTTTCTTAATGAAATGGCGACATCAGGGGTTCGTTCTGTTATTGCCTTTTTGGTAGAGATGCTTGCTGCGATTCCAAGTGTTGTTTATGGATTATGGGGAATTTTTGTCTTAGCCCCTTGGCTGAGAGATACTGTCGAACCAGGACTCGCCAAGTGGTTTGGGTTTATTCCTCTATTTCAAGGTACACCACTTGGCTTTGGTATGTTAGCTGGTGGGTTGATTTTGGCCGTTATGATCCTGCCAACTATCGCTGCGATATCTGGAGAGGTAATGGCAGCCGTACCTAATGAACAGCGTGAAGCCGCCTTAGCCTTAGGTGCCACGAAGTGGGAAATGATACGGATAGCGGTTCTGCCTTATGCCAAATCAGGAATTCTAGGGGGAGTTATGCTTGGCTTAGGTCGAGCTCTTGGAGAAACGATGGCGGTAACCATGGTAATTGGAAATCGCCCAGATATTCTCCCCTCCTTGTTTGCTCCTGCTTATTCTATAGCGGCGGTGATTGCAAACGAGTTTACTGAAGCGACGACCGATCTTTATTTAAGTGCACTCGTTGAAATTGGCCTTATTCTGTTTATTATTACCCTGATACTGAATGTTTTTGCTCGACTTCTTGTTTGGTCTGTAGCACGTGGCCCGAAGGGAGGGATCTCGTAATGAATGATCGCCTACGTATATACCGCAACCGGATGATGATGGGTATTTTTATAGTTGCGACACTAATTGCGCTTATTCCACTGTTCGGAGTTCTTGGCTACGTTGTTAAGAATGGACTTAGCGCCTTGAACTTGGAATTTTTTATTAATTTACCGAAGGCAATGGGTGCGCCTGGGGGTGGGATGGCTAATTCGATCGTGGGGACCCTGATCATGGTTTTGATCGCGAGTCTGATTGGAATTCCAGTAGGTATTCTTGCGTCAATTTATTTGACAGAGTATGATCGGACCAGTTGGCTAAGTATTGGAGTTCGCTTTGCCACCGATGTTTTGACAGGGATTCCATCAATTATTGTCGGTATTGTAATATACACCGCAGTGGTATTAAAAATGGGACATTTTTCTGCCCTCGCAGGTGGCCTAGCGCTTTCGATCATTATGATCCCTCTGATTATCCGTTCGACAGAAGAAATGCTTAAACTTGTTTCCCATTCGATCAGGGAAGCAGGTTATGCCCTTGGAATCTCTAAAGGCAAAACGATTTTAAGAATTGTCTTACCGACTGCAGCGAAAGGGATTATCACCGGGGCTATGCTAGCAGTTGCCCGTGTTTCCGGGGAAACAGCCCCGTTACTGTTCACGGCTTTAGGAAATCAGTATTGGGCCCGTTCTCTGAATGAGCCGATTGCGGCCTTACCGGTTCAAATTTATCAGTATGCAACCTCTCCCTATAGAGAGTGGCAGCAACAAGCCTGGGCAGGGTCTTTAGTTTTAATATCACTGGTAGTTATTCTAAATTTAATTGCGCGTTTAGCATTTCGCTCGCGGAGCAACTAGAAGGAGGTGGCTTTCTTAATGGGTCAGAGTTTAAGTGTTCGTAACCTTGAAGCATGGTATGGGTCTAATAAAACCCTAAAAGGCATAAACATGGAAATTGCACCAAAACAGGTCACAGCGATCATCGGGCCGTCGGGGTGTGGTAAATCTACTTTTGTCCGTTGTATTAATCGTATGCATGAGACTTTGCCTGGAACAAAAGTAAAAGGTGAAATCCTTTTGAATGGGGAAAGTATTTATGATCAAGATCCCGTGGCATTGCGTAAAATGGTAGGTATGGTGTTTCAGAAGGCTAATCCGTTTCCTTCAATGAGTATTTATGATAATGTTGTAGCTGGGCTTAGACTTAATGGCGTTAAAAACAAGCAAACGTTACATGCTAGTGCGGAAAAAAGCTTGCGCATGGCGGCGTTGTGGGATGAAGTAAAAGAGCGCTTGAATTATTCAGGAATGAGCTTGTCGGGTGGACAGCAACAGCGTCTATGTATTGCCAGAGCTCTAACTGTAGAACCATCGGTACTGCTCATGGATGAACCGGCTTCTGCATTGGATCCAATTGCAACTACACACATTGAAGAACTAATCCGGCAACTTAAAGAAAATTATACAATACTCATTGTGACCCATAATATGCAACAGGCTGCACGTATAGCAGATTCGACGGCGTTCTTTCTTAACGGGGAGCTGGTAGAACATGGACCGACTGCCGATATATTTACGAATCCACACGATAAACGAACTGAAGACTATATTACTGGACGTTTTGGATAATGAAGGGGGGATAATCAATGCGTCAGTCACTAAACGAAGGACAGTTGATTTTGACTACTTTACTCAAATACATGGGCAATGAAGTCGAAAGGATCCTGCAAGGCTGTATGGAATCAATAAAATCTCTTGACCGAACTCAAGCAGAGTTTTGGATTGCTGAGGATCAATTGGTCAACGATTTGGAGCGGCAGGTAGATGATGAGTGTGTGCGTTTGATCGCAACTCAACAGCCTGTTGCTAAGGATTTACGGAAGATTATTTCGGCGATGAAAATATCGACAGATCTTGAACGGATGGCCGATTTGGCCATCGGCATTGCTAAGGTGGCGCGGAGAATTGAGGGACCTCTCTGTAAACCGCTTATTGACATTCCCTTGATGGCTGAAAAGGCACTTGCCATGATGCAGCAGGGCTTAGACGCTTACAGTAACGAAGACATGTTTCTGGCACAAGGTCTTGCGGCGCAAGACGACGAAGTTGATCATCTGTACAATCGAGTCGTTCGTGATTTGTTAGTCATCATGACGCAAGCCCCCGAACACTTAGATCAAGGGATGTACTTGACTTTTGTAGGCCGCTATCTCGAACGTTTTGCTGACCATGCAACAAATATCGGGGAAAATGTGATATATATCGCGACAGCCGAACGTAAGGACCTTAACAAATAATTTCATCACTTTTTCTGTGATTAATATTTTTTGACCTTGTGGGAGTGTTGGTTTATACTAGGTATTGGTAGACCAATGATATGAGGTGTAAGGTTGACTAAAAAAGTTGCAGTTGTCACTTTGGGATGTCCAAAGAATCAAGTAGACAGCGAAATAATGTCTGGATTATTAGCCCAGGATTATATCTTTATAGAGAACCCCGAAAAAGCGGATATTATTGTGGTTAATACCTGTACATTTATACAATCGGCTAAGGAAGAATCGATTGAAACTATCTTTGAGATGTCTCTCTTTAAGGAATCCGGCTCATGTCAGACCCTAATTGCAACAGGGTGCTTGGCACAGCAGTACGGGCAAGAGTTAATGGAGGATATTCCTGAATTAGATGGTGTGCTGGGAACTGGAAATATTGATGAAATTACCAAAGTAGTTCAAGCTTCCGAGGGGGCACGAACGACGCTTATTAAAGGAGGAACACCTAGTTTTCTTCATGATGAGTTGATGCCCCGTAAACGATTGACACCCGATTATTTAGCTTATGTAAAGGTTGCAGAGGGTTGTGATAACTATTGTACTTATTGTGTCATTCCGTATGTGCGCGGACATTTTCGCAGCCGCCCGGAAGAATCCGTGATACGCGAAGTCCAGGAAATGGCCGCTCAAGGGGTTAAGGAAATTATGGTTATGGCTCAGGATACCACGCGCTATGGGCAGGACCTTCATGGAGAACTCCGCCTTCCTCGGCTAATTCATCAGCTCGCTCGAATCGAGGGTATTGAATGGATCAGGCTAATGTACTGTTATCCTGAGCGGTTTACTGATGAACTGATTGAAGCTATGCGTCAGGAACCTAAAGTTTGTAGGTACATTGATTTGCCGTTGCAACATGCGGATAATAAAATATTAAAAGATATGAACCGACGCGGAACAATAGAGGAGGCTGAAATGCTCATTGGAAAATTGCGCGACGCCATGCCGGACATCACCGTTCGGACGACTATGATCACTGGTTTTCCAGGAGAGAGTGAACAAGAATTTCAAACTATGGTAGATTTTATTGAGCGAGTTCAGTTTGATCGTCTTGGGGTGTTTGCCTATTCCCAAGAAGAGAATACGCCAGCGGGTCATAGAAAGGATCAAGTTTTGCCAGAAGTTCGTGAACAACGCAGAGAACAGATCATGCAGATCCAACAAGAAATTTCTCTGGCGAGACAACAACGTTGGGTTGGACAGGCCGTTTCGGTGATGCTTGAGCAGAAACAGCCAGACGGACGGTGGATGGGGCGGACCGAAGGAGATGCTCCAGAAATTGATGGACAGGTTTATATCACGGGTACTCAGGCCTCACTTCAAGCGGGTGACCTGATCAAAGTTCGCATCTTTGAGGCGGATACTTATGATTTAATAGGAGAGGTTGTTTCGTGAATCTACCTAATCGCTTAACCTTGGCTCGGATTATTTTAATACCGGTGTTTATGACCTTTTTATTGCTTAAAATTCCAGAAGGTCATGAGCTTTTTCCGCATCAAGATGTTGTGGCAGCAATAATCTTCATTTTAGCTGCCGCGACGGATGGCTTAGATGGCTATATCGCTCGCAAGCGTCACCAGGTTACGAATTTGGGTAAATTCATGGATCCGCTAGCCGATAAACTTTTGGTTTCCGCTGCTCTGATCTCCTTGGTACAGCTTGGTGAGGTGACGGCTTGGGTTGCTTGGATCATCTTGGCAAGGGAGTTCGCCGTGACGGGACTACGAGCTATAGCGGCCGTGGACAGAGTTGTAATCAGTGCTAGTAAACTCGGTAAAATTAAGACCGTTTCTCAAGTTATTGCGATTTCGGCAATATTACTCCATGATTGGCCTCTTTCACTAATCGGTATTCATATTGGCCAAGCCTTTTTATACATTGCCTTGTTTTTTACTGTCATCTCAGGTCTTGATTATTTCCGCAAATCTCGTAAATTATTACATAAGTAAGAGCAATTCATGAATTGCTCCTAAATGTACAGAATGAGACGGTTAGGCACAAAGCACCGTGCCCCTAATCGTCTCATTTTTAATGTAATTTTTTGGCTTATATGGCTATAAGATTCCTTTAACAAACCGATATACTCCGTGATATAATGTCGATACTGCATGAAGTATAGCATAATGGAGGAAGATTAGATGGAAAAACAGCGAATACTGATAATAAGCCTCGTTGGTTTCTTGATATTTGGCTTATTATTAGGGGGTAAGTTTATCTATCAGAAAAAATGGATTGATGTTACCATCTTAAGCCAAAGTCAGCAAATCCCAGACGTGGTTTCCGCTAAAGTTGTAAATAATAATGGCCTGAATGAGCTGGATGTGGTTACCAATCACATGACAAACCTCCGTCAAGCAAGCCTTGCCCTAGAGAAGTTAGCTGGTGAATTACCTATTCGATACTTTGATCGAAATAATGATACCCTTAATAAACTGTTTGACAAAATGCAGTTTGCGTTCCAAGAAGGGATTGCACGTGGGAATTTCACAGAGATGGCACAAAACGTTAGAGCCCAAGCAGAAAAAGCAGGAATTCAGCTTGAATTAGAAATAGATAATGATGCCATTTACGTGACCTTGAATCAAGGGGATGCTCAACTACTTGAAGTGATCGAACGGCATGGGCAAGTGAAATATTTACCAACTGAAAAACAATAGGGTTGTTTATCGAAAGGAGGAGAGAGCATGAAACTAGATGTCTTAATAGGCCTGGGGGTAGGAGTCTTCGCCTTTTTAATGGTCATGGGATATAATGTGCTTCCCATTGGGTTCCTCTTTGTGGGGGCTTATTTAATTTGGACATTTGTACTATCACGCCAAGTTTTAAAAAATGGAAATGGGGTCTCGATAGCCACCACCTCGATCAATTTTGAGGACATCGGGGGACAGAGTGTCGCGAAAAAGGAACTTCAAGAAGCGTTAGATTTTTTGCTTTACTCTGATCGGATGAAGGTGTTAGGGATTCGTCCTTTGAAAGGAATATTGTTGTCTGGCCCGACAGGCACTGGGAAAACATTATTAGCCAAAGCTGCAGCCAGGTACACCAATTCGGCTTTCCTGTCGGTATCCGGAAGCGAATTTGTAGAGATGTATGCAGGAGTAGGTGCGGAACGGGTGCGAGGACTATTTCGTAGAGCGCGAGAAATGGTCAGGAAGGAAAAGAAAACGAGTGCTATAATTTTCATTGATGAGATGGATATTTTAGGGGCTAAGCGAGGAAGTAACGTTTCCCATCATGAGTATGACCAAACCCTTAATCAACTATTAGTTGAAATGGACGGTTTAAAGGCAGAACAAGGGTCCCATATTTTAGTGATGGCAGCAACGAACCGCCCGGAAGCCTTGGATGAAGCTTTACTACGACCAGGGCGCTTTGACCGGCAAGTTAAAGTTGATCTTCCTGATAAAGAAGGCAGAGTGGCAATTTTGACAATTCACACAAAAAATAAACCGTTAGCCAAAGAGGTTAATCTGGAAGAAATCGCCCACGAAACCTTCGGATTCTCAGGAGCTCATTTGGAGTGTGTAACTAATGAGGCGGCAATTTTTGCCCTGCGTGAAGAGGCAAATGAGATTACTGAGCACCATTTACATGAAGCAGTTGAGAAAGTGATGTTGGGAGAAAAACTTGATCGGAAACCATCTGCAGATGAATTGAGGCGTGTAGCCATCCATGAGAGCGGACATGCAATGCTTGCGGAAAAAGCCCGACCAAACTCGGTTGCTCAAATTTCCATCCGTTCACGGGGAAATGCTTTGGGATATGTTCGCCATTACCCAAAGGACGATTTATTTCTGTATACACAGGAGATGCTGGAAGATCAGATTATGGTGGCTTTAGCAGGGGCACTGGCAGAAGAGGAGATTCTTGGCACGAGGAGTACTGGCGCTATGGGTGATTATGAACAAGCCCTTAATCTCGTTGAAAAGTTGCTACTCGCAGGGATGTCTTCTTTAGGTATCACAGATGTTTCCCTGTTGAGCGCCGAACAGCGCCAACCCGTGACTCGGTCTATCTTAGCAGATCTCGAAGAACGAACGATGAAGACCATTAAGAAAAATAACGAGGTCTTATTAAGGATTGCTGAAGTTCTTGCAGATGAGGAAACTTTGAGTGGAGATACTTTGCGAATTTATTTACAAATTGTGGCTTAAACGATCTGAACCTCTAAATTTAGGGGTTCATTTTTCTTGATTAGAGGGAGATGGATAGTAATGGGTTTAGCGAGAAATAACTAACTTGGTGTATAATGGTTTAACATTTCCGTTGATATTAGGAGAGTGATAAAATATATGAAGGCCGAAATTGTCTCTACAGGAACAGAGTTATTACTTGGTGAAACCCTTAATACGAGTGCTCACTTCTTGACAGGAAAACTGTCCTCTATGGGCATTGAAGTAGACTACCATACGGCGGTCGGGGACAATCCCGATCGTTTAGAGCAGGTTTTGCGTCAGGCGATCGGGCGAACAGATGTCCTCGTAACAACTGGAGGATTAGGTCCGACGGCTGATGACTTGACAAAGGAACTTGTCGCAAAAGTTTTGGATATAAAGATGGAGTTAGACCCCTCCAGTTTAGAACAGATTAAGCAGTTCTTTGGTCGTCGCAAAGCTCCTATGCCTTTGAACAATGAGAAACAAGCCTATTTTCCCAAAGACGCAAAAATCTTACCCAATCCCATCGGAACAGCTCCTGGTGCCATCATTGAAAAAAACGGTAAGACCGTTATTATATTGCCTGGTCCTCCGTTCGAAATGGCCCCTATGTTTGATAATTATGTTTGGTCAGAGTTGCAAAAAATTATTGGGCCGAATGCCGATCGGATGAACGAACGCGTCCTAAAAGTGTTTGGTATTGGAGAATCGGCAATTGAGGAAATACTAGCTGATCTGATGAATATACCAAACTTATCTATGGCATTACTTGCCAAACGAGCTGAAATGCACATTCGTTTGGTGGCGAGAAGCTCGAAAAAAACGTCCGTGGAGGCTGAAGAAGTATTAAATCGGGCGGAAGAAGAAATTCGACGGCGGTTAGGAAACAAAGTATTTGGCCGTGATCAGGAAACCATGATTGACATAGTAGGACAACTATTAAAAAACAAACAGTTGACTATTGCAACGGCTGAGTCGTGTACAGGAGGTTTACTGGGTGCTGCCCTCACTCAAAATCCGGGAAGTTCTGGGTTTTATCTGGGTGGGGTCGTTAGTTATTCTAATTCTCTAAAACAAGGCTTACTTGGGGTAAGTGAAGAAAACCTTCTTAAATATGGTGCTGTAAGTGAAGAGGTTGCCAAGGAAATGGCCGAAGGAATCCGTTCCAAAGTGGGATCAGACTTTGGAATCTCAACTACTGGTATCGCGGGGCCAGATGGAGGTAGTGATCATAAACCGGTAGGCCTTGTTTACGTTGGATTAGCTACGCCTGAGGGTGTTCAAGTAGAAAAGATTCAGCTTTACGGAGAACGGGAGTCAGTTCGTCAGTTGACCGTTCAAGCGGCACTCAATAGGGTGCGAATGCATATGTTAAACTGCGAAGGGAGAATACAATTAGGTGATGGTTGAACGTAACGTTTACAATCCTTTGGAAATAATGAATTAAGTAAGCAGGTTTTCAGGCACTATCGGAAATGGGGTTTGAAGAGCCTTCCCCAATTCAAAAAGAAGCTATCCCAGTAGCTATTGAAGATCTTGACATTATTGGACAAGCCCAGACTGGGACTGGGAAAACTGCCTCCGGAAGAATCGATTCTATCCTGACAATGTCCAGTTAGGCAAAAAGCTAACCATTGGTTAGCTTTTTTTAAAAAAATTTGTCACATATCATGTTTTACTGTCGGTAGAAACATAAACAAATTGACAAGTATCGAAGAGTACATTTATAATGAACCGAACAGACGTTTTGCTAAAATTCGCAAAGGCGTTATTAACCAATATGAGGAGGAGAACGGAATGGCCGAAACGAATAAGCTGAAAGCTCTTGACATTGCACTTGCTCAGATTGAGAAGCAGTTCGGCAAAGGTTCTATTATGAAACTTGGGGAATCTTCGGCGGGAATGTCAATCGATGTTATCCCGACGGGTTCATTGGCGATAGACCTTGCCCTAGGTGTTGGAGGGGTGCCACGCGGGCGAGTGATTGAAATTTACGGACCAGAGTCATCTGGTAAAACAACTGTGGCGCTCCATATTATAGCAGAGGCCCAAAAAATGGGCGGAGTGGCTGCTTTTATTGATGCTGAGCATGCCCTCGACCCTGTCTATGCTAAGGCCTTGGGGGTTAATATCGATGATTTACTTGTAGCGCAACCAGATACAGGAGAACAAGGGCTAGAAATCTGTGAGGCTCTTGTACGTAGTGCTGCTGTAGATGTCGTTGTGGTCGACTCTGTCGCTGCTTTGGTTCCCCGTGCCGAGATTGAGGGGGAAATGGGAGACAATCATGTAGGCTTGCATGCCCGTCTCATGTCTCAGGCCTTGCGTAAGTTGACAGGATCTATTAGCAAGAGCAATACCTGTGTCATTTTTATCAATCAAATTCGTGAGAAAATAGGCGTAATGTTTGGTAGTCCAGAGACAACCACCGGTGGACGAGCGCTTAAGTTCTATGCGTCGATAAGGATGGATATACGTCGGCAGGAAGCAATAAAGCAAGGGCAGGATATAATAGGAAATAAAACCCGGGTCAAAGTTGTCAAGAATAAAGTTGCCCCTCCCTTTAAATTGGCAGATTTCGACATTATGTACGGAGAAGGAATTTCTCGCGAAGGAAGTATCGTTGATATTGGCACAGAAATGGAGATTATTACAAAGGCCGGGGCATGGTACTCCTACAGCGGTGAACGGTTAGGGCAGGGTCGTGAGAATGTTAAAGAATACCTCAAACTACATCCGGATATGGCTAACAAACTTGAACATTTGGTCCGTGCGAACATGAGCGCGTTAGCAGCCGTAGCTGAAGTTGCGGAAGATGATGATTCGCTTGACGAAATCTAAACCTCTTAAAAACGTCCGTGAAGTCGCACTGGGTTGTTTATCACGTCGGGCCCTAACACATTTTGAATTAGAGACACGTCTCAAGGGAAAGGGCTATGAAAGCTCGGAAGTTAATGAAGTGCTGAGGAAAATGGAGAAATTAGGTTACCTCAACGACCAAGAACTGGCTTTGACGGTTTCGCAAAACCGACTTAAACGTTATTCACGGAGAAGGGTTCTACAAGATTTACAAAATCGAGGGTTAGAATCCCAAGTGATTGAGCAAGCGTTGGGATCAACGTATTCAAGTGACGATGAGTTTCAGCAGTGTTTAACCCTTGCAAAACGATGGATGGTTCAAGAGAACAAGCGTTGGGATCAAAGAATTCATCAAGACAGAACAAAGAAGCTTCTTTCACGTAAACTATCGCTTCAGCAAAAAATCGCTCGCAAGCTTGTTCAACGTGGGTATCCCTCAGATATGGTGAGGAACGTACTCTATCAGATTCAAACCCTTATTAATGGGGACGATGAGACTGTAGACCCTAGTGTATAAAATGCACCAGTTTAGGACAAGCTTGACATTGTTTGCAAATGATATTAAAATCTTAACAGAGACCTATCTCTGTTAAGATTTAACCTTTAAAGGTTTTCTTATATATTTCGTAGTAGTCAGCTAAAATATACGGTTTTTTGACTAACGAGAGTTGTAGGAAACGGGAGAAGACTCCCGTCTTTATGGTTATGCTTAATGTGACTGGTTTTGGAAACCAGTTTTTTTATTTGAAAAATATAATACTTTTACAAACAAGGAGGTGTGCACGTATGTTCGAAACAGTTATTACCGGGTTAGTCGCCATTATAGTTGGATTAACCTTGGGTGTCTTAGTAGGTTGGCATATCCGTAAAAATGCTGCAGAAAAGGGTATTGGATCTGCAGAAAAAGAGGCAAAACGTATTGTTGAGAATGCCTATTCTGCAGCTGAAAGCAAGAAGAGAGAATCTGTCGTGGCTGCAAAAGAAGAAGTCATGCATATTCACAATGAAGTGGAAAAGGAAACACGGGAACGTCGTAACGAACTCCAGCGACTTGAACGTCGCTTGCTCCAAAAAGAGGAGAGTTTAGACCGCAAAATTGAGTCGCTTGAACGCAAAGAAGAAAATCTACATCGCAAAGAAAGCGAAGTAGAACATCAAAAAGAAGAATTAACCCAGCTCGTTGGCAAAGAACAAGCCGAACTAGAGCGTTTATCTGGCATGACCTCGGAAGAGGCCAAACAGTTACTGCTGAAAAGAGTTGAAGAAGAAGTTCGTTACGAGTCGGCGATCATGATTAAGGAAATTGAGACTCGTGCCAAGGAAGAAGCTGAAAAACGGGCTAAGAATATTATCGCCTTGGCCATTCAGCGGTGCGCAGCAGATCATGTGGCCGAAACGACCGTATCCGTTGTGGCGTTGCCTAGCGACGAAATGAAAGGAAGGATTATCGGCCGTGAGGGACGTAATATCCGTACTTTGGAAACTCTGACAGGGATTGATCTGATCATAGATGATACTCCTGAGGCCGTGATTTTATCTGGGTTTGACCCAATACGCAGAGAAGTTGCGCGCATTGCTTTGGAAAAACTCATCGCAGATGGTCGTATTCACCCGGCGCGTATTGAAGAAATGGTGGAAAAGGCTCAGAAAGAAGTTGACCAAAAGATCCGCGAAGAGGGAGAACAGGCAACTTTTGAGACTGGCGTGCACGGGTTACATCCTGAATTAATTCGTTTACTTGGGCGACTTAAATTCCGTACAAGTTACGGACAAAACGTCCTAAAGCACTCTACTGAAGTATCTCATTTAGCAGGATTAATGGCTGCGGAATTAGGTGTTGATATTCAGCTTGCCAAGCGAGCGGGGCTGTTGCATGATATAGGTAAAGCTGTTGATCATGATATGGAAGGAACACATGTTCAAATCGGGGTTGATCTTGCCAGAAAGTACAAGGAATCCAGTGATGTTATTCATGCAATTGAAGCACATCATAACGATGTAGAGCCTAAAACTATAGTTGCTGTCCTTGTGGCTGCTGCGGATGCGGTTTCGGCAGCTCGCCCAGGAGCACGCAGGGAAACCCTTGAGACGTATATTAAACGCCTACAAAAACTCGAAGAGATCGCAGAGAGCTTTGAAGGGGTAGAAAAATGCTTTGCTATTCAAGCAGGACGAGAAGTTCGCATAATCGTTAAACCGGACAAGATTGACGATGTGCTTGCTCCACGCGTTGCGCGTGAGATAAGTAAGAGGATTGAAGAAGAGCTAGAATATCCAGGACAAATTAAGGTTGTTGTGATCCGTGAGATTCGTGCGGTTGATTTTGCGAAATAGTTCAATATGAGATGTTTTAACAGGCGATCCTGCGGATCGTCTGTTTCTTATTCACGAGTGAATCATCCAAATATGCCCAGCATGATACGGAGATCTTTGAGCAGGAGATTGCAGCTTGATGACGAATATTAAACATGTTAAGGACAACGCGAAAGAGAGGGCTGATAACAGCGATGTTGAGTAACTTATTACATAAAGATGCAGGAAGCGTTCAAGACGGAGTAGGACTACTGAACTCAATTTTGTTGAGATACGCTGAGGTGGGTTCGGTTCATTATTGGCGTGAGCAGCATGCTCTCAAATTCACGTTCGTGATCCGGCAACACCAAGATGTCTCCTCTCTGCAAGAAATCCTAAAACCTGCGTTGGAATTATTTCATCAACTTGAAGGGCAGAGCATGCGAGTTTTTGATCTCACTTGCAGGAGTGAGGAAAACGTTTGTGTGATAACGGTAACTAGGGATGTAGATAGTATGACTCAACGCGAAGTGGGTCTTATAGTTGAACTGGTCAAGGGAAAATATAAAAAGCAGTTGTTTTATGATGAACTGTATCTACATGAAGATGAGCAGATTTTCCAGGAGGAGATGATAACCCACATGTTGTATTCAATCCATAGCGATGATATGGATAAAAACGTGGTCGCCTTGCGTGAAGAAGGTCGAGTATTGGTATTCAAGAACTAAGGTGTAGGTGCGAGGCTCGAAGCTCGATGCACGATGGTCGATATTCAATATTCGAGGTTCGAACGTCGAACCTCGGACGGATAATCTGCATTAAAATGCTGAATAATAGCATACTAGGTAACGTTTAGGGGGTGGTTCGATGAGCGATAGGCGATGTGCAAACTTCGAACCTCGAACATCGAGCCTCGAACCTCGAATTGAAGGGAGGGGCGTTCGTTGCACGTTCTTTTTATCGGAGATATTATGGGCAAACCTGGAAGGGAAGCGGTTAAACGATTTTTGAAGCCCATTCAATTGGAATATGAAATTGATGTGACTATTGCCAATGCAGAGAATGCCGCGGCAGGAAAAGGATTAACCAAAGTGATTGCCGAGGAACTTTATGATAGCGGAATTCAATTTTTAACGATGGGAAATCATGTTTGGGATCAAAGAGAGATTATGAATTTTATCGATCGCGAACCAAGACTTGTTCGTCCAGCGAACTATCCAGTCGGAGCACCGGGACAAGGTTATGGATTTTTAAGAACTATGGGTATCAAGATTGCGATTCTAAATCTCTCAGGACGGATCTTTTTACCTCAGCTCGATGATCCCTTTAGTGGCGCAATACGTTGTATTAATCAGATCAAACAAGAGACCCCTATTATTATTGTTGATTTTCACGCGGAGGCAACGTCAGAAAAAGTCGCTTTGGGCTGGTTTCTCGATGGTATGGTAAGCGCCGTTGTGGGGACCCATACTCACATTCAAACAGCCGATGCTCGCGTGCTTAACCAGGGGACAGCTTATATCACTGATGTAGGTATGACAGGACCACGGGACTCAGTCTTGGGAATAAAAAAAGAAATTATTATTAATCGTTTCTTGACCCAACTTCCGGCAAAATTTGAGGTGGCGAGTGGCGCCATTCAGATTAATGCTGTGATCTTAGACATTGATGAAAAATCTGGAAAAGCCCGCCAGATAGAAACGATTCAACAATTTGCAGAGTAATCGGGCTCCAATTTTGCTGTTGGCTTATGCTTTGATAGAAATCTGAAAATTCTTATGAGTAATAAAGGATTTTGCCTGTTCGCTCTCGAATACATATATTCAAAGATGTGGTAATACATGTAAATGAATTCGAGCAGGAGGATGTATCTATGGATGTATTAAAAGTCTCAGCTAAATCTAGTCCGAATGCAGTTGCAGGAGCTCTCGCAGGAGTTCTTCGCGAGAGAGGTGGCGCAGAACTACAAGCTATTGGAGCGGGGGCTCTGAATCAAGCTATAAAAGCAGTAGCAATAGCTCGTGGTTTCGTGGCACCGAGCGGAGTCGACCTAATCTGTATCCCAGCCTTTACAGACGTCATAATTGACGGAGAAGAGAGAACGGCTATTAAGTTAATTGTTCAGCCACGTTAAGTGTCGTCTGAGAATCACCTGTTTGCTTTATTCAAGAGTAGGCAGGTGCTTTATTATGTTGAACTATAATATATTAGCTTTAGAAACTTGGAGAAGAAAAAAAATATATGAAAGGAAAAGGTTAAGTTTGTCCGAGTTTCCTTAACTAGGGAAAAATTATGGAAAATTCCTATATAGTGGACGGACATTGTGATAGTTTGCTTGATTTTGTAAATAACGAGAGGACACTTACGGACCCATCTGCAAAAGGGCATTGGGATCTACAAAGAGCTAGACATTCAGGAGTATCTCTTCAATTTCTAGCAGCCTTTATTCAGACGAAGTATAAACCAAGAAGGTCTTTGCAGCGGGGGTTACAACTAATAGAAGGAGCACATCGATTTATTGCGAATCATTCGGACCAGGTTTTCCTCGTTCAGAGAAAACTCGACCTTGAGCAGATACCTGATCCAACTCGGCTAGGTATCCTGCTGAGCGTAGAGGGTGGAGAAATTCTGGGAGAAGATCTCTTTATGTTGGATATTATTTTCAAACTTGGGATTAGAGCCTTAGGCTTAACCTGGAATCAACGTAATGCTTTGGCTGCAGGTGTTGGAGAGGCGGATACTCAGCTCAAATTATCGTATTTCGGCCAGAAAGTTGTGCAGCACATGAATAAACTAGGGATGATTGTCGATGTTTCTCATCTTAATGAAGCTGGATTTTGGCATGTCTTAGAGGTTTCAAAGGATCCCATTGCAGCAACACACTCTTGTGCTAAAGCTCTTTGTGATCATCCTCGAAATCTAACAGATCAACAACTCCGTGCTTTGGGAAGACATAAAGGCGTTGTGGGGGTGAACTTCTCTCCCCGATTTTTGAAAGAGACGGGCGTAACGACTCGTGACGATGTGGTACGCCATATTTGCCATATTGCAGAGGTGGCTGGGGTAGAAACGGTCGGATTAGGCTCGGATTTTGACGGAATCGAGGAAACGCCAGAAGGACTAGGGCATGTTGGAGACTATATCTATCTGCGGGACGATTTAATTAAAACTGGTTTTTCCAGTCGGGAAGTTGAACAGATTATGGGTTGCAATTTTATGCGTCTTTTGACGGACGTGTTAAAATAAGAGAGGCAGCAGTTAACGGTGGAAAAGGGGATAAAGTGTGGATTCGACATTTGAACTTTACGAAACAGATTTACATTGCCATACGACAGCATCTGATGGATTATTATCTCCGACCGAACTTGTTCAATTAGCAGCGAAGTTGGGCTTAAAAGGAATAGGCATTACAGACCATGATACGATACAGGGATGGAAAGAAGCTGAGGAAGCCGGCGCAAATTATCAGATACGGATTCTCAAAGGGATAGAGTTGAGCACAAATTGGAATGGTAAAGAGGTCCACATCCTAGGATACGAGATGGATAGCTCCTCAAATTACTTAAGTGAGAAGCTGAGAGTTTTGCGCAATGCGCGTAAAAATCGCATGGTGGAAATTCTAGACCGTTTAAAGGGCTTAGGGATTAACATATCGGTTGATGAAGTTCAACAGTATGCCCAAGGAGAATCCATTGGACGCCCGCATATTGCCCGGATACTCATCGAACGGGGGTATGTAAGGAACATCCGAGAAGGGTTTGACCACTACATTGGGATGGGGGCTCCGGCTTATGTTCCACGCTATAAACTGACTCCGGAAGAGGGCATTCACTTGATACGGAAAGCGCATGGCGTTGCGGTTCTTGCCCATCCAGGAGTGCATCGTTTAGTAGAAGGGATTCCAGCTTGGGTAAAAGTAGGTCTTCAAGGAATTGAAGTTGTACATTCTCAACACAACTTGGACGATGAAAAGAGATATCATGAGATCGCGCAGGAGTATCGGTTACTCATAACGGGAGGGTCTGACTTTCATGGGGAAGGATGTAAACCGGGCGTGAATCTCGGGGGTTGGGGCGTGTCTCTCGATGTGATCCAGCAAATTCTCGATTTAGCACAGCACAATTAGTTGTGGTCACTAGGTAAGGAAGGAATCAATTTCAAGCCAAGGGTTAAAATGCAATCTTCCGGCATAGAATACAAGGGTAGCTAGAGTCGGGGGGGCGTGAAAACAATGGATTCTATAGACGAAATGAAATTACTCAAGGCGCGTGTTGGAGAACTGGAACAGCGTGTTGAACATTTAAGAGTTAGTCGTCGAGTATTAATGAACCTGTTGGAAAAAGTAGAACGCGAAAAGGTAGCCTTAGTCCATCACCTTGAAAAGGAAAACGTGCGATTACAACGAGATAATAAGCGATTTGCAGGATGGATTTTTTCAAAAAACAGGGAAATAGTGGAGCTCCAAGAAAAGATGGAATCATACCCACAAAAAGCATGAGTCCTACCGCTTGGTGGCTCATGCTTTTTGAATCAATGCGCATTATCTGCACTTTCTAAAATTTTACCTAACTCTGTTTTAGGACTATGATGCTCTTGGATCAAAAGACAGATCACGGGGTTTAATCCCGCTCTCTGGGCTAAATTACCGCCCCAAACGGCGTGCTGTGAAGCGGTCTTTAAGGGCGACGCTAAAACAGTGTGGCTTCTTTCAAGTTGAGACCAGATGGATCGGGGCATTTTCCGCATTAGAACAATAAATATTCGATGCCAGAGGGGGATGTGGACCATGGATTTGCCACAATCATGGATGAGTGCAGCTGCGATAAGGTTTTGAAAGTTTGAGAGTGGTAAGGAATTTTTTTCTTTCATTAAACTTTGAGCCACATCTACAGCGTGGCGCTGTTCTGATCGTGACTGCTTAAGAAAGAGGGAACAGGCCTCAGGGGGTAAGTTATCTAATGCCCATGTGATTTCTGAAGCATCTATATCGGGAAAAATCACATGGATGAATTGATTAACACGATAAAACATATCTTAACTCCTCCTGACCCCCATCATAATGAACCAATTCCTATTTTACAAGGTTAAAGGAATAATTTCCGGAGGAGTGGGGAATTTATTCCTTTAACAAGTGCCTGAAGAAGTCTCCCACTTCTATTAAGTGGGAGCTGAATACGGCTCAATTCATTATTATTTCATCTAATTCAGTGGGGGAGGGTAGAGACCCCCACTGAACACCTTAGCTAAGCAAGTTCTCCAAGTTAAGAGTTTGGTGTGTTTTCATGCGCAGAGATATAAAGTGTTTGAGAAGAAAACACGGGTTCAGTCCTGTAATCGGTGATATTTGAATCATCAATTATTGGATATTCCCAAGGAGCGAATTCTTCTACCGATAAATTTTCCATAGGGTTAAAGTTATAATCCAGCTCACCGTTAGGATTTACAGAAACAGCTTGACGTGGGCCTTTTACAGGATGCATTGAATCACCTCCCAGTGTATTATTACCGGTTACTCTAAAAATATCTGTTCTTTTTTAAATATATCTGGTATACTAATCAGAAAACTATTGGGAAGGGAGCTAACCATGCATTCCAATCGTATTATCAAAGAAGCAGCACTGACATTTGATGATGTCCTCATTGTTCCTGCTAAATCCGAAATTCTACCTCGAGAAGTTGATGTCAGTACTTATTTAACGAAAAGGATTAAACTTAATATTCCGCTAATGAGTGCCGGCATGGATACAGTCACAGATTCTCGTATGGCGATTTCCGTTGCGAGAGAAGGCGGAATAGGGATTATTCATAAAAACATGAGCATTGAGCAGCAAGCCTTAGAAGTCGATAAGGTAAAACGATCGGAACATGGTGTTATCACGGATCCAATCTTTTTGCATCCGAGCGACAGTGTCCAACAAGCTTTAAAGCTCATGGAACGCTATCGAATTTCAGGAGTTCCCATTACTGTCGAAGGAAAACTAGTCGGAATATTAACCAATCGGGATCTGCGCTTTGAGAAAAATTATAATCGTATGATAAGCGAGGTTATGACCAAGACTGATTTAGTGACAGCCCCTGTTGGTACGACGCTTGAAGAGGCCCAAAAAATATTAGGCCATTATAAGATTGAAAAGCTACCCATTGTTGATTCAGAAGGGATGCTTAAGGGACTCATTACAATTAAAGATATTGAAAAAACACGGCAATACCCGAATTCTGCCAAAGACGAAAGCGGCCGTTTACGGGTAGGAGCTGCCATCGGTGTCACTCCTGATACGTTACAGCGTGCTGAAGCGTTGGTTAATGCCCGTGTTGATGTGCTTGTCTTGGATACCGCTCACGGACACTCCAAAGGGGTTATTGAAATGGTAAGGGTCTTAAAGGACCGTTTTCCTGAAACGCAGGTTATTGCAGGCAACGTGGCAACTGCGGAAGCAACTCGTGATCTGATCGAGGCAGGTGCAGATGCCATAAAAGTCGGAATAGGACCAGGATCCATTTGTACGACGCGTGTGGTCGCAGGTATCGGAGTTCCTCAAATTACAGCCGTTATGAATTGTGCGGAAGAAGCGGATAAATCTGGTATTCCCATTATCGCTGATGGAGGAATTAAGTTCTCTGGGGACATCGTCAAAGCATTGGCAGCCGGTGCTCAAATCGTGATGATCGGAAGTCTTTTCGCCGGGACTGAAGAGAGTCCGGGTGAAATGGAAATTTATCAGGGACGGAGTTTTAAAGTGTACCGGGGAATGGGCTCAATCGGCGCTATGAAAGAAGGAAGTCGTGACCGCTATTTCCAAGAAAAGGATCAAAAACTTGTCCCCGAGGGCATTGAAGGGCGTGTCCCTTTTAAAGGACCCGTTTCAGAAACCATCTATCAAATGATCGGTGGACTGCGTGCTGGGATGGGGTATTCTGGAACTTCAAATATTGAGGCCTTAAGAACACAGACACATTTCATGCGTATAACCGCTGCAGGTCTGCGGGAAAGTCACCCTCACGATGTGACGATCACCAAGGAAGCGCCCAATTACAGCTAACAAATATCAGAAGGGAGAGAGTTTTCTCTCCCTTCTACCAAGTTTTCTTAAGATAGGGGAACGCATTGAATTCTGATTTTTGGTGCTATCTGCTCACATTAAGCTTGCTCTTCATTCTTTGGGGCAAGTTTTTTGTTTCGGGTGACATACTCATGATTATAGGGCAGCGTGTTCAATCTAAGGAGGGATAATGATGAGAATTGTCATTGCACCAGACTCTTTTAAAGGTTGCCTGAATGCCGTAGATGCTGCACTTGCCATGCGTAGAGGTGTTCGCCGGGTTTATCCTGATAGTGTCATTGCTATGATCCCGATGGCAGACGGGGGAGAAGGTACTGTGGAAGCGATACTTTGCGCAGTTCGCGGAGAAAAAATTAAGATCGATGTAACAGACCCACTAGGACGGTCGATAGGGGCTGCTTATGCCCTTATTGACGAGGGTGAGACCGCGATTATTGAAATGGCTGCTGCTTCTGGGTTAACCCTCTTGAGTAATCAGGAAAGAAACCCCCGTGTAACGTCTACGCAAGGAACTGGTATACTAATTAGGGACGCTTTGGATCGTGGAGTGAAGAAGATTCTCCTCGGAATCGGGGGAAGTGCGACGAACGATGGAGGAGCCGGTCTGGCTGTAGTCTTAGGGATTAAGTTACTAGATGCTCAGGGTAACGAGTTGCCCCAAGGGGGAGCAGCACTTGCTAATCTTGTCAAGATTGATATGGAAGGAATAGATCCTCGCTTAGCAAAGGTACAGATCGAGGTTGCCTGTGATGTTAAAAATCCGCTTTGTGGTCCAGAGGGAGCAAGTGCTGTTTATGGCCCGCAAAAAGGCGCCAATCCTGAGGATATCCGGATATTGGACAAAGCCCTGCATAATTTTGGAGAAGTATTGAGCAGAGTTGTGGGCACAAACCTGCTGGAGTTAGTCGGTGGGGGCGCAGCAGGAGGACTAGGCGTGGGAGTCGTCGGTTTTCTAAGGGCAAAATTGCGACCGGGGTCACAAATGGTTTTAGAGGTGGTAAAGGCTGATGAAAAAATCATGCATGCTGATTTGGTTCTAACTGGTGAAGGAAGGACAGACTTTCAGACGGCTTACGGTAAAGTTCCTGTAGGCGTCTCGGCCTTAGCGCAGAAATACTCTGTCCCTGTACTTGTTATTTCTGGATCTGTGGAGGGTTCTCCGGATTTTCTTGCGGACGTTGGGATCGCAAGCTGTTTCAGTGTTGCTGAAGGGCCAGCAACCTTGGACGAGGCCTTCCTGAAGGCGGGAGAACAGTTGGAACGGGCTGTCTGGAGGATATTAACGGTCTGGAAACTCGCCGAGGAATCCACTGTAAAAAAAATAAGTACTATAAGTAGAAAATCCCCTGTAAAAAGAAGGAAAAATATGGGATATTAGAGAATGGGTATAGTGGATTATTCGTTCTCTAATATTAGTATAAGGGGGATTTAAGGTGACTGATTTGTCTCGACGAGAGCGCAAGAAAAAAGAAACACGCGAAAAGATTTTCTCGAATGCAATGCACCTTTTTCGTATGCAGGGATTTACGGCCACTTCTGTTGAACAGATCACGCAACATGCTGATGTGGGAAAAGGAACCTTTTATAACTATTTTCCCACCAAAGAAGCCGTTATTTCTGAATTTTCGCGTCGTACATGTCAAGATCTCATCAACAATGGCCGTCAAAAACCTAGTCTGGATACACGTCAGCGTTTAGGAACCCTTCTCCATGATTGGGCTGAATTCATGATAAAAGACCGGGAAATAGCGTGGGTCACTGTACGAAATCGCGAAGGTGCGGATTATGACATGAGTTTGCATTATGGCCTTTTGGCTATTTTAACAGTTGGGCAACAAAACCGCGAAATTAGCTGTGCGTTTGATCCCGCTTTTTTAGCCGAAAGCTTGGAAGGTATGATGGTACAACATTTCATCCGCTGGTTTGTTTCAGGTGTGGGTGATTTACATGAAGAGTTGAATCATGCGCTCTCTGTCTTTTTCGATGGTCTCCTGGAAAAGCAGCAGGAGGCATAATAAGAACAGTGCGACAACTTTGTGTAACTAAGGCTTTGAGTTTTCTTTGAATGTGTCATGATATCCTCTCTTAGCGCGTAAACATGCTTATGGAGAAAAGCTAAGGGAGGTACATTGTGAGTATCACCTGGAATATGATCTGGGAAGCTCATCCTGACGTGTTTATTGCTAGGGACTGGCTAGAATGTCCAGAGGACAAAAAAAAGGAAAACCGCCTCTCCCCGCTGTTTGCTTATTTTATGGGCGGCGAGACAACATTGCGAGTCGGTATCATTGCCAGCTCTTCTAATATGCGCGAAGAGGAATTCCTTCTAGCTGGTTTATTATGGGGGAATCGACTTAGTAATGGCGCTAAGACTGTGATTTATTTTGTGGCCCCTAATTTTTCATCAGCATTTTTACATGGGGTTTCTAAAATTGGGGGAAACATCTCTGCTAGGGCAGTTTATTGGCGTGAAAAACTTACGCCGAGCTTATACCTTATCCCCGAAGAACATCACAGTAGCCAGTCGCGTTACGCCCTAGGGGAAGAACGTCCGGATTGGAAACGCTGGGGACAAAGTTTAAATCCAGTCGCTCAGCAACAACTCAGGATTGTGAACAAGTTCTTTGATAGTTTGGCCTGCCGACGCGTCCGCATAGAAATAAAACCTCAGCATATTGCTTTCCTTTGGGGGAATTTTGAGATTGCCGAAGTGCGACGTAAGGGTAAAAAATTTGAACTGAACAGCAAAGTAAAGTGGCTTAAGAATAACGAAAAAATACTGAAGTGGCAAAAACATGGGTGGGTGGATGCTTCAGGCTCACTTAATTCGGAATTTTGTACGGTCATTCTGAGGATTCTTGACTACCTTGAATCCCTTGAAAAAGAGGGCAAACTTCGCACGCAAGATATCCTTGCTTTGTGGTTGCATCAGGGAGACGGAGTCTTGAAATCGCTCTGGGGGAGTCCTTGGCCTTGGCCCTGGCTTCCTAAAGAACGTAGCGAAAATTCAGTACTCGAACTGGAGGAATGGCATTTTTTTCAAGGCAACGGTCAGTTAAGTGTCATATGCCCGATATTCGAAAAGCCACTGTTGAAAGCGTCTCAAAGCATTTTGTTAGCAGGTGTGTTAGAAAAGAGCCTCCTTTTAGTCAATGCGAAAGATGCACAAGGGAATTCATTAGTTTGGGATGGCCGAGTGCATTGGCTTACGACACTAGGCATGGAGGAGGACCTTCGGCGCTGGTATTGTTGGTTAAATGATATGGATAAGTTTCCGATCTGGACGTTACCAGGAAATTGGCAGGACAAAGGAATTTATGAACTTAATTGTCGAACTCTTTTGAACCATTCACTTATGCAGAAAGGATACTCGTAAACTTTGACAAACGGGGTAAATCAATCATCGCTTCTGTTCCGCTAGGGGGTATAGATTCTGAAAAGTGAAGCTTGCCATGGTGTGCGAGAATGATTTGTTGCGCAATGGTTAACCCCAGCCCGGTACCGTCTGCTTGTGTAGTAAAGAACGGATCAAGGACACGAGAACGCAGGTTTTTCGGGATACCAGGGCCCTCATCGATTACGCTTATCCTAGCGTGGGATTCGTATTCTGATAATCGTATAATAACCTTACCTCCTTTGGGTGAGGCTTTGATCGCGTTATTTAGAAGAGATAATAGAGCCTGGAGAAGTTGTTCGTGGTCACCCATGACATATACAGAAGGAGAAGAGAGTTCTAGAATAAGGGTAACGCCTTGCCTTAGTCTAAAAGGTTGAATCGATTGTGTCGTGGCATAAATGGTTTCTATTAGGCTAAGTTGCTGCATTTGGGGCGCGGAAGGACTTGCAGATAAGACAAATTTACTCAAGACTAGATCGATGGACTGGATCTCATCAAGAATAAGTTGTTGATACGGACGGAATGACTCAGGCCATTGCTCAGGCGTAATAAGTTGCATAAACCCTTTAATCGTTGTCAAGGGGTTGCGGATTTCATGCGCTAAGCCAGCTGAAATCTCACTAATAACTGAAAATTTCGCTGTTTGTACATTCGCCTCCATGCGTTTTATTGCTTCGCTGATATCGAAAAGAGTCAAAAGCGTGCCCGATGGAATGTCGTAGTTTAGCAAAGGGCGAGTTCGAAACTTTACTATCTTATTCTGTGTTCCCCAGATAAATTCGCCGTTCTCTGGTAAGCTGATTGGATCAAAATTAGGTAGGATACCTAAAACATTGGATATAGATTGGCCAATTAAGAATGATTCGGATAAAGATAGAAGTTGGGAAGATTGAGGATTTGAATCAATAATGGCACCTGCATTGTCCAATATGATAACCGCTTCGCGAGAATAGTCGACTGTTTGGATTAATGGGTGATTTTGCCGAAGCATCACATGCATCGCTTTGATATGACGTTGTTGAAGTAGTCTTTGTTCAATTTGATGTTTGTCATAATAAAACATCATTCCGAGGAAAAATAGCAGAAAGACGACATGAGCTAGAGCCAATAAGAGAACAATGCGGAAGAAAACTGGAAGGGGAATGAAATTGATTAATCCAATGATTATTATAAAGACGAGAGAGGAAAATAGTAAGGCACTTTGTCGATGGAGAGAGCGAAATCCCGATTTTAGGGCAGCCACAATATTAATCTCCTTCCCAAAACTACTATAAGCAACTTATTACTGAAATAGTGTACCACAATATGTCGCAGAAATTTGTAAGAAAAAGGAGATAATGTAATAAGGAAATTACACCAGAAGTTGGCTCAATATACCCAAAGATGAAAGTTTATATGAAATAAGTTTAAGGAAAAAATCGACAAATTTAGCAAAATTATAGGAAGAGGCTATTATCAATCTCTAGATAGCTATTTCTTTAAAAAAGAAGATGCAACAATATAGTATATGTTGTATAATTATGCAAAACTAAAAGGAGAAAAAAAGATGAGATTGCGTAAGGCTCGTATATCAGATGTTAAAGAGATGATGTTATTGATTAATAGTAATGCAGAACAAGGACTCATGCTTCCCCGATCAAGAAATATGCTATATGAAAATATACGCGAGTTCATGCTGGCGGAAGTAGATACTTATTTGGTGGGGGTTGCGTCACTCCATATCCTGTGGAGTGACTTGGCAGAAATACGAGCATTGGCAGTTTCTAGCGAATATAAACGAAGGGGTATCGGAACACAGATAGTTAAAGCACTTGAAGAAGAAGCTAGGGATCTAGGCTGTACGAAGATTTTTGCGTTGACTTATCAGCCGGAGTTCTTTAAATACTGTGGATATGAAGAGGTCAGTAAAGATCAAATGCCACAAAAAGTTTGGACAGAGTGTATTAATTGTATCAAGTTCCCCAACTGTGATGAAATAGCAGTAAGCCGTATGCTTTAGGGAGGAAGTTTCTTGGCCCGTTCGGAGGAAGTTTTTTGGCCCGTTCGCACACGTTCCATTGCTATTCGCTTGGTGATGCAGCTAAAACGCAAAACCTCTGGGCTTTCTGAATGTGGTCGCTCCTTGCCATCCATGGCACCGCTACATCAGTCCATCCTTGGACAAGTCCCGTTGCGTTTCTTAACGCTTCATCGCCTGCGCTCATTGACGCAATTCCTCTCTACGTGCTCTCTAAGCCAAGAAACTTCCTCTGGCTTGGGTCGCTGGAGGTGACTCGTGGGGTCTCTGGGGGGGCTGTTTGCGTCTATGGCGCCAAGGCGCGACTGCATGTGCGCAAATGGGGACGGTTCGTGCTTGCATTCTAAGCAAATGCGTTTCTTTACGCCTGATCGACTGTGCTCATTGACGCAACTCCTCTCTCCGTGCTCTCTAAGCTAAGAAACTTCCTCTAGCTTGGGTTGCCGGGGGTGAAACGGCGGTGGGAGCGCTTTGGGGGGCTGTTTGCGTTTATAACGCAAAGGCGCGCGTGCAAGTCGGGGACGGTTCTTGAATTGCTTCCAGGCCCCTTTGGGGATAAACTATCCTGTAAATTTGTTATATTAATGTATTTATTTTCATAATACATTAAGTGAGAAGAAACGTCGGACCATGTGGTTCGGCGTTTTTTCACTTATAGAACAATTTTCCTTCCTCAAACATAAATCATACTATGGCATATGCTAAATATTTTAACGGAGACGGTGCTATGGAGTTTAATAAAGAAGTCCAAGAGGGCCTTGAGAAAGCACAATATTTTGTGGTTGAGGGCGTGGAACAGATCATTTCTGGAAATTCCGATGAAATGCACAGTGTATCTCCAAGCCCGGGGGCAACAGCGCTGGCAACTCTTGCTCTGCTGGCAGTCGGAAGAGGATTTGAGACCGCTCAGCAGCGAGGAATACAATGGCTGAGGAAGCAACAGCGAGGCGGATGGGGAAAGTTTCCTGGTGATAAACCGGATGAAGAGGTAACCCAAATCGTCGGAATGGTTCTTGAGGGGAGTCAAGGCGGGTGGAAGGCTAAGGTTAAACTTTTATCTCAGGTACGGCAATTTTCCATTTTGATTTTATCATTAGGGCAAGGTGTAGTTCCTGGCTTGGAGGGACCCACGAAGGATGAGATATTGCTTCCAGAGGTTCTAGAAGAGCGGGTTTTAGCCAAGTTGCCACTCTATGGTAGACCAGTCATTGTTGCGGCATCACTTCTTGCCTCAAAATCTCAAAAGGGAATTCAAAAAGGGATTAAATATCTTTTGGAAACACAAACAACGGATGGTTCATGGGCAGAGGACGTTATCGCCACGAGTTTGTCAATTCTTGCGCTCATGAGTAAGGGGAGCTATGCTGAACAGACACAGAAAGCCGGACGATGGCTGGTACAGAAACAGTATCTAAGTGGTGGGTGGCCTGCTTTTGACCAACTCAAAATATGGGCTATGGGCTGGGCTGCTTGCATCTTTGGAGAAACGACTCAGGAAGCTTCTGATGTTCCATGGCTATCTAGAGCGGTAGAATGGTTAAAGAGGGGGCAGAATGCGGATGGGAGTTACGGAAGTACCCCACCGTTCACTCATCCCGATTTGGATGATACAGCTGTTGCCTTGATTGGGTTGCATCAGGTGCTCGAAGAAGAGAATCAGTTAGGAACTAAGCTCCTTAAGCAGTTACAAAATGCAGACGGAAGCTGGGGAACGTTTCCCAGTTTTCAGGGCATACCACCCCATGTCTCTTCAGAGTTTCCAGTATATATTCCAAGTGTTGATGTCAGTATTCATGTTCTTGAGGCATTATGGCGTCGTTCCCGTTCTCAAGATAAAAGTATATGGCGAGGGTTAACTTGGGTACTAGCCCAGCAGGGCGAGGAAGGGGCCTTTCCGTCATCTTGGTTTGAGGGGCCTGTCTATAGCACTGCCCAAGTTTTAGAACTACTCAGTAAGTGGAAGTTTAGTTGGAAAAGGTGGAACATCGCACGCCATATCATTGGATCAAGAACAAAAGCACAGGAGTTTCTTATTAATGTACAGAACAGTGACGGGGGCTGGGGCTCCGTTGTCGAAACCAGCTTGGCCCTAGCAGGTTTATGGAGATATGAGAAAGTGGTTCCAAGAGAAGTTTTGGATAAAGGAATAAGAAACCTTCTCAGAGAGCAGAACAGCAATGGTTCATTTGAACCTTCTTACCGAGGGGTTTACGCGAAGGGTTGGAATTATGAAGAACCGTTAACTACGGCACTGACAGCAATTCGGGCCCTACAACGATATCAACGTTTATACAAGGCATCATTCTTTAAGTGAAGAAAGGACAGTAAAAAAAGTAACCCCCAAACACTTAGCGATGAGCGCAAAGTATTTGGGGGTTATTCACATAATTTATATCGCATGTTTCTGAGAACAAAAAATATGGCGTTGAGAATTTTTGCGTATCATCTCTGACTGTTGTTTAAGAATCGTATGGAGAAAATTCCATTGTAAGTCTAGATAGGCGTTGGTCATTTCATTTTCACTAAAGCCTTTGGAGTAGAGGTAATCACGAGAGGATGTCTCAAAATCTCGGATAAATACCAGAATATCTTCCCCATGAGTTGACAGCATTTTTCACCCTCCATTCGAGAACTTGAGTTAAGTATCGTCCTAATTTGCAAATATCCTACTGACTTTATCCTTATTATAGAGAATAATCATTGAGAAACGTGTTGGAATAGGGAACATATCCCAGGATCAAAAGAAGAAATATTGCTGAACTAACGAGATTTATTTGTTTTTCTTGTATTTATAGATAGCTTCATGTGGGCAGTGACGCCAAAGTGAAAGGTCAAAAAGAAGCAGATTTCCAGCTCGGTACTGTCGTTTGGAATCTGGCAAATTTTCAAGAAAAAAATAGCAATCAGCTAGCGTGTGATGAATACTGGCCATATAGCTAAGAGTGAGGAGCCTTTGAGTAAACCAATGGGCGCCACTATGAGGAAAACCATTTTGTTTAGCGAGACGTAAACTCCGTTCGTACATGTTTGCGGCTTCTGGGATTTTGCCGAAGTGTTTAAGAACATGACCTTGTGTTGCAAGTAGAAGCGGGTCGACTAAAGCAAAGGGATTATCCCGCATAATATTGAGTGCCCGTCTAGCCTTGCCTTCTTTAAGGAGTATGTCTCCTAGTGTCGCGCAAAGCAACGGATCATGGCTTGGGAGGAATTTTTCCAGCAATGATATAGCTTTAGTGGATTCATGAAAGTAATAGTAAAGTTGGCATGCAAAACGAGCAATTGACAAAGGATTGGTGTCTTGTAAAATTTCATGAGCCATTCTTTTAGCGGTAATATTCTTTGCAGGAGGGGCAAAGGTCTTCTTCTTAAGCATGGCGATATAGGAAGTGATAAGGCCGGATCCTAGAACGAAGAGAGCGCAATCTAAGCCCAAAAGCCAAAAGGAGATCGCGCAGGTAAGCGTTGTAAACGTCGCTAAGAACATGAAAAAAAATATTTTTTGTACATAAAGGATTTCTGGATCGAATCGAATCCCTTGCATTCCATCCCCCCCGTACATAGTTACGACGGACGGGAGACAATTAGAACTAGCTTTATATAACACTGCCAAGGAGATTGTTAAAGACGGCTTGAGCCTATTCAGTGGAAATTGGATAAAATAAAAGGGCTTCGGTAGAATTAATACTCCCGAAACCCTTGTTAACGATCGTTTAATTGGTGGAGGTAAGCGGGATCGAACCGCTGGCCTCTAAAATGCGAATCTAGCGCTCTCCCAGCTGAGCTATACCCCCAACTAATATTTATTATATTCCAATGATCTAAGATTGCAAGTTTTTTGCGTAAGCTAAATAATATTTTAATGGATTTTTTACATTTCTAGTAAAAATTATTTGAGGATTTCCGCGTCCGGAAATCCTCTTATGCGCAAGGCCTAGAAAACTAAACTACTAGGCTTTACTTATTTATACATTAACGTAAATTTTGTCGAAAATCAATTTGTAATTTATAGGAGAAAAATACTAATATTTAGTCTCAACATTTTCAACATTAGTTGGAGAGATATTGCAATTTACTTAAATATAATTTAAAATAAATTTATATGGTATGATGGTCTGACCACAACTAGCAATTATACTAAGATTTAAATAATTATCTGAGGAGGAAAGTTCATATGGGAATTGACAAAACAACTGAATTATATGAAAAATTTAAATCAAAAGTAGAAGTGCTGTCAGGAGAATGCTTTCGTGTCAAGACTGCAAAAGAAGCTGGAGAACTTGTATGTAAAGTTATGAAAGAAAAAGGGATCGAAAATGTAGCACTCCTAAATTCTTCAATCTCACTCAAGGGAGATTTTGCAAACCAAATTGGCGGAGCAGGGATAGTAGTATACACAGATCATTTTCGTGAAGTTACACCAGAAGCACATGCGGGAATAACGCAAGTTAGCTATGCTGTTGCCGAACTTGGAACACTTGTTCAGGCGGAAGTAGATTCAAATGTTGATGATCGTCTGTGCTCTACCCTTATTCCCATTCACATAGCTTTGGTTTCGACATCTACAATGATACCTACCTTAGTGGAAACTATGGCAACTCTTCATCAACTTCCCCAAATTCCAGGGTTTGTCGGATTTATCACAGGACCCAGTAGAACTTCGGATATTGAACGCGTTTTGACGGTAGGGGTTCATGGCCCGAAACAACTCGTGGTGATCTTTGTCGATGAACAAGTAGAGGGGGTGGCTTAAATGGCTGACAAAGATTTTAAAAAGAAAATTTCGGATGCACTTGGCAACGACGTTTTACGTGGCGCTTTAGGGCGTTTTGGAGATGCCTATACCATAGCTCGGGCAAAAGCGTACGAGGGTTATGATTTTAGCGCAATCAGTGACAATATCGTGCGAGTGAAATCCTATGCGGCAACCCATCTAGATGAAATGCTGGATCAATTCGAAAAAGAAGCCACTGCTAGAGGTGCTAAGGTTTATCGTGCTACCACCGCTGAGGATGCAAAAAGATATGTAAGTGATTTAGCCAAGAACAAAGGTGTAAAACAAATTGTAAAATCTAAATCCATGGTCTCTGAAGAAGTTCTGTTAAATAAAGATTTAATTGCCGAAGGCATAGACGTCCAAGAAACAGACTTGGGAGAATGGATTGTACAGCTAGCCGGGCAACATCCTTCTCACATGGTATTGCCGGCAATTCATATGACGAAAGAAGAGGTAGCAGATACTTTTACAGATCACTTAAATAGGCTAAACGAACCAGTTATTGCTGAACTTGTTAAAACGGCAAGAGTAGAACTACGCAAGAAGTTTCTAGGGGCTGATATGGGAATTTCAGGAGCTAACATGGCCATAGCCGAGACGGGAACCTTGATCATGCTTACGAATGAAGGTAACGGTCGTCTTACATCCACTTTACCCCCTGTTCATGTTTTTTTAGTGGGAATAGAAAAACTCGTTCCAAAGTTTGAAGATGCGACACACATCCTTCAGGCACTTCCAAGGAGTGCTACTGGTCAGCAGATTACTAGTTACGTGAGTATGGTAACAGGAACTACCCCAGCCTATTACGCTGATGGAACAGTTAAGGATAAGGAGATTCACATCGTCCTTATTGACAATGGTCGCCGGAAGATGTATAACGACGAAAAGTTTAAAAAGACTTTCCAGTGCATTAGATGTGCATCTTGTCTTAATGTATGCCCTGCTTTCCAACTGTTGGGTGGGCATGTCTATGGACATATTTATACCGGTGGTATTGGAACCATCTTAACTAATTTTGTGAATACTGAAAAAGATGCTAAAAATCCCCAAAATCTATGTCTGCAATGTGGGAAGTGTACTGAAGTATGTCCCGGAAAGTTAGATATTCCGCAGATGATTTTAGAACTACGGAATCGTATGGGGGAAAAAGACGGGCTGCCGTTTATCCCAAAATTCGCCTTGGATGTTGTCTCTAATCGGCGTCTGTTTCATTCGATGCTACGGATTGCATCAGTTGCTCAAAAACCGTTCGCAAAAGGGCAGCCTGTGATTCGTCATCTACCTATGTTTCTCTCTGGACTTACAGAAAAGAAAAGTTTACCTGCAATTGTCAAAGTTCCTTTCCGCGATGTGTTCCTAAAAGTTAAGCAAGAGGTGAAGAAACCAGAAGGGAAGATCGCGCTCTATGCAGGTTGTCTTATCGACTTTGTCTATCCAAAAATCGGTGAGGGGATTATTGCCTGCCTGAATGAAAAAGGATATGAAGTCGTATTTCCTGATGGACAATCCTGTTGTGGCGCTCCGGCGACGTATATGGGTGACCGCAAAAATGCACGCAAGTGTGCGGTCATGAATATTGAAGCGTTAGAGGCAGAAAAGGTTGATTATGTTGTCAGTGGGTGTCCAACCTGTACCCATGCTCTAATCGACAGTTTCAAAGAACTCGTCCAAGATGATCCAGCCTTATTAGCCCGAGCTGAAGAGCTTAGTCGTAAGTCCAGAGATTTTTCTAAATTGCTATTTGACTTAGGAGGATTAACCCCTGGAGGAGACGGCGCACCCATGAAAATTACGTACCATGATTCCTGCCACCTGAAACGGACAATGGGAGTTTTTGCTGAACCTCGAAAAATTCTGTCAGATACAGCAGGTGTGCAACTCATCGAAATGAAGGAATCCGATCGGTGCTGTGGTTTTGCCGGCTCTTACTCAATCAAATTTCCTGAAATATCGGGACCCATCTTAGATCGAAAAATGTATAATATTGAAAAGACGGGTGCGGATTTCGTTGCTGTGGATTGCCCGGGATGTTTAATGCAAATTTCTGGTGGCTTAGATAAGAAAAACCCCAAAATTAAAGTCATTCATACCGCTGAACTGCTTTTAGAGAAACGGAAGAAAGCTCGGAAAAAGACTAAGAAATAGTTAGACGACAATCTTACATTATTAGTGGAAAAATAGTGTTTTTCTGCCAAGGATTTTCCAATGACAACCAAGAAGTAAGCTAAAGAAGCAGGCATCTTCTCATCCGAAAGGTTGTTAGGCAATGCGTTGCCACGAAAGCGAGCGAAATCGCGGTAAGGAGAAAGGGTGTAGGCAAGGGGGGGAGCAGGAATAGTCTTCCATATCTATAAATGACATCGTTTTATTTAAGATAATGAAATGGGCAATTCTAAATTTTATTTATTGATGAAGTTGTAAGAAGGAATTATAACAACGCGCCTTTTCAGAAATCTAATATAACTATCTTATGGTATGGATGGGGGATCAATTCCTGAAGCCTCAGAAAGGGGAATAACGGCCCTTCCAATGTGTCTGCAGCGCGTTAGGGAGGGATGGGGCTCAGTACTGCACCTCTGTGAACAGAGTGGGTCGTTGCGAGACTGAGAACTGTTAAGGAGCCTCAAGGGATGACCATCCCATGGGGCCTTTTTTCGTGTGAATATATTTCTATGGATGAGGGATTATAAAATTTAATTGGAACATTTTAAACACTAGGAGGAAATCGTAAGGAAAAGGAGAATAATATAAGACAGAACCGGAACAATCAATCGTTCTGTGTTTAAGACCTCGACTAGGAGGATACAACCTTGATCCAAGCCATTCTCTTTGACCTTGAGGGAACACTAATAAATGTTGATACGACTGATTTTATGCGCAATTACATTGGAATCTTGGCCCCTCGCTTTGCGCATCTTCTTTCACCTGATAAGTTTTCTAAACAACTATTAAGATCATTGGAAACTTCG
>Ga0307377_10000499_pt1 | contig 52263 bp, 41 predicted proteins | sample TR3MG_FD_202535 | JGI IMG/M metagenome (GOLD analysis project Ga0307377, IMG submission 202535) | Soil microbial communities from Risofladan, Vaasa, Finland - TR-3 | ecosystem: Environmental > Terrestrial > Soil > Coastal area > Acid sulfate soil | place: Finland: Risofladan, Vaasa | collected... | reverse complement strand
AATCCTTAGAGGCCCCCATTCCTGAAAACCTTAAGGAAGCCTTCAACGAATGGCTAGTCGGCAAGGAAGATGGGGAAGCCTCAAGGGCTGCAACTGCAAAGATTTTAGCTGCCCTAAAGACTGTTCCTGAGTCAGATAAAGCGCTCGTACAAGCGATATTGGCTAAAAAAGATTACTTTATTAAACGGTCACAATGGATGATCGGAGGGGATGGCTGGGCTTATGATATCGGCTACGGAGGATTAGACCACGTCTTGGCTTCCGGAGAAGATATTAACATCCTCGTACTCGACACAGAAATCTATTCCAATACAGGCGGTCAGTCCTCTAAATCCACGCCAACAGCCGCTGTTGCTAAATTTGCGGCAGCAGGTAAAAAGATTCGCAAAAAGGATCTCGGCATGATGGCAATGGGCTATGGCTATATCTATGTAGCTCAGATTGCTCTTGGAGCAAATATGAATCAAACAATCAAAGCCATTACTGAAGCTGAAAATTATAAAGGACCCTCTCTAATCATTGCTTACTCTCCTTGCATCAACCATGGTATTAAGAGCGGTATGGGAACCTCGATTGAGGAGGAAAAGAAAGCAGTTAACGCGGGATATTGGCATCTCTACCGCCATAATCCCCTGCTAAAAGAAGAAGGAAAGAATCCCTTCATTTTGGATTCTAAAGAACCGTCTGCTTCATTTCAGGAATTCATCCAAGGTGAAGTCCGTTACGCTCAATTAAGTTCTACCTTCCCTGACATTGCAGATGAATTATTTCAGGTAGCTGAACACAATGCATCAGAACGATATCAAAGCTACAAACGCTTGACAGAAATGCAGTATTAAGAAACCTCGTAAAACTAAGCTAAGCAATATAAGTAACGGGCGCACAAGTCGCCCGCTCCTTATATTTTGTTATGTGTGATTTATTGTTCGCTATTTCTGATTTGAGTCGACCCATTCTTTGGCATTCCCCACTTCAAGTTCGCTAGGGATGGTCACATTCGATTTTCCCTTCAATTTTTCAATATTTGCCCAAGCCGCCATTGTATGTTGTTCGATGGGTCTAAGCTTAAGGGGTCTCTTAATATTTTGATCATTCATAAATTGACTTCCCTCCTTCTTTTATTTAGTATGATCTGTCCGAAGGAATAACATTCCGAACGTATAACCTAATAATAATTTTTGGTCAAATTTCTTCTAAGGAGTTCTCAATCTTGGTTTTTGGCATTAGACTCAATATTAAACAAATATGCATGGAAAGCAAAGTTAACTAAATATTTAGTCAACATAGAAGGATAATTCAATTACTTGACGAAAATCTCTATATACCGTAAATGTTAACGCAACTTTCCCTGAATGTCTGTTAACACAAAATATTTTTAAGGGGGAATAACTATGGAAACTTATCGGGTAAAGGTTGGCGCAAAAGGAGAAATTGTTTTACCCTTAGAATTGCGCAAAATCTTTGGATTAGTTGCGGAGGATACTTTAGATTTATGTGTCGATTCAGAAGGCAAAGTCTTTGTACGAACAGCGGAACGCTCTGTTCGGCCGCTTTCAGATTTCTTTGAAGATTTGATTATCGGCGATTTGCTTGCAGAAGGGTGCACTGGTGATTGTTTAAAAACCAAACTATTAGAGTGTAAATTAAAATTAAGTACTGTACTCGATCGACTGTCAGAAGAAGCTCACAGAGCACACAAAAATGGTCAATCTATCAAGTGGTGGGAAACTCAAGCTCTAGCTTCCCAGCGTATTGATAGGACCTCCAAAGGAACTTATAATGTGATGCTAACCACCCGTAGTATCCATGATATAGCCGTCCTCCGGGAAGAAGAACTTAGAGAGATTCCAGCGGTCTTCAAAAGCTTAGAACAAGACCCCTTAGCATTTAAGCGGCTAAAAGGGCCTTATTACGAGACATACCGGGTTTCTTTCCGTAGTGGATCTAATGAATATCGGGTAATTTACACCGTCTTTGTCCCAGAAAATCTAATAGCGGTCTTAACAGTAGGAGCGCGTGAAGTACTATACGAACGGCTAAACGGAATAGCATGAACTGGGATTACTGATCAATTACTATTTATGAGTCCTTGTTGTTACTCATAAATAGATGACCTATAGTGAAAAAGTGGATGTAACAAAACTTACTTTAAGTTTGTTACATCCTTTTTGTTGAGAATTCCGTAAAGCCAATACCGACTAATTCACGTATCAAATTAATTGAGATCCAACTTACTCCCAACCTACAGTAAGGAGTTTAGCAATTCGCGTGTATAGTGATCCCTCGGAGCGCTAATCACCTGCTCTTTCTCCCCAATTTCCACTATTTTTCCGTTGTGCATAACCGCAACCCGATCACACAAATACTTCACAACCTTCAAGTCATGGGAAATAAACAGATATGTCAACTGCATCTCCTTCTTCAAATCCAGCAGCAAATTTAATATTTGCCCCTGTATGGACACATCCAAAGCAGATACCGGTTCATCACAGACCACAAACCTGGGCCGTGAGGCTACGGCCCTAGCAATTCCCACCCGCTGCTTTTGCCCGCCACTCAGTTGAAAGGGAAACTTATGCTTTTCCCCTTCCCCCAGACCCACCATTTCTAAAAGTTTCTCAACCTCTCGCTCAAATTCATGAGGAGCAACAATATGATGTAACTTTAACGGTTCAACGAGGAGCTCTAAGATAGTCATTTTAGGATCGAGGATTTCCTGGGAGTGTTGAAAGATAACCTGAATATCCTTCCGCAGACCACGCAGAGCGCTTTGCGGCAACTGAGTAATATCTTGCCCAGCAAAGGATATCTTGCCATTATCGCTCTCCAGCAATCGCAAGATCAAATTTCCAATTGTGGTTTTGCCGCTGCCACTTTCTCCTATCAAACCGAGAGTTTCTCCTCTATAGATGCAAAAACTAACATTATCAACTGCTTTAATCACAGTTTTAGGGGTAAGTAAACTTTGCTTAATCACAAAGTGCTTAGCAAGTCCTTCAACCTCCACCAGTATTTTGTCTTTCACTCATGTCTCCCCCCCAACATTATGACATCTCACCTGACGGCCACCGGGGCGATCCTGGAGTTGTGGCACTTTGTTTTGACAGTCTCTAATCCTGCTAATACACCTGGTGTAAAAAGGACAACCTCCTGTATACTCGCTAGGACCAAGCGCCTTACCCTCTAAGGTGTACAACCTTTCGTCACTATTACTCAGTGAGTGTACACACTTTAGCAATTCCAGGGTATAGGGATGTAATGGTTTATCTAAAACGTCTCTTACCGTTCCTGTTTCCATGACGAGCCCGCCGTACATCACGACCACCCGATCACAGATGTGCTTTACAACCGCAAAATCGTGCGTAATGATGATAATAGCGGTGTCGTATTTTTTGTTGATGTCCGTTAGCAGTGCCAGCACCTTTTTTTGCAAGGAAGCATCGATAGCGCTAATTGGCTCATCCGCTATTAACAGATCTGGTTTGCAAGCGATGGCAGCGGCAATCAGGATCCGTTGGCACTGGCCCCCACTCAGTTGGGATGGATATGTATCATAAATAGTTTCTGCCTTATCTAGCCCAACATCTTGCATGATTTGTAGCACCACTTGCTTGCTACAAAGAAGATGGTGGACCTTCAAGGCTTCTTGAATTTGTTTACCCGCTTTGCGATAGGGGTTTAAGGAGCCTACAGGATCTTGAAAGATGTACGCTATTTCCTTGCCCCTTAGCCTTTGCAGATCCTTCTCTGACATCGAAACGATGTTTTTTCCCTTAAAGAGGATTTCCCCCGAATCTATCCTCCCTGCTTCGTCCCTCGTCAGTCCGATAATAGAGGAGGCAGTGACGGTTTTGCCACTTCCTGATTCTCCTAAAATCCCTACAATCTCCCCTTGAATTACTTCAAGGTCAATACCCCTAATCACTTGCAGCTGTGATTTACCATAGGGAAATGATATGGTTAAATTGTTTATCTTTAAAAGAGGCATTATGCTCATATTTCAACTCCAATTATTAATAACTGTTTTTACGGATGGTATCCCAAACTACATTACCGAGGTCATTTAATGAAATCTTACCTGCTTGTTTTTCTTGACCTAATCCGACAATTACGGTGGCGATGCTCCCTTTATAAAACATCGTTTCTTCTGGGCTTGCTCCATAATACAAAATGTCCTCGGTACTTCGAATCTTGGCATAAGTTCTGACTTTGAGGTTATTGTCGCTAAGGTTTTTCTCCAATTGATGTCCAAAGCTAAAGGCAAACGGGCGAGTTATCGGGGCTTGCGCAGCATTAAAATAGACAAATTCCCCTTGGGACGTGGAAATCTGAGTCAAATCTAAGTAGAGTTGAATATCTTTGGAGGACAACGTTGGATGGGCAGCGAAAGCTTTTACGCCGTTGAAGGAGTCACTTAATGTGCCATCCCAAAAGCACAAAATAAGTTTGCGGTTACGGCTTTCTGTAGATAACTTTTTAGCGAGCTCTAGTCCAAACCGGATTCGCTGTCGGCCGAGTTCCCGATCCTTTGGTAAATAATTATATGCAATCCCAATCACGAGCGCTTCATTTCCAGTTTTGCTATCAGTTCCTGGGAGTACTCCTACGATATTCTTGCCTGAATTACCAAGCTTTTCACTCTGCAAAGTTACGGTTAAATTCTTGCCTGTGATCAAGTTAGCGCTTGTGGGGGTAAGCCAGACCTTCACGCCAGAATAAACCTCAGAACCAAAAGACGTTGGCAAACTTTCACCCGGAGCTAAAACTATCAGAACCCCTTTGGCTTTTGATTCTGAAAGAATCTTTTTCGATAGGTTTGTGATAGCACTCGTACTATAAAGGTTACTATCTACTAAGATAAACTTGTCTGTTAACGTCTCCATGGAAATAGAAAACAGGTCGGTTTGTCTGGCATCATAGACTGAGCCGCTAAGGGTGAGATTACCAAAGCTCCCTAAGGAATAGTCCTTACCCGGTGTCAGTGTTGTGCTGTGTCCACTATGATCTAGCCAAGCAATCCTGCTTGACATTTCACGATAAATTTCCTCGGTTGGATAATCCCTAACAAGGCTTTTCCCTTCAATTGGCTCAAACCCAATATCCTTTAGAGATTGGGCAATGTACTCCGCTGCTTCAGACGCCTCCGGAGTGCCGATTACAACTCCCTTAGCAAAATCGGGCAGATCAACACCTGCCGACTGGTAGTCAAAGCGTGGCAGGTTTGATAGATTGTTGTTGAAAGCAACTCCTCCAATCAGTAGTACCAACCCCGAAATCACAAGGATTACCTTACCACGAGTTCCCAACCTTTTAAGGAAGGGAATTAGGGACTTATCCAAAGCGAACAGGCTACGGAAGTAAACGCTAAAACGAGAATCTCTTTTCTGGAGAATTTCCCTCAAACCTTCACCGAACAGGTTAAACCCTAAAATACTGATAAAAAAGGCTAACGCAGGAAATATCACCATCCAAGGTGCTGATGAAATATAATCCCGAGATGAAGATAGCATGCTCGACCATTCAGGTTCGAAGCTGATGTTGATATATGATATGACGCCTGATTGAGTATCTGCAATAAATCTGAGATTACCAACAAAAACTGCGAACACGCCAAGCTGCATAATCATATTGAGTGCTCCAGCAATTTCCATGAAGAATAGGACCACCAGTTCAGGTGCTAGGTGTGGGAACACGTTTTCGAGAGCTATACTAAGTTTGCCCTTACCTATGGCCAACTCAGATTTGATAAAGGGTTTACTTAAAATCTCCCGTACCCTTTCCATCACAATGGCAGCCAATTTGGCCCACCCCACGAGTGTTAATACCAAAACAAAGGCGATAATAGATTGTCTTTTGTCTAGAGAGCGGAAGAAGTCCATTTTAAGGACGATGATACTAAAAATCAGCGCCGGTATCGCGCTAAATATTACGTTAAATTGACTGAGAATTGTCTTTGCCACATAACTGCCAAAACCCGCTAACAAGCCCAGTGGTATTGCCACCAAGTATCTACCCATTACTATCAAAACACTAATGAGCATCGTTAGTTTTGTGCCGTAAATAATAAGACTTAAGACATCTCTGCCCTGATCATCAGTTCCAAGCGGAGAGCCTGGTCCTGGAGCAAACGGAGGAACAGACATATGAAATTTGCCGTTCTCCAACCAGGATTTAAGACCTTGTGTTCCATAAGGATTAATGTGAGTAAAACTATCCGGGAAGACTATCAAAACTAGAATAGCCAAAAGGATCAGCCCACCCAAAAATAATGGCGCGTTCTTCTTCAAACTTTTATCCTCCCATGCAAAGGGTTTATCAGCTTTGCCGCTAGTTTGAAAACTAAATTAAACATTACGTAGACCATTCCTAAGGCCAGTGCAAACCCAATGAAGGGAACAGTGTCGTTTTGCTGGTAGAAATTGATTAGACTATACACAAGGCCCGGATAATGAGTCAGATACTCGACTATGATTAAGTTAGAAATAACTAGAGCTGTAACAGGCGCTAACGTATTAATCACCTTAATTAGAACAGGTACCATTAACTGGTTTTTAATTAATTGGAAGCTTCCCAGGCCTTTAGCCTTGGCAGCCTTGATATAATCCTTTCGGATCTCCTCCTGTATAGCTGTGGAGGTGATTCTGGAAATGTAGACAGTGGGGAAAATACTCAAGCAGAGCAAGGCCACAAGGTAGCGCTTAACCTCCTCAAAATTATTCAACCAGAGTAAGAGATTATTTCTACTGAGATAAATCATCCCTAATTGAACACAGATGACGATGAACAAGTCAGGAAGAGACAAGGTAAATAGCGTCCCTAGGGCACGAAGACGCCCCTTTTCACGTCGTCTAAATCCATCCGCCACTCCCTTAAGAGTGCCAAAGATAAAAGCTACCGTAAGGGTACCACCCAAAAGTCCTAGAGTACGGAGCAAAGCAAATGGCAAAACATCCATGGCCTTCGACCCCATGCCTTCCCCAAACAATGCTCGAATGTAAAAAATACTCTTTTTAACCACTATGTAGAGTGAAAAGTTAGCATGTATCGTCCCATTTGCATATACCATATTGAAGTTTGTCGGAATATTGGAGATGAATACCAGGGCCAAAAAGATTAACAAAGCCGGAGTTAAGCTAAAAAACAGCTTTGTGAGCAGGCTGTGTAACGAGGAATAATAGATGTCTTCCACACTCGTGCGCCTAATTCTGAGATTGGGAGACTTTCTGTGAAGAAGGTATACCCCATAAATCCAGACCAGCCCAACTAGGTACAAGATCAATACTGTAACTTCGGACAGCCGTAAATATCTAGGAAACGTGTCTCGGTAAATATCTGACTTTATATAGTTCAACAGCCCCATTCCACTACTTTGAAGATTTTTTATACTGATTTTATCAATGCTATCACCAAAGGTGTGTAAGACGAAGTAAGTTGGCATATAATTGGCCTTGAGAGTTCCTTTCACTAGGACAGCAGGAATTCCTTTCTCAACGAAGGGAGCATGGTCATCGCCAACTCCGCTCAAGCTTTCCTTAACGGTCAGCCCAGAGTCTGACAGGTACTGGCCCAATTTGCCCGTATAGATCCTTCCTAACTGGCCGGACGAATCTAGGATCAAACTAGGATTGTCTCTGTTCCCGAGTAGATTTAACACCAAAACCTGAGTTTTATCCAACGGATACAGAGGGTGGTCAGTATAATAGCGCGATCCGCTCTGGCCATACTCCTCGCCATTCCAGGCCACAAAAATGATTGTCTTCTCAGGTACGATGGTTTGCTGTTTCATCACCCTGGCCAGTTCCAACATCATGCCAACACCAGACGCTCCGTCTAGTGCCCCGGGGAAATAGCCGCTTTCAAAAGCACTGCCCACAGAATCTAAATGTGCCGATATGATGACATAGCCAGCATTTTTGTTGCGACCAATAATCTTGCCTAAAACATTAGGTGTATTTACCATCTCATAAGGGGACTCTTGGTTAACTTCCACCTGTAAATTTTGCCGGGCATAACCTTCCAAACTCTCAAAGCTGTCCCAGGTCAGGGTTTGAACTGGGACAGCTTTTCCTTTCTTGAGTTTGATTGACATTGCGGTTCTGGTTAAAGCGCCTGTAGGGTTATTGGTAACGATAAGAATACCCTTCACCCCACAGTCCACGGCATACTCCATATCCTCGTCCCTCAACCCGGCTTTTACAATCACTTTGTCTTTTAGTTCCTCTGGGTGGTAAGTTCTAATGTCCGTTGCAATAAATAGCAGCTGGCCTTGAAAGTGTCCGCTGCTTCCGTAGTTGTCCATAGACTCTAGGAAATCCTTACCGAACTCAAATTCCTTCAACAAGTTACCTGAATTATCCCTAACCCTCAAGTAGGGATGAGATTTATAAGTGGGCACCATGGTCTTCAAGTTTTGGTAATAGGTATCACCTTCCCCTGCAGGTGCTAAGCCGATTTTTGCAAAATACTGTTCGATATAGGAAAGAGCAAGTTTATTTCCCTCGCTCCCTGCAAGTCTTCCTGCATAGCGGGGAGAAGATAATTCTTTGATATGGTTAAACACATTTGCCTTATCAAACAGGGTTGCATCAAAACTATTAACGTAAGAATTACCCAATACAATGATCATAAGACCAATTATCAGAATTGGACCTGCTAAACTGAATATATACTTTTTTACTGTCGTAAAGTTCAATCGATTTTTCAAACCCGGACCCTCCCAAATTAAAAACATCCAATTGGATGGCATTATTATTGTCAAATTCTTTAGTTTCTCTAAACAACACCATTAATCCTTCTAAATTCTGTGTCAATTTCATAATGTTTAGTTTGCAAAGGTAAGAATCCCCAATGTTCTTCTACTTTCTGAAAATATTATCTATTGGGTTGGCAACAGTAGGCTACAACAATGTTATAACAATTACAGGTACTAGTGGGTATTAAAGGAGATGACTCCTGTCGAATACAGAAATCATCTCCTTAATCAAGCATTGTCTGTCCAAGTTGCAACCTACAGCGTTAAACGAACCGTATGGATCTTACCGTCATCCTTTAACAAAATGGCAGGTTCTAGTAACACCTCTTCATCCAAAGTGATCCTTTCACACCCTGTCATTCTACTCATTGGATTCTCAACAAATATCTCATATTTTGCCGTTTTATACTGATATGTTAGTTGATAGTTCGGCCAGCGGCTTGGAATACAAGGCTTTAAGAGCAATTTATCTCCTTGGCGTTTAAAGCCTAAGATTCCCTCTAACCCAGCTTGATACATCCACCCGGCTGCTCCAGTATACCACGTCCATCCTCCCCGGCCTATATGAGGGTGCGAGGCATAAACATCAGCCGCAACAACATAGGGCTCGACTTTGTAGCGATTCACCTCATGTTCCGTACGAGCGTGATGGATGGGACTTAACATCTGAAACAGTTCTACCGCCTTGTCCCCTTCCCCCAAACTCGCGTACGCCAAGATAGCCCAAGATGCTCCGTGAGTATACTGCCCACCATTTTCCCGAACCCCGGGAACATACCCTTTAATATATCCAGGATCGGGCAGGAAATTGTCAAAGGGTGGGGTAAGTAAAAGAAGAACACCGTCTTCTTTGCGCCATAAGTAGTGTTCTAAAGCCAACATAGCGTCCTTGGCCCGAGTTGGCTTGGCTGCTCCGGAAAGGACTGACCAAGACTGGGCGAGAGCATCAATTTGACATTCCGAGTTTTGCGAAGATCCTAAAGGTGTCCCGTCATCAAAATAGGCCCGCCTATACCACCCGCCATCCCAACCATGCAGCTCCATATTTTGTTGAAGTTCCTCCGCTATTTGTCGATACCGCTCTCCCCTCTCAAGATCTTGACGACCATCACATAGGCTAGAAAAACGAGTTAAGATTAGATATAAAAACCACCCAAGCCACACACTCTCTCCTTTTCCCTTGATGCCAATTCGACTAAATCCATCATTCCAGTCTCCAGAGCCGATCAGAGGTAACCCGTGTTCACCAAAACGCAACCCTCTCTCGATGGCTCGAATACAATGCTCATACACAGTTCCCTGCTCCTGAGAAATCCTCGGAATAGAATATCGTTCATCTTCATCATCTTTCAGGAGCTGGTCTTCAAGAAAGGCATTCGTTTCATCCAAAATAGCTGCGTCACCAGTACGTTCTATATAATGGACCGTTACGAAAGGTAACCATAATAAATCGTCTGAGAATTTTGTTCGTATCCCTTTTCCCTTTTCAGCGTGCCACCAATGTTGCACATCCCCTTCTACAAACTGATGACCACAATGGAGAATAATTTGTTTTCGGGTAACCTCGGGGGCAGTGTAGACAAGGGCCATCACATCTTGAAGTTGATCCCTAAAACCATAAGCTCCCCCTGACTGATAAAACGCCGATCGAGCCCAGACGCGGCAGACAACTGTCTGATAGAGAAGCCAGCGATTTAGTAGCAAATTCATCGATGGATCTGGCGTGTAGACTTGAACGTTTCCCAGTAACTCGTCCCAATACCTCTTGACTTCCTCAAACGCCTCAGTAATCTTTTCGGACTGTCCAAAAGAAGCTACAATTTCCTCGGCCTCATTACGACTTTTTGTTTCACCCAGTAAAAAAGTGATGGTCTTTGACTCACCAGGAGCTAAGGAGAATTTGAGTTGCAGAGCACAACAAGGGTCAAGCCCAGCTCCAACTGTTTCTGAGAAAATATCCAGCTTTAACCCCATGGGATCTTCCAAAGTCCTGTTACGCCCGATAAATTCGGAGCGATCTCCGGTATAACTTGACACTGGAGCTCCAATAGCAGCTAAAAACCCTACCCTTCCTACAAATTCTTCTTGTAACGCGTTTCGAGTATAAAAGATATTCCGTTCTCCATCATAGTCCGTCACCAGATAGGGAGCAGTTAGCTGGCGAGCCACGCCCATCACCCATTCTACATAATAGACTGCACTTAAGCGTAAATCATGATTTGTAGTGTTTGTAATCTTTAATTCAATGACCTTCACTGACTGGTCCACCGGGACAAAGAAACGCAAAGATTGCTTCATGCCGTGACTATAATGCTCGAAAATCGAGTAACCTTGACCATGTCGTATTGTATATGAACCCTTTTCACGTTTAGGACTAGCCGTAACTGACCAAAATTCGCCGCTTTCTTCATCACGCAGGTAAAGGACTTCCCCCGCAGGATCTAGAATCGGATCATTTGACCAAGGAGTAAGCTTGTACTCTCTACTATTGAGAGACCATGTATATCCGGCACCAACTTCTGATACTTGAAAACCAAACTTCGAATTGGCAATGACATTAATCCAAGGCAAGGGAGTGTTCATTCCATCCTGTAGATGGATAATATACTCTTTGCCATCTTCGCTAAACCCACCGTAGCCATTCGAAAACTGCAGTCGACCAATCGTTTGCTCTAGAGCTTCTTCGCGATACTCGATGCTCGATGCTCGATACTCGACATTCGGGCTTCGAGTTCGAGCCTCGCGCCTTGCGCTTCGAACGCCGAGTAACTCACTTACTCTCTCCTGATCCGCTTGGAGCAGTTGATCTTGGGCCTTTTTCAGGGAAATCACCTCGTAATGCTCAACAACCCCAGTCATGAACTTCTTTTTTTTGCGAACTTGAATAGAACACGAACCCCCTTCTCCATTAAAAATCATCCGCGCTACGGTACAGAAAAGATTGACATCATCTTGTTGAATATGGCCTTTTTGCAGGAGAAAGACTCCACCTGACTGATTTAAGAGATCTCGGGCATGCCCCATTGAAATTAAATCCCTTAGGTTATCCTGAAAGGCCTGATGATAACCGCTCTCATCTTCATTGAGAATGACAAGATCAGCAAACAGTCCTTTAAGTCTCCAGTATTCATGGATTGTTAAAAGTCTTCGCACTAAATCCAAATTTTCTGCATCGTTTACTCGAACAAGGACGATGGGTAGATCTCCTGAAATAGCATACTGCCATAGGGAAGACAGTCCTTTACGATTATTTTTAATACATTCTGCCACATCACTCCGACAGGGGCTCAGATATAGCAAATGACCAGCAAGGCTTAACCCCTCGTTTGCCTGTGCTGCGGTCAAATTCAAATGGCGAAGCTCCATTTTGCTATGCGTCCATGCCAGTTCAAAAGCCCTATTAACAGAAAGCGGATCTCTATATTTTTCGGCAATACGGATTATCTCTTCGCGATTCTCCGCGTATCCAATAGAGAAGGAGACCCGAACAGTTTGCCCAGGAGCAATCCTAACCCGTTGACGTAAGCTCATTATCGGATCCAGCACTGCTCCGACGGTATTAGACAAGGGGTGATTCGCATCCAACGCTTGCGGCTTGGCAAGGCTTCTCCCTCGTCCTATAAAACGTGCACGATCTGTCTCATATTGCAGTGAACCTACTTTTTCTCCCTCCGTAGCAGCTGTGTGCATGAGCCATAACCGAGCCTGTTTTTCACTGCGTGGTCTTCGGGATGCCAACAAGGCCCCATGCTCAAATTCAGTTTGTATAAAGAGATTGCCAAACGCTGGATGTGCTAAATCTTCACTAGACCTAGTCAGAACTACTTCAAAATAGCTTGTGACTTCCACTGTTCGGTCGTATTTACTGTGATTAGTCAAAGAAATACGGCGCATTTCCGCTTGGTCATCAGGGGACACGACGACTTCAGTACGTGTTGTTATGTTACCATCTTTTCGAGAGAACTCTACCCTATCTGGAGCATAAGTCACCTTATAGCCCTCGCCAGAATTCTGACAAGGGTGGTGTGTTGCGGACCAGACTTCACCGGAATTCAGGTTTTGAATATAAAAGTACATTCCCCAAGCATCCTGTGTTACGTCTTCACGCCAACGTGAGAGACTAATTTCTTGATAACGGCTGAACCCTGCCCCGGTATTCGTCATCATGACTGAATATTGTCCATTAGAAATACTGTGTGTGACAGGAATAGGACTCTTTGCAGTCCCCATAATAATAAACTGGTTCTTTTCAGGATCGGGTCCCTTGCCTTGACGTTCTGTCACAACATGTTCCCCTTCAAGCTGAGGTATAGCAGGGGTGGATTCAGGTAAACGTTCTTGGAGTAGAAGTCCTGTGGCCTGAATCAAGGCTTCGCTGTGGAAGCGTTTCGGCATGATATTTTCATGTAACACATTGTCAAGCGCTAAGAAACTCATTCCTTGATGATGAGCCATGAAACTCAGGACCAGCATAAATAAACGCCCACTTGGGATCCGTTCAAGGGTAAAGTCAGCCGCTTCATATAACCCATACCGTCCCGCAAAGCCCATTTGTTCCATCTTCGAAATATTTAATAATGCCTCCCGTGGAGAAACCATTAAGGCTAAAAAACTCGCATAGGGTGCGATCACAAGATTCTGAATTAACCCCCGCTTAAGACCAAGTCCCGGAACTCCGAAGGCTTTATACTGATAATTAAGCTGTGGATCAAAGGCGTAAAACCCTGACTCTGATACCCCCCAGGGTACGCTGTGTTCTACTCCATACTTCCTTTGTGCCTCCACTACTGAATGATAAGTTTCATCGAGAAGGGTTCCCTCATAATTCCGCATGACTAGTAGCGGCATTAAAAATTCAAACATCGTGCCACTCCAAGAGACTAAACTCCGTTTTCCTTTCGCCAGTGTCAACGAACGTCCGAGCTTGAACCAATGATTGTGAGGAACATCCCCTTTAGCAATGGCTATGAAGCTCGCCTGGCGTGACTCTGAAGCCAACAAGTCATAATACGACTTATCAAGCATGCTTTCTGCAACCCGGTAACCAATCGAAAAAAGTCGACGTGTTTCATCAAACAGCGGGTAGAAATCTGTATCCAACGCCATCTTCTCAAGGCGTTGCTCTAGATCTTCTGATACTTTTTGATAACCCTGAATCTTGAATAGCGCTCGCTGAATCATCTCCTTCATCTCGAGCGAAAAACCGACTTCCTCTAATCCAGCCAAATAGCACTTGGAGAGTTCATCCAAACTCGACGTTTTAAAAATCCTCAAATTAAGAAGCGCATGTGATTTCATTTGATTAGGGTTGACGACCCATGGGTATAAATCTTGCGTCTCCTGACGAAAAGTTAGAACCATCATTTCTAAACGTCTTGCCCAATAACCCCCCTCTTGGGTCAATTCGCGTTCTAAAAAGGATGCCGGCCATAGAGACAATAGATTCATCCAGTTCTCAAAATTCCACGCCTCATCTGAAACCAGCACTTGATCCAGTGCCTCCCCAAATCCGTTAAGTTCCTGATAATAATCCTCACCAACTTCCTCAATCAGTAAGTTATAAGTATCCTTAAGCCCACGTACAAACTCCAGATCTATCAGAGGTTTGTTTAAAGTTTCGGAAAGACCGGATTTCAACGTCAACAAATAAACCACAAAATTTCCACTGTCCACGGTTGAGATATAGCGCGGCTCTAAGGGCACAAGACTCCTGGTATCGTACCAATTGTAAAGATGCCCTTTCCAATGGTCGAGCTCTTCTAGAATTTGGAGCGTAAGCTTAATTCGTTCCTGCACCCTTGATAACGTAATGTACCCGAAATCCCTGGCAGCCAAATTTGCTAGTAAGGCCAGACCTATGTTTGTAGGAGACGTCCGATGGGCAACACCATTAGGAGGATCAATTTGCACATTATCTGGAGGAAGCCAATGATCCTCGATGCAAACAAATTCTTCAAAAAAAGCCCATATTTTTCTTGCCCAGCGACGCGTGGCTTGCTGTTCTGAATATGAGAGCGTTACCTTATTACGCTGTATGGGCAGACTTACTCGATAGGCAACCCAAGGTGAAGCTAACCAGGCTATTGCCAATGGGACAAATCGCCCTAACTTCGCAGGAAACGAGTAACTAATCGTTAAAAACCCCACCAAGGCAAATAGAGTAACTGACCACATCGTACAAACCATTGTTTTATAACTAACATCTAAGCGTTTCTCCGTATCTGCGGCAGTTTCCCATTCTAACAGGTATCGGTGTGAGAGAAACTGTCGATAAACGCTTCGTATGATAGCATCAAGCAGGATAAAGGCCTGAAACGGAAGAAACAAAAACTGAAGCGAGAACTGTGTAAACATGGTCAACATATCTTGACCCACGTTTTTTTTCTCTACTCCTTCAGCAAAAAGCCTGATCATATTCAAAACCATGGGCCAAATCAAACTTAAAGAAATTAGTCCTACCCATATCCAGGGCTCACCAGAAAAGACCGTGAAGGCTAAGATGATAAGCAATAATAGTGCTGGTGCTTCTAAACTTCTCCTTAAGTTGTCAAAAATTTTCCAGCGCGAAACAAACGGGATAGGCTTGAACAGCCAAGGTAGAAGTTGCCAATCTCCCCTGACCCAGCGGTGCATCCGACGCATATAAGCAAGGTAATTAGCAGGACAACCATCGACCAGCTCTACATCCGTTACAAGTCCCGCTCTTGCATACAACCCTTCTATCAAATCATGACTGAGGATGGTATTTTCCGGAAAAGCCTTATGGGTAACCTGATGAAATATATTAACATCATAGATTCCCTTACCTGTGAAAATTCCTTCTCCAAATAAGTCTTGATAAACATCAGATACCGCCGTTGTGTAAGGATCAACCCCGACTCTTCCTGAAAAGATACGTGCAAATTTAGATGCCTCTGCGCTCAGAATTGAAACCCCAACACGCGGTTGAAGTATCCCATACCCTTGCACCACCCGCCCTCCATCCTCACTCAGCCGCGGAGCATGTAGAGGGTGAGCCAGAGTTCCAATTAGTTGTTTAGCAGTCCCTTGTGGTAACTGGGTATCTGCATCAAGCGTAATTACATACCGAAAGGTTGACAGAATTGATAATTCGCCAATTTGCACTTCATAACTAGTTTCCCCATCTTGACGTAAAAGGCAGTTGAATTCAACCAGTTTGCCACGTTTTCTCTCCCATCCCATCCAGACGCCTTCAGAAGCATTAAAAATCCGCTTACGATGAAAGAAGTAAAACTTATTTTGACCATACTTGTTATTTAGGTTTCCGATTGCCACCGTTGCCGCCGCAATAATCTCCTCATCGCCTTGAACGATTTCGGACGAGGCATCAGCAAAATCCCCCAACAAAGCAAAATACAAATTATCATCTTTATTGGCAAGATAACAAATTTCAATTTGACCAATCAGTTCGTTAACCCTGCCAACATTCGTTAAAAGTGTTGGCACAGCAACCATTGTCCGCAATTCCTGAGGAATCCCTTCCCTCAATTCTAGTTTAGGAAGGAAAGTGGGGCGAAAAAGTATCGAAGCGACCCAATTCACCAACGGTATTATTAAACTACTCGCCCAAACCAAAAGTCCTAAAACTATAACAACATATTTCAGTGAGAGTGGAGTTACTATAAGTGCGTACGATAAAATCCACGCACTTAAACCTCCTATGCCGATCAACAAGCATCCAAAATAAAATAAAACAGGCTTCTTCCGAATCGCTCGACGAATCTTACCTGCTAGGTCGCGAGACTCTCCGAAGTCTTGTTCTACTTCCCGTTCAAGTGCAACTCGTCCTGGCCCGATCAAATCATATCCCACATGAGAGGGTTCAAGCTCTCCTTGCTTATATGCCTTAACTGATCTTGATAACACTTTTCTTGCCACGACCAATTCTGAAACTTTAAAACGCCGTGCAATTTTTTCCACCTGATGACGATAAACATCTCGTGACTCAAAGTCCATTTTGTTATAAACACTACTTGGATCCTTTTGAAATTCACGTTCCACCAAACTAACTTCTTCAAAGAAACGAGGCCAATCTTCAGCCGTGAGAAAATGGATACTCAAAATAGCATGCCCCATAGAAACTTGGTACATAGACTGACGTTGACGCTCAAGTTTTGCCAATTCTTCAATAGTTGTGTCTTGCTTAGCAACAACTCGGTCGATCCAGTGTAACAGCGGTGCTGAGTCGACGCCATGGTCTCTCAGACGTTTGAGCATCTGTTCTGCAAAGGCAGAAGAATATTCCTCTTGGGCAGTGAGCGTTTTTAGTATCCCTTCCCATTCGTCTGATCCATGCTCAGATTCCAATAAGGGCATTATCCATTGATCCGCAGCTGCTCTTTCCACTTGAGTGAAGAGAATTTGTTCTGTCAGTCTTCGAATATTTTCCAGTAGGACAATCCTCAACATGATTGGAATTGCCCATAGTTCCCCACTAGATAAAGGGATTTGAACCTGATAAGCATTAATAAATGCTTTGAGTGTGTCACATTGCAATTGACTATCCGTATGCTCGATGAGTTCAACTACTAACCCGTAAATCCGAGGATATCCTTGAAAATTCCCACTGGCATTTCTTGGTAATTGACGCTCAAATTTATAAGGAAGATTTTTTTGAATTTCCTCTCCTAAGTCTTTTAAACTATAAAAGTTGTCTAGTAACCATTCCGTAGAAGGTAATACTTCCTGTGTTCGGGCTGAATAGTCAACAATATCTCGGTAAGCTTGCTCTAATAACTTAATATTCTGTTTAGCCCTTGGCAATAATGTTCGTTTCGGTAGGCTGGATTCCTGGTGCGCATTTAACCGAGCAATCTCTTCGGCATGACTCAGCAGATCTTCCCTGTTTAAGACAATATCTTTGTAAGGTTTATCCTTCGCAATGTATCGTGTGAATAACTTCATTCTTCGTCTCCGTCTCCGACTATTTTTTATATCATTAATGCATTATTCCCAATCCTCCCCACTTCATTCATCATAAAGAAACACTCTAACCAATTCATCATGGTTAGAGTGTTTCTTCGAGGCTCGAGGCTCGAGGCTCGAGGTTCGAGCCTCGAAGGCCAAATACCGCGCTTCGTTTTTATCCAAATCGTTCATTAAATTCTTCTAAAGTTAAAAGTACCTGACGCGGCTTACTTCCTTCATAGGTTCCAACAACCCCTTGTTCTTGGAGCATATCCATTAACCGCGCTGCTCTAGTATACCCTAATTTCAACTTACGTTGCAGAAAGGATACCGAGGCAATCCCGGTCCTGATAAAAAGCTGTCCTGCATCAATGAACAATACATCATCAGGTCCGTTGCTTTCTTCATTTTTAACCGTTGTTTCTGCGAAAAGGTGCTCTGGATCTAGATATTCCGGCCTCCCTAATTCTTTCCAGTGCATAATCACCCTCTGAACCTCGTCATCCGTAACCAAGCAGCCTTGTACACGTTGCGCTTTATTCACTCCCAGAGGAGAATAAAGCATGTCTCCTCGCCCAAGAAGTTTCTCAGCGCCCGTTGCATCGAGAATGGTGCGGGAATCGATCTGAGACGAAACGGCAAAGGAAATTCGACTAGGTATATTGGCCTTGATCACCCCGGTAATCACATCAACTGATGGGCGTTGTGTCGCAATCACCAAATGAATCCCCGCTGCCCGTGCCATTTGAGCTAAACGACAGACGGCTTCTTCAACTTCCCCAGCAGCAACCATCATTAGATCGGCCAATTCATCAATGATCACGACAATGAAGGGCAAAGCAGGTTTACAACTTTTCACTTCCCCAGCTTTCATTTTGTTATAACGTTCGATATCCCTAACTCCCGCAGCTGCAAAGAGTTCATACCGGTTTTCCATTTCTTTGACAATCCATTTCAAAGCACTGGCTGCTTTCTTCGGATCGACCACGACCGGAGCTAATAGGTGCGGTATACCGTTATACTGACTGAGCTCCACCATTTTTGGATCCACAAGTAGGAACTTTACTTCATCTGGAGTTGCATTATAGAGAATGGAATTAATGATCGACGTAATGCATACACTCTTCCCCGACCCTGTAGCTCCTGCTACAAGGAGGTGAGGCATTTTTATCAAATCCCCAATGATAGGTTGGTCCGCGATATCTTTTCCTAATGCAACTTTTAGTTTTGAAGAGTATTCTCCAAAACCAGTTGTTTCAAGGACTTCTCTTAACGGGACAGAGCGCGCCTGTTTATTAGGAACTTCAATCCCTATAGCCGCTTTCCCAGGGATCGGAGCTTCAATACGCACATCCCGAGCAGCCAGCCCTAACGCAATGTCATCCGCTAAATTGACGATCTTACTAATTTTAACACCTGGTGCCGGGGCTAACTCATAACGAGTAATGACCGGACCTCTTGTTACTCGGATGACCTTGGCTTTAACTCCAAAATCGAGAAGTACTTTTTCCAGCTGTTTCGACGTTTCCATATCCTGAATTATTACTCGTTTTATGACTGGGTCCAATAAATCAAAATCAGGAAGCTTCCAATGATCGACCCTTTCAAGAGTATGATCATTTAACTGAGCCACAAACACTTCAGGCATTGGTTTTAACGTTAAGACAGGGGCCACTGGGCCTTCAAGCTCATGTATCTCAAGAGAAGTACACGCTGAATCCAAGAATGAAACTCTTAAATCATTGACTAACTCAAACTCATTAGTCAATTCCACTTCAGCAAATGTATCGGTCTTCACCTCAAGTCCTGTCTCCAGTTTATCGTCCAAAACTTGACACGCAACTACATGGGAGATCTTCTCTGACACATCGATAGTTCTACAGCCTTCCCGCAATGCACCTACGAAGTCAAGTTCTCCCGGACTCCCATCTTCTTTAAATTGAGCTAAGAATTCTTCTTGGTCCGCTTGGGACTTAAACACCGTAGAAAACTGCGAAGGTTTCTCTGTAAGAATTTTAGGGATCTCTCGTTCAGCTCTTGCCTCTTCGTCTACTTCCTCAATGTAATCTTTAAGCCCTTTTAGAGTCGTCATTTTTCCAAGCTTCCTATGGTAATACGACTCCCCTGTCCCAAAATAAGAATGAAAATCTCTCCCCATTTCTTTCATTTCTTCCGCCTTTTGGACATTTGAATCCTTCATTTCCACCATACCAGGCGTAGAAAAATATTGGTCAAATCCCTTCAAGCTAACTAGTTTCGCTGCCGGAAGAGAGATACCCTTAGAAAAAATGTCCTGCATAGATTTTGGTTTTTGCAATTGATTGGAAATCTTATTATCGGCCAGTAGTTTTCGGCTATTTCCCGTCAAATTCGGGGAATAAATCCAGAGCAAGATAGCTGCTACCAAACACAAGAAGGGCCCAGCCCAAGCTAGACTTCCCATAACCCCAGCAAACAAGCTATAAACCAGTTCTCCAATAGAAAATCCTAGAGAACCCAATAGTCCTATAAAAGCAAGTAACAATAAAAATACGCTGGCTAATTTAAGCCAAAAAGAACTTGGTTCTTTTTCCCTTTTCGACACACCTTTCACCTCCACACTTCTTACCCATTATGGTAGATGAGCTATGAAAATGTCAAAAGGTTTTTTTGAGGAGTGGAACAACAAAACACAAAAACCTACAATTTATATGTAGGTTTTTGCGTTTTATTGTTAAGACCCATTGCTGGCATGTGCTGCTACTTTGATTGAATTATTAACATCGTGAATTTCCGGGATATACTGAAGCATTTTCTCAGCCCACAAGCGATCTTCTTCGGAATACACTTCACCGGTCAGAAAGGCAATACCATCTTGAACAAAAGCACGTATTTGCCCTGAGTTCAAACGATGTTGGCCAAGCCTCGCAACTAACTGTTCCGTTAACCACAAATCGTCTCCTTGCGAGCGGTGACGAGTAAACACTTCGCTGACGACCGCTTTAACACCGGGGACCTGATAAGCTGTTTCTACAACCCATTCCATTGTCTCCTGATTGTCAACCAGTCCAGTTAGAGTAATCAGGCCATTTCGAGCCTCTGTTTTAATTTCTTGAGCATTAACCCAAGGAGAAGCGACCAAGGCATTTTCCACTCTATTAACCAGAGTAGCGTCATCTACAGCCTTTTCTAAGAACTGGATCTCACTGCGTATTTCTTTAACCCCACGGACCTGAGAAGCCAAGCGTTTTGCCAACCGCTCTGTGCTCTGTGTCTCAACATGTCCGAGGAGGGTTGCAATTCCTCGACTTACTCGACAACCTAAATGCGTAATATCTTCATAATTGGATCCTTGAAAACGTTCAGCAATTCCTTTCTCAACGTCTTTATCCTTGATAGTCCCGTCATTAGCCACTGTTAATGAATTATCCAATTCTCTAACCCCGTCAATGCGTCCCACGCGGCTTCCGAAAAAATCCTTTTCTACGAGACTGTCTACCGTCCCCCAAAGTGTTGCTCGATCCCCTTTGACCTCCACATGAAGACCTTGGCCGCTTTCTCCGAAATGTGTATGAATAAGGTTTTTGATATCCCGAAGGACTTCTTGTTCAGAACGTAAATTATGCATAAATATCCCTCCACAATGAAAAGTTATTGTTCTCCCACTTAGAGGGTATTTTATCCCAAGCCTTATCCTTTTAATCTGACGCGATTTATATATTCTCTGACTTTAATTTTATAATATTTGCCGCAACCCCTTCTAAACGATGCATATGTTCTCTCAATCCGAAGACAATTAGTAGATCTCCCTCTAAAATTAATTCTTCAGCACCTGGATTACTGATAACCTGGTTTTTCCGTAAGATTGCAAGAACCATTGCGCCTGTTTGCTGTTTAATACCACTAGTTGACAATGTCTTCCCCACTAGGCAAGAGCCTTGATCAACCCTCAATTCTACCATTTCCATCTCAATATTGTGATCATGAATAACAGTGTCGATATAATCCACACTAATAGGTTTCAATATAGACATCGCCATTCGCCGCCCTCCTAGAATGGCTGGAGAAATGACTTTATCCGCTCCGGCACGCACTAACTTTTTTTCCGACTCTAACTGATCCATCCTCGCAACCACATGAATACCTGGATTTAGTCCTTTAGCTGTTAAGGTTACAAAGACATTTAAAGAATCCTCTGGTAAAGCTGTGATAAGTCCTTTGGCCTTATCAATGCGAGCCATTTTAAGGGTTTCATCGTGTGTCGCATCACCATGGATTACTAAAAATCCTTCTTCAATAAACTGATTTGCGAGTTCTTCTTGCTGTTCAATAACTACACAGGGGGCTCCCTCTTTACGAAGCCGGTAAAGAACTTGCCGACCTACACGTCCTGCTCCGCAAACAATGATATGATCCTGAAGTTGTAAGATCTTTTTGTTCATTTTTCTTCTCCCATACACTCCTGCTAACTGACCTTCAATCAGAAAGGCCATCATAAGTCCTGCAAAATAGAGCATTACAGCCGCTCCTCCAAGCATTAGAAAAACTAGAAAAACATGCCCGGAATTTGAGTGTACTTCAATATCTCCATAGCCCACCGTCGTCACCGTTTGTACAGTTAAATAAATGGCTTGAGCTAAACTGAGGTGTTCCGTAAGTATTAATCCTACTGTTCCAACAACTAGTGTTACAAGTAAGACCAAAAAGGCAAGCTTAATACGTTTTTCCAACAAATAGCTCCTTTCAACCTAAGCATTTGTTAGGTAGGTCTGTAATTTCAGCACCCCTTCAAGCGGAACATCCATCTGACCCAGCTTAATCAGACCAGAAGGGCCATGATAGTCACTACCACCTGTAGCCAATATTGCTAACTTCTCTGCGATGTCCGCATAGTACGGGATCAGTGTTTCTTGCCGTTCCCAGTAACCGTAATACACTTCAAGCCCTATGGACCGATAGGTCAAAAGGTCGAATATTGATTTTGGATCGTGCAATAGTCCTGGATGAGCTAATACCGGAAGTCCCCCACAAGCAAAAATAAGATCAACTGCATCTTCAAACGTATGCAGCAGATAAGGCAAATAAGCAACTCCCCCTGGTCGGAAATATTTTGCTATTTCACGCCAGTTCTGGCTACTACCGCATTCCCGATGATATATAGCCCTCATGATATGCCCCTTGCTAACTGCACCCTCGGCACGGACTTCACGCTCAACATCCTGCCATTCCAACGAAAGACCGCCGTTTTTCAGGCATTCAACCATATCATAGGCTAGAGCGGTTCGTTGTTCACGTATTTCTCTTAAACGTGCCTGTAAGACAGGATGATTAACATCCTTGAAATACCCCAAGAGATGAACCTCTTTGCCCTGATGATTGGTTAGTAATTCCACACCAGGAATTAGTTTAATGTTTAAACGTTCTGCATGATTTTGTGACTTGGCAATTCCTTCAGTACTCTCATGATCAGTAATACCCAAGATTTGAACATTATTAGCATGGGCGAGGTTTACGACTTCTTCAGCCGATAGTAAACCGTCTGATTCTTGAGTATGTACATGTAGATCGACCTTCAAGAACGCCCCTCCCTTCCGATTACCCTTATAATTTATATCTATGTACTTAAATAATAATCCTTAGAACCCCGTATTGTAACATTTGCTAGTAAAGTTTTTCGGATTCTTTAAACTAGTTTAAATTGTACTTACTTATTTATGCCTATTCTGGCTTTTCCTTAATAATCCTGCATGTTTGATTCTGATCCAATCAATAATTCTTAGGACTTGTGATATTTTTGATTGACACTTTCTCCTTTTTCGGATATAATTCATTTCGTTGCTAAAAATTCTAGGGGATTAGTTTAATGGTAGAACAGCGGTCTCCAAAACCGCTGATGCGGGTTCAACTCCTGCATCCCCTGCCAAGCAAAAAGATAGACACCGCAAGGGTTTGCGGTGTTTTTTATTTTCCTTTATTGGTTACTGGGTGAGCAATTGGCTACTATTTGGCTACTAAAGTTACAATAAGCTACTATATAATAAGAAAGAATAAGACAAATCACCTGTTAATTATGTTAAATATTGTCCCTAGGCTTAATTTATATTCCTTTACTAACTCCCTCATGGTTTTACCGTTTTCATGAGCAGTTTTAATACTATGTCGCTCTTTATCTGTGATTGTTGAGGATTTGCCCTTTCTGTAACGATTGTCTTCAGACAAATAGATAGGGTTCATTTCCAGTACGATCCTGGCCAAATCATTCTTTAAAACTTCTCTGCATTTGCCACAAATTGACTGGTCTTTCCCACGATGACCTGTTAACTTTTCGCACACTCTACCAGTTATGCAAGTAGTCATATCAGCACCCCCTGTTCATTTTGCAATACTTTATGAACAATAATACCACAAAGAAGACTAGGGAAAAATCCCTAGTCCTTTGTTTTTCCTAGGACTTTTAGGCCTTAATGCGCTTTCTCAATCCGATCACAGAGGCCAAGGATAGATAAAGCGAATTTACGAGCATCGTCAACACTAACAATTGTCGAGGTAAAGATTTCATAAGGTGAGGCGCCCTGGTATCCTAGGGCTGAATCCTCGTTCTCGCTCTTGTTCCCTGTCTCAAAATTAATAGCATCATGTAGCTCTGCATACTCTAATTTTGTATAAGCACACTCAACGCTTAAATACTCGTTAGGTTCATGGGTATCATGCAAGAAAGCGCGATCCATATTTACATCTCCCTTTTAGTCCAACTTGTGGGTGTTCTCTCTGATAACTTTTAAATACCTTGGCTTTACCTTTTTTACCCTGGTTGTTTTCCCAGTCTCCTTGTCAAATAAGAACTGCTTCCCTTTTTGGTCAGTATGCATCGTGAAAGTCTTTACGCCATTATCCTCCGCCCACTCTTCCATTATGCCAGGATTTCCGGCCAGCCTCCTTAAATTGCGCATACACCCAATTACCCTGACGTTAAACATCCTTATTTCCATGTTAGTATATTCCCATAAGAACTCATCAATCTCTTTCCCTATAGGACTGTTTAGATCGAGGCCCTTCAAGTAATCCCTTGTATAAAAATAATCCTTGCATTCGTATTTGTGACCGTTAAATTCCTTATCAATGGGAAATAGGTTTACAAACTCTTCAGGTGTTAGCGATCCCATGAAAGACTTAATGGCTTCTACATAATGAAAGTCGCGCTCTGCATCTTCCTGTGTAATGATCTCAGGATCTTTTTTCGAATTTACTGCCTTTACTCCATACACAATCATCTTTGTCATGAATGACATTACGTCCGGCTCCTGATCGTCTAGGTATGCGTCCAGGGTGTTATGAAATGCCTTGACATATAAATCATGCTTAATTAGATTTCGCACTGCTCTCAATATTTGTCTCCTCCTTGTAAGATTTGATAATGGCAAGCGCTTGCCGATTTGCTTAAGCAGCTCCCTTATTTCCCTTCTCACCGTATACCGCTTTTTCCAATAGTTTTCTGCTCTCGTGAACATAATCAAACACAATGTCTACTAGCCCAATAATTTGGCTATATTCATAGAACCACTTGCAGGATTGCTCTGCTTTTACGCTTCTTTCTTCGGGTGCCCTAGACGTCCAACCTTTTACAGCCTCACTTAGGTCTGGTCTTTCAACGAATACATACTCACTCATCCAACAGCCTAGTATCAGGCTGGCTTTATCAAGTTTCACTAAGGCGTTCTCTACCTCTGATGTTTGCATGAATAATTCATGCTTAAGCTCTTCTTGTGTTTTCATAATGTGCCTCCTCTTTCTATCAAAGGTTGGTTAGGCTTCTACTTGCCCTCTGAAGTACCTGGTCCAGTTCTGTGCTTTCCGCCCAGCCGGTGCGCATGGCTTACTAAACAGTTTGATGAAAAATGATTTTAGGTATGATCTCATATATGATCCTCCAATTCTCCACAAGAGGATTATGTGGTACAATAGAATAGACTTCTCCCTCTTGAGGGTAGTTGTTGCTGGGTAGTCCCTGTCGCCGTCCAAAGTAACGGGGGCTGCCTCTTTAAAGTTTAACTTTGTCACGATGAAAACGTAAAACCCTGTACCCTATGTTGCCAATCCACCTTGACGTTGTCCTTGGAACCATATACCTGCATTTAGACAGGTAATCGAATAACCCTTGCTTTGACATTGGGTTCTCTACGTTATTGGTGTAAAGAGAATAGGCTTCGCTTGAAATGATATAATAAAACTCGTAGGTAATTGCCCCTAAAAGCTTCTGTGCTGAACACGCAGAGGCTTTTTCTTCTTTATTGGGTAAGTTGTACCCTTTTAAGTAGTACCCATTCCTCATGGCGTGTCTTAGAATATCAAAGAAAACTTCTGCTACTGAATCATCCCTCTGTGGTGGTTTTGCTTTTCCCAATCTCTCTAAGTTGGCTATGCGCCCTTCCAGTTGCTGAATATCTGCCATTTCCTTTGATCTGAAATAGTTATTAACTAACTCCCTTTGGACTTGCCAAGCTAGATCATCATTTAAAGACTTAGTTGACATTAAGTATCCACTTTCAGTTAGAAAAATGGTCCCTCTGTTGTTAATCTCAGAACCGTAAAATTCGTTGTTCTGGATTTTAGATTCGTTAATCTCGGAAGGACGAATTTCGTCCTTCCGAACATCCGATGGTTTTACAAGAAAATAGTCTACTTTTTCAATATACCTCTTCTTGTTTGCTTTGAAATTTCTATGAGCTGTTCCAGCTGGTCTTTCGTGCAGCTCGTCAATATCCTTAAAAGTGATTACTCTTTGGCCCTGGTACTCTTTGACCGCTAAGGGCTTGTTGTTAATTAAGGTTATGTCGTTCAATTTACTCCTTCCTTTCGCCCTCAATATAAGCAATTAAATCTTCCTTGAGTATTCTGTAATCTCTGCCTGGTTTAAACGCTTTGATTCGTCCCGCCTGTATTGCCCTTTGGATCGTTAAAGCACTCACCTGTAAGAATTCAGCTACTTGCTTAAGTGTTAATATCTCCGGTAACTTTTCATATCCCAAATTATCACCTCATTTCTATATCATTTTACATCATTCTATATCGTTTATATATTATTTGTCAATATTTATTTTATCCTGTTGTCGAATATGTTTATTTGTCTACGGTCAATGTAATAGCGCAACGAATAAAGGTAAACTAGTATTATTAATCTTTTAACCTTGGAGATTTGCTACATAGGTAGTTGTATCCAAATTTTCAGGGGACTCTTTATTAATCAAATTGGCAAGCGCTTGCTGATTTACTACACTTTCAGAGTGTTGCAAACTTTCCTGAGCCCACTTGTCGGCTCAGTGCGCTCTCTGAAGCTTGGATTTGAAATCCGAGCTTGCCGCTCACTCACCCCAATTGTGGATGCAGTACCCCTCAGTTTGAGGGTAACTTACTGCCAAATATTCAGCCGTACTCCGTACCCCTATATGTCACTCAAGGCCTTTACCTGATAAGCTAGGCGGATTATCTCGGCCGCGCCTTTGCGCCTGTCCTGCGCCATCCTCGCCTTAATGATAATGGTATCCGTAATTTCCGGATACCATTATCAACTCTACGAAGCCTTTTCGATCTCGATTTCAATGAGTTACCCACTGACAATATTTTAAAAAACTAGTCATGAACTCTTCAAGGATCGCTGGATTGCTGCCGATAAGTTTAAATTACAACCTTGAAAGATGCTCTTGAGCGTCTTTTTCTTTGAAAATTAGGCCAAAATTCATGATATATTTTCCTTTTTTCATAAATCTAATTGAGAATATAAATATTTATAGGATTCTAACCCGAAAATATCCTAATATATACCAGCGTTGCAACCTTTGATGCAAGGATGATGCAACCATTGAAAACGCTGAACGCCTACTATTGCAAGCTTCTTGGCCCGTTGCAAGGATTTTTTTACTCTATATACACTTTTAACTCCTTAAATAAATATATTTATCATATATTTTCCCCTCAAAAGTGTATATAGGAGAAAAAATGGTTGCATCCGGCTGAGAAGCTTGCAACTCTAAGGCTCCAGGGTTTTCAATGGTTGCATCAAAGGTTGCAACGGATACTGAAAAGGTTGCAACGGATTTTAAAATACGAGCTCCAAAATGCTAATTGAGAATGAAATATCGTATTTTTATTTACATATAAAGTAAAAAATGATATTTTCCGTTTTTGATGTTCCAAAACATAATAGATTTTAAATAAAGGTTGCATCCCTTGCATCCTTGCAACGTGCAAGAAACCTCATAGTGATTATAGGTTTCCTGCATAGATCAACTTGCCCATAAAATGAGGGTAATGCCCCCCAAAAGTGGGGTAATTGAAGGTTCTCCTCAATTTGAGGGTTAGCTTAGGGCAAAAAGAAGGACTCCTTGAAATTTAGGAGTCCTTTATTGCATCCATATCTTCTTGATAGCCGCGCTCTAAATAGTCATTGAGGTTATTGTGCATCATTCGATAGTAGTCGGCCTGTTGGGTATCATAGTAGTATTTACCGCCAATTCCGTTAGAGTAACAAAACTCTTTCATTTCGTCCACCAGTCGAACCGCTTCTTTATGCCATTTCAAAATATCGTCAGGTTTATCGTAATCAAAAGTTTTATCCGATACCTTATCAATTTTATTTACCATTCGTTCAATCTTGCGCTCGTTTGCATCCTCAAACTCAAAGGCGGCTTTTTGTTCCGGAGTAAGCGTTGAAACAAAATTATCCGCGCTTTCAGTTACTTCCATATTGGAAACAACTGACTGCCTCTTAAGCCACTTCCTAACAAAATAATACCGAGCCCCACAACCGATAGTAATCAATAGCCCTAGCCCCGGGTTCGTTCCTCCAAGCATCAGCACCCCAATCATAGCACCCACGAGCCAACGTGTTCCCCTGTATGGCCTTGGAGTCTTAGTCTGGACTATTTGCTCGCGTTGAGGGTTCAGCCGCGCTGCTCGCTTCGCTGAACTTCCTTTTAGCCTCTTTTCCGAAACATAAGACATGCCGGTTCCAGGAACGGAAAGAGTAGTCCTTAACCCACGCGGTCCAATGCCAACACGCGCACCCTTGACACCCACACTAACCCCCGCGCCCTTTTTACTTAGATTCAGCCTGAAAGGACCTAGTTTGATGCTTTTTCGGTATCGAAAGCCCATAATTTCACCCCTCTTATTGTAAGCTTATGGGTAATAGATTTTCTACGAATTGGCGTGATTTCCTGCTTTATTTAATAAAAATAGCTCCCTTGATCCGGGGGGAGCTTGACAGCTGAATTTTAAGCCGTGAGCAAGGGTCCGATTTGAAATCCGACCCTTAAACTGCCACTATACCAATAGCGCGGGTACCCTTGGGGCTATCAGTAATGAGGAATTCCACAGGTGTTCCTTCTCGTAGTTCATCGAAAGAAGGCTTGACCACACCGCATTTATGAAAAAATATGTCACTTCCGTCTTCCTGGCGAATGAATCCATATTTTCTAAATGTCATTACTCTTGTGATAGTTCCTCTCTTAGTTTCCATCTTTTTTCGCCCCGGCAATCGCTTCAACATCAGGCTCCCAAAGTTTATTGAGTTTAATAAAAAGATTATTGGCGTGGCCCTTACTAATTTCCCTTAAGTCCTCAGCTTGCCGATTTGAGCGATCTCCCCAACCGGCTGGCCGGTAACAATTACGGCAGGCCACAGCTCTTCCTTCGATCGGTTGGAATGGAACCGTAGTTTCTTTACCGCATGAGGTGCATATGGCAACGAACATCTCGCGCTGAGCTTTGTTTATTCTTCTGGCAGCGCGGCACTCAGGGCAACGGACTGGATCGGTATACTCGTGTTTGGCGAAGAACTCTTGCTCTCCTACTGAGAAAACAAAATCAGTGTGGCATGTTTTACAAATTATCGTTTTATCTTCGAACATCAAAATTACCTCCAATTATTTGTTATTTACCCCATTTTGGCTCGTAACGGGTCTTCGACAAACGTATCTCCCATCATTTTCTCTAAGGGAGTTTCGCTAAGCTCATTTAAGGCCTGAAAGACCTCAACCCTTAGAACTTCTACGATCTTTGACATATCACGTTGCCCAATGATCTGTGGCGCACACCTTGAAGGCAAGGAAAGTAGGCGTGATCTTACATTTACAATCATTGAAACCATCATTTGCTTAACCTCTGAAGCATATAAAAGAGTGTTTTTGACCGTCAATAGTTCAATTTCAGCCAGCTCGCGCTTTGCTGCTTCATGTTTCGCATGCTCTTTTTGATAGTCTACTTCAGCATCGGTCAAGAGTTTGAAGCGATAGTAGGCCTCTACAGCACTGGAAATATCAAACTTTCCATCTGCCTCACGTTTTATGGTGCCATCTTTGGCTAGTTGGTTAACTCTCTGAACCGTTAACACCAGCACTTTAGCCAGGTCTGAGCTACTAATGAATTTATCCATCTTTATACCTCCTGAAAGAAAGTAGTGATTTTAAATTTTGTACGCAGGAATCGCTCGGGGGTGTGACCACCGCAGTGCGTCTAAAACTCTGGAAGTACCTTTTGTTTATATATAGAGCCAAAATACACCATATGGCCGGTCAACACCCTATCCACTAATCTCTTCTAAGGCGCTTGGTTCAACGACTGCAACACGCCATGTTGGCTTATAACAATCCCTACAGAAGATAGGTCTACTAAGGTCAAGTTTGAAAGGCACCAGGGTATCCTTGCCACACCTTGTGCACACAGCAGGGTATCTCTCACGAGTGTCACTGATTGAACGCTTCTTAGCACGACACTCAAAGCAACGGATCGGCTTAAGGTATCCCATCTTAGTGAAGTACTCTTGCTCTGCTACACTGAAGATGAACTCTGAACTGCACTGATTACATACTAAAACCTTATCAGCTAACATCGTGATAATCCTCCATTCATTTGGTATGGATAGGCCAATGGCCGTGAACCATCAGCCTATCCATATACTCACAATGGTCCTACGACAGCTTTATTCCTTCGTATGGTTCTATCAAACTCCCTGTACCGTTGAGTGTCTTCATACTTCACAGACGATACAGGTTTAATGCTAGGGTTCTTGATCCGGGACCTTGGCAGCGTGTTTCGTGTCTTCATCATGCAAAGCTCACTCGCTTATTATTTCTCCGCCATGCACTCATTCTCATTTCCCATTCTCTTTGTGCTTCACTGGCAGCTTGTTTGAATTCCTGTACCGATGCTCCTGAGCCAATATGATAGACAGGCGAATAAGTAAAATTGTCTCCACCGCCACCAATGCCTCCGCCTGGTTTAAGGGGTACTACCGCCTCATCATAGTTGCCTTCACCAATGTTCGCCATGATACCACCTGAACGGCGCTTTACGATGCCACCCTTCGCCATTCTTACTGCTTTCATACCGGCAGCTGAGCTATTTCCTGAGACGTCAAGGCCTATCTTTGATAATAAAGGGATATTGACACCAGGGATTTTATTGAGCGTTCCAATGAATTTATCGATCATCCCAATGGCGCCATTGATACCCTCGATGAATGAGTTTTTAATGTTGACCCAGGTAGCACTTAATCCTTTACTGACTTTGTCCCAATTCATGTATAGCGCAACGCCACCGGCCACAAGGGCGGCAATCCCTAAAGCCACAAGTGCTATTGGGTTAGCATCTAAAACAAGATTAAGAGCTGTTTGTGCAATGGCCATAGCCTTTGTGACACCTTGCCATATTTCCGTTGCCTTTCTAACGCCGCCAATAATCCCAGTTACAACTCTAAACCCTACAAAGGCTGCCACTATCCCCAAAACGATGTTCTTGGTTGCCTCACCATGTTCAGAGGTAAATTTGAACAGGTTTTTAATCACTGGGAATATATCATTTTTTACGATATTGCCGATTGTCTTAAATGTTGGCATTAAGCCCGTTATTGCCTTACTGACACTGGGTATTACCGGATTCAGAAGGTAATCAAAGGCTGGAGATATATTGTTCATGATCCCTGTTCCTATTTTCTCAATCACAGGTATCAACTTGGAAAGACTTCCGGCTAATTTGGCCTGAATTGGTAGTATCTTCATGCCGATCTGTTCTTTCATGTCGCCCCAGGCATTATTCATTTGCTTGATTTTCCCTTGGTCTGTATCTGCTAGAGCTTTGTTGACCCCACCGACATTTTGCTTTAATACTTGAGCGATTACGGCCGCTCGTTGAGTTGCGTTTCCTGTTTTGATTGCCTCGCCTTGAGCCTTGGTGAAAGAAATACCAACCCGACTTAATGCCCCCGTTTGACCGTCCATGGCCTTTCCGATCATGTTGGCGATATTAACGGCGTCGCCTTGTGTTGCATTAAGGCCTTTTTGTTGCGCTAAGAGATCGCCCATACCACTGGATAACGTGCCGATCTGCTTTGAGTTCAACTGGAAGGTAGCCAACTGCTGCATTCCCGACAAACTGACCTCATCTCCGATAACTCCGACCTTCTGTAAATTCGAAGCAACTCCAAGCAATTCATTTTTTGCTGCCTTATATGCTTCCGGGCCTTTCGCTTGAATCGAGTGAACATTTTTTAATACAGCTCCCAGTTTGGTTTCAGCATCAATCTGTGCCTTGGCTGCAGTAACACTCTCTGAACCAAAGTTCTTGATAGCGTTAAACCCCATATATGCGCCGGCTAGGCCTACGGCTGCCTTGGCTAACTTACCAATCCCTTCGCCCATGCCTAAAAAACTTTTATTTGACGTTTGCGCTGTCCTGTCCATTCCTTGCATGGACCTTGAGACGTTGGAAAAGGATGAATTAAGGCTGGGAGAGAGAGCCCCTCCAATCCTAAGTAAAATTTCATAACTTGATTGACTCATTTTCTTCACCCCCAATCTCGTTTTACTTCACTATGAAGGCTTCCAGATATTCAGCATTTTTGCCTTCAGAAAATGCCACCAGATAAGCAATTTCACGGCCTGGTTCAACTTGTCGCGGCTCAATGTACTTTAGTAACGAAATCAGCTTTTGCTTGCTTAATTCAGATTGGCTATTGGTCATGTCGATCCAATCATTCATGGCATCTACCTTTTGTTGGAGATCGTCAATTTCTTGGTTGAGTCTGTCCATTTCGGCAGCCTTGACCTTGAGATCCTTAACTCGTTTTTCTTCCTGCTTGACAGCTACCTCAAAGATCGCTGGTAGCTTGTCCCGGATAAACATCCTCTTATCACTGTGGACACCCTGGTCAAGTTGGGTAACCAAGGTGTCCACAGATTGGGAGATTGTTGTTTTCTGGGCAAATATTTTCACTCTGATTTCCCCATTCTATAATTTTCTGCTTCGAAGCCGTATGGCACCATGGTAGTAGTTTTGCCTTGTATTACCTTGCCTGGCTTACGCATTGGAACATCGTGTTTATGGAACTCCTGTTGAGGAATGTTCCATACTGGCTGTGGGCATTCAACCAGGTGCTCAACGCTTTGACCTCTACTGATTGATTCTAGGTACTCAAGCTCTTTCCCAAACTTAAGGGGTCGCTTCTCCAATGCTTTTAAAAGGGGAAACAAATCCTTTTCCCTAACTTGGCCATACAGGGATTCTGTTTTAATTTCGTTCTTCAGGGTTTGCAGCTCCAGCCCAAGGGCTTCAAATTGGCTTTGCATTTCAACACTCTTAGCAACTTTGTCCTTAAAGGCTTTTCTTCGGATTTCTCGCTGCTCGTGTTCAAGCTCAAGGAGTTCAGGTAATTTGGCTATGATTGGGCCATTGTGATGGTCGGCCAGGGCTTCGCGATAGGCCGCGATCCGTCCCGTTATGTCCGTAAGGTCTTCCCGCGCTTGGGCTATTTTTTGAGCAAGGTCTGAATGAGCTGCAGTATCGTCTGCTAATTCAAGGTCTATTTGTTGCCGTGTCATCAGGTTGATATTCGTTTGTTTAGTCGTGGACTGATCGGTTAGCAATTGAATTTTTGCTTGGATTATGGATTTTTTCAGTTCAACTTCGGAAATAAGAGATTGCACGGCTTCTTGGACCGTAACCGTTTCCTCTTTTTTAGGGGTAGTGACGGTTGAGTTGTCACGACTCCGATTAAACACGTTTTTCAAAACTAATTCCTCCTATAAATTAAATTTGGCGCAACTCCAATAAAATAGGAATGCACCTTTGACTACTAACGAGAAGATAAAATTTTGTTTGCCATATCAGCGATTGTTTTCGCGGTCGATTCCTTGCCTTCTTTAGTTTGCTTATCCGCAGAAGGGCCGGAATTCTTGGTGCTACCTAGGATTTCGTTTGCCTTATTCACAATAGCTGTGACAAAGTCTTTTGTTTTCATTATGATCCACCTCCCTCCGTCTCATATCACGCAACTTAAAATAGGTCATTCCTTCATCAATCCCCGGACTTTTACCATATTTTTTAAGCATTACTTCATAGGCCTCTGGATGTGGGATGAAGTTCTTTCTCCAATGGTCCTGGTTAAGTAGCATACTCACGTATGTTTTGTAATCAGGATGTTGGAGGCTGAAACTACTACCGCGAAGACTGCGGCTAAAGTAGGCTTTAAACATTTTTTCAAATGATACCAATACGTCTTTCAAGAGAGGTTGCTCTGAGTAGAGAATGGCGTAGGCTACCTTTTTCATGTTCTCTTGATCCCTATAAGAATAATAAGGACCAAATTTCTGAACAGCCTTATGCATCCTCTTGTGTAGCCAAATATGGGTGCATTTATCTCTTGGTAGAACATAGAGGAGTCCACACTGGGGGCAAATTTCTATTCCTTGCATCTTTATATTTCCTTTCTTTGAGCTCTTTTTTGTTAAATCTCACCTATAGATTCATCCCTTGCATCAGAATTTTTTACCAAGGCTAATCCTTATCGTAATTTGCCTGACTTTGAGAATAAAATTCCCTTGGAACATCACCAATTAATTTAATGCCTGTCCAATGCCATGGCAGCAATCCCCTGCAAGGCCGACATTCCGAAGCACTGGGGTAAATGTTAATCAATGCATCCTTTATTCGCCTTTGGCTAACTGGTTTATACCCCTGATCCTCGCACCAAGTACGATAGTAATTGTAAAAAGTTTGCTTTAGTACCATTTCGTCTGGTGCACTTTGAGTACATTCAAGAATAAATGAGGTCATAGTGTCGTTCATGGATTGATACTCTTGGAGAGCCTGCTGAACTTGAATTGGAGTTGTGAAACCTCCATTTAGAACAATACTATGCAGCCCCTTAATGGCTAAATTTAGAATACCGCTCAACTCTTCAGGGTCTCTAAGTTTCCGCTTCAAACTCTTATCCGCATTACTCCCATCAAATGTTTTCTCAAAAGGGATAATTAGCCACCGGCGATAAAACGCATAAGAGCGATCCCGGCTGCTGGGTAACTTGTTTGCACTAAACAACAAACGAGCGTAATTCTTAAATTCAAAAGGTTGCCCAAATTTCCTTTCAGCGGTGATTCTATCTCCGGTGCAAAGTACCTTGAACATTGATGAGCTTTTTAAGCCTCTGTCGTCCAGGTCTGAAAATATGTTGGCAAGTTTTCCGAGTAATCCAGCAGCCTTAAAGCGATTTTCTTCAAGTTCCTGAAGTTCTACGTTTGATACGTTGTCTGCGCCCAGCAAATCCTGAATAACGTCAAGCAGTACAGACTTACCATTGCTACCTGATCCAGTTAGCATGACGGCCTTTTCAAACCTTGTATCAGGAATTAAACAGTATCCAATCACCTCTTTTACAAGCTCAATAACTTCGGGATCAAGGGTCGTTTCCAAGTATTTGTTAAAAGTAGGGCATTGAGCATTGGGATCAAATTTAACCGGCAATTGGAGGATTTCAAAAGCGTCTGAATCGTGAGGACTCAGCTCCAAGGATGACCAGTTTAATTTTCCATTCAGTAGGTTAATAAATAAGGGGTCAGGCGTTGGCAGCTCTGAATAAGTTTCCCGTTCTATATAACTCAATGTTTCTAAAATTCGGGTATTCCTTGTATCCTTGCCTAGCAAGGCTTGTGCTTTTTGTCGTATCACTTGAGCACCATCTGGGCGATATACCCCATCCCTGAAAATCCAAAGGATATCAGCAGCGAACTTTAATTTGTTTTCCGTGAGTAGTTCATCACTTAAGAATTTAGGGATAAAGCTTTTTCCATCGAAATACTCACCATGAATACCGCCTATTGCTTCAGTGTTTTTTTCAGGTTCCCATTCTGGCGCATCGAGGATGAGTAATTCTAACTTGTTTTTAGTTCCACCTAATTTAATCCAGTCGAATAAATCTCCCTTTTCAGGTATTCCTGGCAAATTTAAGACCTTAATACTTGTAGCGTTGCCCGTGAACATTAAGCTCTTAGCTACCCTTCGAGCATGTTCTTGACCTGGTGGATCGTTATCGGGTAGAATGACCACCTTTGCCCCCTTGAGGCTGTCGCTATATTGGTCGGTCCATTTCCCTGCACCACCAGCGTTACAAGTGGCCACAATCCCTAATATGAGAAAAGCCGCGTCAACATCCTTTTCGCCCTCGCATATGTAGACGGTTTTTCCATCTTTCACAGCGCTGAGCACTTCAGGCAGCCGGTATATTACCCTTTGAACATCCTTGAGATTCCATATCCATTTTCCGTTTTCGTCTAGTCTTCTTTGTTTAAAACTCTTGGGCTTGTATCTAAGTGCCTGGAAAACATGTTTTCCGTTAGCATCAACGTAATCATACATGGCTTCTATCCTCGGTTTTTCACTGAGACTTAGCACATTATTGCTTACGGGAAATAGATCTTTCATTTCAAGGCCAAGCTCTGAAAGGATATCTTTCGTTTCGCATCCAGCGTGACAATGTAGTAATACTTTTCCATCCGCGCTGAGCTTAACAGATAAGCTGTGTACTTTATCAGCATGAGCAGGACATAGAGCAAGCCATCCGTTAGCACCCTGTCTTTTTGGCTTCTCTATACGGCTCAAAACTAGACCAATAGGGCTTTGTTGAATTAATTGCACGGACATTAAATTATTTTCACCACCTGAGCCCAGCCGATTACGGTTGGGTTTTTTCTTTTTGCCAAAATAAAAAGGCCCCTTCGGCCTTTATGTCTTTCTTATTTGTAGTTTATTTGCTAAGCTTTGAATTTCGCTTTTAAGGCGTTCTCTCTCTGCTCCACGGCTATCCTGGTAGATGCTTAACTTACCTTTTAGTGCATCATAAGCTGAAACACAAGACCTTTTTTCCTTACGGCGTTTCTTCCCAGTCTTACTCATCAAAGTTTATTTCCTCCTATTCAATTGTATTTCACTTTCCGGAGCCCGTAATAGTGAAATTTAAATCCCTACTAAGTAACTATCTTCCGAATTACTCCATATGGCGTTTTGTCTTCCTCAGTGATCGGCGGGTTTTTTAGATAATTTTCTAGATAATCGAGATCGAGCAAATACCGATTACCCGCACGATGACATTTAATCTTGTCGGACTTGATAAGTTGCCTTAGCCACCATTCCGATATACAGCTTTCCGGATCTTGCTCTTTTATGGATTTTATAGATTGCTTGATCGTTCTGATCCTGGGCAAATCACCCAACTCCTTCCTAACTTTCTAATCACCAGAAAGTAGTTTCATGCCGACTCATGGTCTCCTTATACACTTGCCTTTGCTTTCGATTCCTTCAATACGAATAGATCATCAAATTCAAGCCCCAGCGCATTACATATTTTTTTTGCAGTTGCTGGAGAGGGTACTGTTTCTTGATTTTCTGTTTTGAATACGGTTGCGGTCGATAAGTTCGCAGTCTTTGCTAGGGCACGAATACTCATTCCGTTTTTAATTCGTGCTCTCCTCAAGCTTTCAACTTTAACCCCTAAAGTCATAATTATTCTTACTCCCTTCTCCAATATGTATGTTTATTACTTACTTCACATTGTAGTATATTTTTGTCTTACATACAAGACATTTTTAGTATGTATTTTATTGACTTTGTTATTAAAGCGTGCTATTATCCTCTTAACAATTAAAGTTAAGAGGGGACTTCTAATGAGTAAATTTAGTCAACGATTGAAGGAACTAAGAACATCTCATAAGATTACGCAAGAAGAGTTGGCAACATCATTACAATTAGGTGGAAAGCAAATCATCTCATCTTATGAAGGTAACAGTAAGCCAACAGAACCAAGTATTGATACCCTAATGCAAATTGCTAAATATTTTGGGGTAACGGTTGATTACTTGATTGGTAATAGTAATCAAAAGAATCACGGTTTAATGGCACTAAATGATAAGATTAAAAGCTTAGGTTCTTTTATTGAACAATTTGCTGATTGGGAACCAATCAATGAAAACTTAACTACATTCTTGGATATATTCCTTCAATTAAATTTGCGTCACCTTCCAAAAAGTCCAAAACTATTAGAGCCTTATATTGAAATATTAAGAATTATTACTGAACATGATGCTATTTTACATGAGGCCTATTCCTCAAGTGATAAATATGAGCATGATGGTAGTAGCCTAACTCACGAGGTGAACCAAATATATATCAACATTTTGAGATCAACCGTTGAAAGTAATTTTGATATTAGCAAAAAGGAACTTGAAGCTGACCATAAAATTGCAGAACAATTACAATTAGCAAATAAACTATATTGTCTAGAAAAAGGTTTTAATTTTATAGTTGCAAATTCTATTAGGAATGGAGATTAATGGATTATTATGGCATCAATAAAAAAACGTGGTGAAAATTCATACCAGATAACCGTTTCTTGTGGATATGATGGCCAAAACAAAAAGTTAACGCAGACTAAAACTATCTCCTTAGATCCCAGCCTTACTACAAAACAAACAGACAAAGAGCTTCAGAAGCAAGCTGCCTTATTCGAGAGAGAAGTTGAAAACGGAACCTACTTAGACGGATCCAAGATAACCCTTGCAGAATTTACCGAGCGTTGGCTTAAGGACTATGCAGAAAAAGAATTAGCGCCTAAGACATTGCATCGATACAAAGATATGCTTAATTCAAGAATCCTTCCAGCGTTGGGTCATATTAAACTTCAGAAACTACAACCAACCAACCTTCGCCAGTTTTATAACAACTTAGGCGAGAATGGTATCAGGCGCGACGTGAAGTATTCTATCAAGCCTGAATTCAATGATCTAATGAAACAGAAGAAATTAAGAGTATTCGAGCTCAGAAGGATATCCGGTATCTCTGACGAAACGATCAGGAGAGTAAGATCTGGTTGCACTATCACCTATAAAACGGCAGAGGCCTTAAGTAAAGCCCTTGACGTGAAACTTAATACACTTTTCTTGATACAGGAATCTGGACCACTCTCAGACCAAAGTGTTAAGCACCATCACAGACTTATTAGTTCGATCTTAACATATGCCGTACAAGATCAGTGTCTTATTAGTAATCCGGCCTTTCGTATGAAGCCTCCAAAAGTTGATAAGAAAGAAGCGGCCCATTTCGAGGAAGACATGGCAGAGTACATGCTCTCATTACTCGATGAAGAACCGCTCAAATATAAGATAATGGTATATTTAGCCTTTTACTCTGGTAGCCGACTTGGTGAAGTATCCGGCCTTGAATGGTCAGACGTTGACTTTGAAAATAACTATTTACGCGTCTGCCGTGCATCCCAGTATTTACCCGGTGAAGGCATTTTTACGAAAGATCCTAAAAATGAAAGTAGTAAAAGGGTTATTGCAATGCCAGGCTTAGTCATGGATCTCTTGAAACAATATAAGGTTTGGCAGAATGAAGAACGCCTCAAATGCGGCGACCGCTGGGAGGATCATAACCGTCTATTCACGAAATGGAATGGTAAACCTATCTTCCCAACAACACCTTCAACCTGGTACCGCGAATTCAGACGAAAGCATGATCTTCCTGATGTTAAGTTCCACGGCCTTCGACATACGAATGCCTCATTGCTTATTGGCCAGGGCGTAAATGTTCAAACAGTCGCCACTAGATTAGGCCACACAAAAGCATCGACCACCACCTCAATATATAGCCATTTCTTGAAAAGGCCCGATCAAGAAGCAGCCGACAAACTTCAAAATCTTTTTAATAAAAACAAAACTATTGAAACCACAAAAAGTTCTTCTAAAGGATACAAGATATTGCGACAGATTAAAAAGGGGTGAAAACGATGATTTCAAAAAATCCGAAATATGTATCCAGCCGCTTAGGTATCTCCGCTGGACGCTCCTCAATAACTAGCACCGCTGATATTTACTCATCCGCTTTCCAACGTGCAGACAAGAAAGCAGCCGACAAACTTCAAAACCTTTTTAAAAAGAAACCAGTTGATAAACCAGTAAAAGCATAAGATAATAAAAGTAGCTCCTGAGTTTGTGACACCCTCAACTGCCAACCCAGTAACATACTAGAATATATTTTAGGCGAAAATAAGTAATTACGGAGGTATTCAATTATGCAAAGAAGATTTAAAGTTATCCTCGAAAAAAATGAAAGTGGAGGCTTCACTGTTACCGTACCTGAGCTTCCAGGTTGCGTTACCCAGGGACGTGATCGAAAAGAGGCACTTGAGCATGTTCAGGAAGCAATAGAGGGGTTCCTCGAAGCCTTAGCAATCGAGGGGTTGCCTATCCCATCCTCAACCGTTGTGGAAATGGATGAAGTGCAGGTGAGTTACTAATCATGACAAGGCTGCCGCGAGTTGAGGGAAAAGACGTTGTAGCTGCGCTTAAGAGAGCGGACTTTAGAGTTTCACACATTCGAGGAAGTCACCACTACTTACGTCGTTCCAGTGGAAGCCTGGTTTGTGTGCCAGTACACTCTGGAATAACCGTCGACCTAAAGACGCTAAAGAGTATCTTGGAACAAGCGGAACTAACAATAGATGAGTTGATTGAGTTATTATAGAAAAAAATCCTTAGGGGTCATATTTTGTTGGAGTCGTGTAACTCATACACGTTTTTATATTCTAAAAAGTTGGCTACTATTTGGCTACTAACGATACGAATAGTAGCCAAATAACACGATAAGTTAATATATTACAATGTGGACAAACCCAGTAATACCAATGGTTTCAGCAATTTGCGACAAGTTAGAAAACGATAAATACCGCTCTCCAAAACCGCTGATGCGGGTTCAACTCCTGCATCCCCTGCCAAGTACATTAAGGCTTTAAGCCTTTTTCTTTTGCCCATTTTTAAGTTTGGGCAGATTTTGGACAGATTTAATTTTATAGACAAATTGTACATTGTTTCTATGTCCATGCCCTGGCTAATCAAAGGTAGCCTCATATTCCTTAATTGTACTGAAAAACCGCCCCACAGCAAGGGCGGTTTTTCATCTTTTTTCATGTAGTTTTTTTCTATCTAAATAGAATCTTCTGCTATTATAATACAATAGACTTGTTGATATTTAAGGATGATTATGTCAAGAATTCATTAAGAATTTTGAACATAGATAAAATAAAAGATCCCAACCGAATGAGATCTTTTTACAAAAATTTATAGCGATAAAAATAGTCTTCTCTATAAACAATACTTGACTAAATCTTCGAAAAAGTCCCCTCCGAATTGCTGTCCTCAGAGGGAAAAAGAGGAGCATTACATGAAAAAGGACTAAAAGGACTAAAAATCCCTTCGACATATTATACCATATTAAATTAAGTTATTGTTGGTTTTGCCACTGGTAAGTTATAGGTAATGACCCACCTTTGGGACTGCTTTTTTTCTGAACAAACATCCACTATTGATCTTGACATTTTTTCTATTATGAATCAACTTTGCATCCCCGTAATGTTGTGTCTAAATTCAGCATCGATAGTTTATTATCCAGGAAATCATTCTCTAACGGGGCCTTTGCTCCAATAGGCACCTCTATCTTTTTTTGTAAATTTTCCATAGCTACGGAAAGCATGAGTTTTATGCGATTTAGTTGATTAACTTCGCTTGCCCCTGGATCATAGTCAATGGGCGCAATATTCACAAAAGGATATGACCGTCTGATCTCTCGGAACATACCTTTACCCGTGATATGATTGGGTAAGCAGGCAAAAGGTTGTAAGCAGACGATGTTATTGACCCCACTTCGAATCAGCTCGACCATCTCTCCCGTTAAGAACCAACCCTCTCCAGACTGATTAGCCAGAGAAAGGTGTTTTTCAGCATATTTGGCGATCTCTTCGATGGGTTTTGGCGCATGAAATCGCTTACTGGATCGCAAAGCACTCTTCATCTCCTTGCGATAGGATTCAATTCTATTGATCGAAAGATAACCGGACACCATACCCCAAAAGCCACCCGATAGTTTCTCATATTTAATGCGATTATCATAAGCGCCATATAAGAGGAAATCAGCAAGATCTGGAACAACTGCCTCAGCCCCTTCAGCTTCCAACAGTTCTACAATGTTGTTATTGGCGGTAGGATGAAATTTGACTAAAATTTCACCTACGACTCCAACTTTTGGCTTGATCAAATCTTCGTAAACTTCCAGATTATCAAAATCTTGAACAATTTGGCGAATATTTTCTGCATGTTCCTTTCTATTACCTTTCTTCAAGGATTCTTGACACCGATTAACCCAATAGTCATATAAGAGATTGGCGGAACCTGGGAATTTTTCATATGGGCGCACTCTATAAAGGACCCGCATTAAAAGATCCCCGTATAAAAGCCCCCTCAATAATTTATTAAACATAGGAATTGTGAATTTGAAACCGGGATTTTTCTCCAAGTTGGACGAATTCCCTGTATTTAGGGCAATCACTGGGACATGATCTATCTTGGCATCTTTGAGTGCCTTTCTAATGAATGCGATATAGTTCGTCGCTCGACATCCTCCACCGGTTTGAGTAATGATGACCGAGGTGTTGTTCAAATCATACTTACCCGATCTCAACGCTTTCATTAACTGGCCAATGACAATAATGGCCGGATAACAAGCATCGTTATGCACATACCTTAATCCTTCTTCAATTGCCAACTTATCGACAGAGGGCAAAAATTCAATAGCATATCCCGCATCTTCAAATCCCGTCTTGAAAAACTGAAAATGGATCGGTGACATTTGAGGTGCTAAAATTGTATGAGTTTTTTTCATTTCCTTGGTAAATAAAACTTTAGGTGGCTTATCATAAAGTTTCTTGGGGGTAAAATTTTTCTTAGTTCGCTCGTTTATTGCCGCGATCAAGGAACGCAAACGAATTCTCGCAGCCCCTAAGTTGTTAATTTCATCAATTTTCAACACAGTGTATATTTTTCCATAAGCCTCTAGAATCTCTTTAATCTGATCAGTGGTTACTGCATCAAGACCACATCCGAACGAGTTAAGTTGAATTAATTCTAAGTCTGTTTGCTCCGAAACATAGCCTGCAGCACAATACTCTCGAGAGTGGTACACCCATTGATCGACAACACGCAAAGGCCTTTCAATCTTTCCCAGATGTTGAATAGCGTCTTCGGATAAAATAGCGAACCCATAGGATCCGATCATCTCAGGAATACCGTGGTTGATTTCTGGATCAATATGATAAGGCCTGCCTACGAGCACAATTCCCATTATATTGTTTTCCCGGATATAGTGTAGGGTTTCGTCTCCTTTTATCCTTACTTCTTCCTTATACTTATCTTGTTCCGCATAAGCCTTATTCAAAGCATTGGCTATCTCCTTCTTCGGTATTCCTTCTGGCGCTAGCTCATCAACCAACCGTTTTACCATTCTACCAGGCATATCCATCGGTAAGAAAGGATGATAAAACGTAACATTGGGTTCTCTTAGTAAATCCATGTTAGCATTAATGGTCTCTGGATAAGAGGTAACGATTGGACAGTTGTAATGGTTGTCTGCCTCTGGATCTTCCTGTTGGGCATAAGGGATGCAAGGATAGAATATTTTATTAATCCCTCTTTTCACTAAATCAGTAATATGTCCATGGACAAGCTTAGCCGGGTAGCAGGCAGACTCTGAAGGGATTGTATCCATTCCCTGTTCATATAGTTGTTTTGATGATCGTGCAGATATGATAACTTGGTATCCCAGTTCTGTAAAGAATGTAAACCAGAAAGGATAGTCCTCATAAATATTTAAAACTCGTGGAATACCGATGGTTCCTCTCCATGCAGCATCTTTTGTTAAGGGCTTGTAATGGAATACTCTTTTGTACTTATATTCATAAAGATTGGGAATTTTACTTGTTAAGACGTCTTTCCCTGCGCCTCTTTCACATCGGTTTCCTGAAATATAGTCACTTCCGCTCGAAAAATGTTTAACACTAACTAAGCAATTGTTCCCACATAACCCACACCGTTTCATCGATGTTTCTGTTTTAAAATCAAACAAATCTTTTCCTAGCAAGAGATTTGTTTGATGCCCAAATGCATAACGCTCTTTAGCAATTAAAGCAGCACCAAACGCTCCCATAATGCCTGCTATATCTGGGCAAACCACTTCTTGGTGCGTTATTTTCTCAAATGCCCTAAGGACAGCATCGTTATGAAAGGTTCCTCCCTGAACGACAATTTTCTTACCAAGCTCCTCGGCGTTTCTCAAACGAATCACTTTATATAGAGCATTCTTGATGACTGAAATGGCAATACCTGCCGAAATATCGCTGATCTCCGCTCCTTCTTTCTGCGCTTGTTTGACTCTGGAGTTCATAAATACCGTGCAGCGAGTCCCTAGATCTACTGGTTGCCTTGAACCTTGGCTTAATCTAGCAAATTCTTGTACGTCTAAATTCAGAGAATGAGCAAAGGTTTCAACAAAGGATCCACACCCTGAAGAACATGCTTCATTCAGAGTAATTGACTCAATAACCCCGTCACGAATCACTAAGCTTTTCATATCCTGTCCACCGATATCTAAAACAAAGTCAACGCCTGGTTGGAAAAAATTAGCCGCAGTATAATGAGCTACTGTTTCTATTTCTCCAATGTCCACTCTTAGTGCTGCTTTTATGAGATGCTCTCCATATCCGGTAACCGCTGAGTTTATAATTCTTGTATTCATATTTAGTTTTCCATATAAACTTTTTAAGGCTTCTATTGTAGACTCTAATGGGTTGCCCATGTTACTACCATAGTGTGAATACAGTAAGCTTCCCTCTTCATCAACAAGCGCAATCTTGGTGGTTGTCGATCCGGCATCAATACCTAGATAGGCATTTCCCGCATAGCTGGCAAGTTCCACTCGCCTGACCTTACGCAAGGAGTGCCTCTCTTTAAATTCTGCATATTCCTCGTTATTTGCAAATAGAATTTCTAATTTTTCACCCTCAGCATTATTAATGTTATGAATCATCGGCGTTCTTTCATATAGACTCTCAAGCGTAAACGGCACTTTGTCACGTGAGGACAGTGCGGCTCCGATCGCCACAAAAAATTGTGAATCTTCGGGAAAGATCACATTCTTGTTCTCTAAATTAAGAGTTTCAATAAAGCGACGTCTTAGCTCGGACATAAAATGCAGTGGCCCTCCCAAAAATGCCACGATTCCTCTGATAGGGCGACCCTGCGCCAGACCACTGATCGTTTGATTAACAACCGCCTGCAAAACAGACACTGCAATGTCCTCTTTGGCTGCCCCTTCATTCAGCAATGGCTGTACATCGGTCTTTGCAAACACGCCACACCTAGATGCGATAGGGTATATATTTCGATAGTTTTTAGCGAGTTCATTTAGACCGGGTGCATCCGTTTGTAACAATGAAGCCATCTGATCAATAAATGCACCCGTACCTCCGGCACACGTTCCATTCATTCTTTGCTCGATTGCTTCCCCGAAAAAGGTTATCTTGGCGTCCTCGCCACCAAGTTCGATGGCCGCATCAGTGTTTGGAATAACTATTTTGATTGCGTTAGTGCAAGCAATTACTTCTTGGATAAAAGGAACCTCTAACTTTTGAGATATATTATACCCTCCAGATCCGGTAACCATCAAGGTTAGCAAGTGTCCTTGCAAAGACGGTTTGGCGCCATCAAGTATCATCACCACTGTATTTTTAATATTAGAAAAATGCCTTTGATATTTTTTAAAAACAATATTTTTATTATTATCTAAAACAACTATTTTTGCAGTTGTAGAACCAACATCCAATCCAATATTTAAAACTCTAGTCATTTTCTTCCTCCACTACGCACAACTTCTAATAGACCTTTATTTAGCAGGTTATTCCTTTTGCAAATATTTTAACACAACTTGCAATACATGCCTGAATATCGGTTTTAAATGTCAGTTTGTTCATAACTAAAGAAGTAATAAATAGACCAAAATTAGTAGCCAAAAAACTAATAGCCAATGTTTCAGGGTTTTCCCTTATGATCCCCCTATTTCTCATTTCTTCAAAATAGTAACCTAACAGTTTTTTGAACTCGTTTGGGAACTTAAATAACGCAGCATCAAAATCGGGGTTTAATTCATCATTCTTAAAATGCATCAAAATGATATTTTGATTTTGATATAATGTATCTTGATAAGAAGAACATATTTTATTTAAATCTCTTTCCAAATCCCATTCCAGACCTTCAAACAAAGCTTTAAATTTAGGAGAAAAAACAAATTTATCAAATGCTTTTTCGAATAATTTATGCTTGCTTTCAAAATGTCTAAATAGAGTCATTTCGCTTACGGCTGCTTCTTTGGCGATTTCCTTAGTTGTTACTGCGCTGTACCCTTTTTGCGAGAAGAGAACAATTGAAGCATTTAAAATTTTGTCTTCAGTATTTATAGTACACATATTCGTCTCCAAATAAAACATGCATTAGCGTACTTGCATGTTAGTTAATACTAACATAATTCTACCATTTCTATCATATAACTTCAATCCATGAAAATGAAACTTACACCGTAATATGTACGACAAGAAACGTAAAAAGAGCTGGTGTGACTAAATCACAACCAGCTCTTTGGTTAATGACTTTGCGCAGATTTTAATTGACTTACTAAAGCTTCGCTGAGTTTACCCGGTACTTCTTCGTATTGGACAAATTCCATGGTAAACGAGCCTCTCCCTTGAGTGAGAGATCTCAAATCTATAGCATAGCGCATCATTTCAGCTTGGGGAACATGGGCACGAATTACTTGATATTTTTCGCTAGTAGAAACCATGCCCAACACTTTTCCGCGTTTTCCATTGATATCCCCTATCACGTCTCCCATAAAAACTTCAGGCACTATTATATCTACCTCAACAACAGGTTCAAGTAAGGTTGGTTTTGCTAGCTCTACCCCTTTACGAAAGGCAATGATCGCTGCAAGCTTAAAAGCCATTTCTGACGAATCGACGGCATGATAAGAACCGTCGCAGAGCGTGACTTTGATATCCGTCACGGGATACCCTACCATAGTCCCTTCAGCCATAGCCTCTCGAATACCCTTTTCTACAGCTGGAATATATTGCTTTGGTACTGATCCACCAAAGATTGCCTCGGCGAACTCAAAATCTTTACCTTCTGAGGGTTCTATATTGATCCATACATGGCCATATTGACCATGCCCACCTGTTTGCTTTTTATGTTTCCCTTCCACCTTTACTGCTTTGCGGATTGTCTCTCGATAAGGTACTCGAGGAACTTTCATGGATACTGCAACTCCAAACTTACGTGCCAGCTTTTCCAGAAAAATTTCAAGTTGCATTTCTCCTAGTCCTGTTAAAAGTAATTCTCTGGTTTCAGTATTTTTACTAACCTTGATCGTTGGGTCTTCTTCCGCTAAACGTGCTAACGCACTGCCTAGTTTATCCTCATCCCCTTTAGTCTTTGGCTCAATCGCCACTGATAAGGTCGGTACAGGAAAATCAATACCCTGAAGCTTCACAGGATGTTCCTTTCCGCATAAGGTATCTCCCGTTCTCACATCTTGTAATTTGGCGACGACTGCAATATCTCCTGCGGAAACTGACCCGACCGGTTCTTGGGTTTTACCACGCAGGTAAAACGGTTGCCCAATTTTCTCCTCTATCCCGCGACTTGAGTTATAGACCATTGTTTCGGCAACAAACTTCCCTCCATAAACCCGAAAGAATGACATTCTACCGACGTAGGGATCAGCTAGAGTTTTGAACACTACAGCTGCTTTCTCAGGGACTACTTCAGGCGTGGGAACGAAATTAACTATGAAATCCATGATGTTTATTACCCCAATATTTCTGTATGCTGAGCCGCAAAGCACTGGTATAACAAGATTTTGTTTTAACGCTTGCCGCAAGGCGGTTTGTAAATCCTCCTCATTTAGCCTTTCCCCTTCAAGATATTTCGTCAATATTACATCATCCGCTTCGGCGACAGCTTCAGCTAATTGCTCTCTTAATAAATCGGTCTCTACCTGGTACTCAGCCGGAACCTCTTTAACCGAAAACTTACCGCTCCCATTGGCTTCGTAAGCATACTCTTTATTCTCGACTATATCGATGACGCCCTGGAAACTTTCTTCTTGGCCGATCGGAAGCTGTAAAGGGACAAACCTTGCATGTGGATAAGCGTCTTTAAGTTGTTCCAGAACCTTACCAAAATTAGCATTTTTCCGATCCAATTTATTGACAAAGATCACTCTGGGTAACTTCTGTTGTTCCATAACATTCAACGTGATTTCTGCCTGAACTTCAAGACCTGACACACCACAAAGCACCAAAACACCGCACTCTGCGACGAGCAAGGCACTCTTGACTTCCCCAAAAAAGTCTAAATATCCTGGGGTATCGAGAACATTTACCTTAACCCCTTCCCACTCAATTGGAATAAGACTCGTACTAATCGACACTTTGTGTTTCACTTCTTCTGGCAAATAATCCGAGACGGTGTTTCCCTCTACAATTTTGCCAATACGGTTGATCACACCCGAATTGAACAGAAAGGCTTCCGCGAGGGAAGTCTTACCTGCTCCACCATGCCCTACCAGACAGACGTTGCGAAGATGTTTTGTGTCATAGGTCTTCAAGACGATCTCCTCCTTGATATGTTATTTAAGAAAAAGGGCGCATGCCTTTTTACTTGCAACATTACTACCGGAGTTTTCTATGTCAGAAGATACCACGTTAGTCTAATTTTATTGATCAGATCTGGTCAAGTATTCTCGTTTTCATAATTAATTCTCTTTTCGAAAGTCCCCCATACCTTTGGTTGTTTGTTTCTAACCATACATTTCCCCAATGCCCAGACATCTTGCACCTGTAAGGCTTCATCAAGGACCACTAAGTCTGCATCATAACCGACGCGAATCGATCCTTTATTCTTTAGCCGGAGAACATTTGCAGCATTCGAGGTGATCGTACGCAACCCAACCTCCAATGGGAGTCCATAGTGTAATACAGAATCTCTGACATCACGCCAAAGAACTTCGACCGAGCCGACTCCCATACCAATAAGTACGCCTGCTTCGTTATACTGAGGCATACTTCCGTTCCCGTCCGAAGTCACGGTAATTCGATCATTAAGGATTTTATGTTGATTCAACATGGATAAGACTGCAGGCACCTGTAGTTCAGTAGGGAAATCGTCACACCCTGCGGTAAGATCAATATGACCCCCTGAAATAAGAAATTGAATCCCTTGTTCCAGTAAGGAATGCGTTCGGTTGATATGCGTAGGCATAAATTGCGTAATGGGAATCTCAGTTTGATCAAGGATTGTCAAAATAGGTTGCAGTCCTCGTTTTCCCTCCCCAAGATGGAGGTGAACTACCCCTGCTTTTCCTCCAAGCATCCCTCCAACTCGGGCCTCTGCAGCTAAATGCTCGAGTTCAGAAATTTGGGGTTGAGCCGAGCGATGATCGGATATCGCTATTTCCCCGGCCCCGATGACCTTTTCGATCAATGTCAGGTCTTCTTGCAAGGTTGGTAACAGTGTTCTCGTAGGAACTTGATAGGCACCGCTATAGACAAAAGTAGTTATCCCCTCATCCTCAAGGGCTTGAGCCTTAACGAGAAGCTCAGACATAGACCGGGATACGGAATCTGTCCCCAAACAACCGACGACCGTTGTCGTTCCTCCCCTAGTTAATTGAGAAAGTTGAATTTCTGGAGTACGAGAGGCCGGACCAGCTTCTCCACCTCCTCCGCAAATATGGACATGAGCATCGATAAAACCTGGGACTAATGTATTGCCTTGAAGGTCAATTACCTCCCCTTCCACATAGTCTGGCAGGCGAAAATTCCTTCCTATTGCCGCTATACTACGCCCCACAATCAGGACATCAGTATTATCTACTAGTTCCGGATTATAAAGTTTTGCATTTTTAAATAGTTTCCACACCATGATTCCCCTCCTCGGAGGTAGAATGCCCCAATTCTGGTGTTATATGCCCTCACATAGAAAGTCATTCTCTATGGCAAGCCAAAATCCTTTAATCTTTGATGCTCACCTGAAAATTTCCTAAGCATTTCTTTTTTTCCACAAGCATAAGGTTAAGTAGAACCTGGCTTAGACAATGAAAGAAAATAACAAGTCAAAGATGCCATGGATATTTTGCGTTAGACAAGGAGGGATTACTCCAGAGGTCGGATAACAGAGGCCAGAGATCAGAAAGGGAATACATCGATCTGGCACATCCGGCTTCTGAGTTCTGACCTCTGACTTCTGAGTTTATGTGAACATGCCGACGCAGTATGACACAAAAAAGACTGGCATACTGACCGGCTATTTTTTTGAATGTGCCTTATTTCAAGCCTTATCTTGCACTAGTCAGAAAGTATAACTTACAGTTATATACTTTCTGGAAGGTCCCTTCTCGCCATCCTTGGCTACAGGGACACTCGGCCATCCATGGCCAGCGCATAAGTACAACTAAGGCGACGACACCGGATATGTCTAGTGTCGAATGCACCATGGATGGCGTTAGCATTCGACCGACCGACCGCCGGCGCCTGATGGCTTGGCGCTAGCCAAGTTTTCTTTATGGAGGGGTTACATGCCAAAGAGAACTTTTGTCTATGGAGCGACCATACTCTTGGGAGCCAATTTAGTGAACCGAGTTCTTGGCTTTGTTTATCAATATTTAATTATGAACCATATTGGTGGTGAAGCCTATGGTCTATTTAACATGGTTTTCCCCATCTACATGCTGGCCCTAGTATTAACAACTGCTGGCATTCCCCTCGCCATTGCCAAAATGGTTTCAGAAGAAGTTTCCCTTGGACGTTCAGATCAAGCACAAGCCATCTTCCGCCTTGCGTTTTGGCTTTTATTTATTTCTGGTGCCGTCGTATCGACTGCCTTATATTTTCTTACTCCTTTCTTCACACATCGCATTTTCCCTGACCCAAGGGTCCTTAAAATATTTCAAATTCTCACACCAGCCATTTTCATTGTCTCCATATCTTCAGTTTTTCGAGGATATTTTCAGGGCTTACAGAATATGGTCCCAACAGCTATAAGCCAGATATGTGAACAACTTATCCGAGTTACTGTAGGATATACAGCAGCGATTCGACTCCTCAATGCTGGTGTCGAATGGGCAGCAGCTGGGTTAGCTTTAGGCATGTTGGCTGGAGAAATAGTTGGTTTATTGGTGATTGCCATTCAGTATCAGCGTGTTTTGCCTAAATTTGAAGAAGTGAGTCACGAACCTGGTTATTCCTCACGGCTCATCATGATTAAGTTGTGGTACCTTTCAGCTCCTGTAACAGTCGGCAGATTGCTTTCCACAGGGTTATCTGTCTTGGATGCCATTCTCATCCCCCTGCGCCTTCAAGTTGCAGGATACGGTGCTCGGGAAGCAACAACCTTATTCGGACAACTTGGAGGTGCGGCATTTACTTTGCTCACTTTTCCAAGTGTTTTTACCTTTGCTATGGCAACTTCACTGGTGCCTGCTATTTCAGAAGCAGCCGCCCGACGCCAAATACATGTAGTCCGAGCCCGTAGTGCTGAAGCCATTCGTTTAACGATCCTGATTGGAATTCCATGCCTTATTACCTTATTTTATTTTTCCCGTCCACTCACATCATTTTTCAAGAGTACAGAAATAGCACCAATTTTACGTGTGTTAGCTTTAGGGGGCATCTTTTCGTATATACAACAAACCACGACGGGAATTCTCCAAGGACTTGGAAAAGTTTATATTCCTGTCCTCCATTCCATCATTGGGGCTATCATACGAGTTCCATTATTAGTATATCTCACTGGCCTTCCCCAATGGGGTCTTCGGGGAACGGCTTTGGCTTATGCCGTTGGTTTTATTGTTACGGCGGTGCTAAATCTCATGGCCATTTCACGCTATACAGGAATGCCCTTAGACCTTCAAAGATTCATCCTCCAACCAGTCAGTGGGGGAATTGGCATGCTTCTAACTTTCCACTTTTTAGACCCCATCTTCGGTGGAGTAGTGGCCGGGTATCTCACTGAATTTTCTGTTGGAATTGTACTTTACAGTATGATCCTATTTTTTAATGGTGCGGTCACCTTAACAGATTTAAATCGGCTTCCATGGATTGGAAAATATCTTCCGCGCTAATATTAATTCCACCAACGACGAATTTGTTTTCCTCATTGCCAATATGATAAGAGTCCCGTCACAAGAACAAATTGCTGAAAGCAATCTTAAGCCGGTGACTGAAACTCACTCATCCTCTATTTAAAATATCTCCTTTACACCGTCCTTGTCTTGATTTTCTATGTACGCCTTAATTGTTTCTTCTGTTACTGCCCCCACGGTTGCACAAAAATATCCTACTGCCC
>Ga0307377_10000498_pt1 | contig 52418 bp, 81 predicted proteins | sample TR3MG_FD_202535 | JGI IMG/M metagenome (GOLD analysis project Ga0307377, IMG submission 202535) | Soil microbial communities from Risofladan, Vaasa, Finland - TR-3 | ecosystem: Environmental > Terrestrial > Soil > Coastal area > Acid sulfate soil | place: Finland: Risofladan, Vaasa | collected... | reverse complement strand
TTAAATCATTAGCGTCTAACAGATATCTGATATTTAATTCGTCAAAATATTCGACAATCCACAACAATTCATCAGAAAATATTGTTTTCTTTTTATACTCATTTAATTCATTTTCAATTTTTTCTTTCGGTAGTAAAAATTTTACCACCCTGCCACATTTTTTACATATACAATACACAGTTATAGCGTCATTTTGCTGAGTGTCCTCATTTTCAGAAAAAATGATATTTTCAGTGCCGCATTTGCAATTTACTTTATATGCAAAAAGTTCTTGATATGATTTCTTTTCCATAATTACTCCTTATTTTTTCCAAGATAATAGCTACAAAAATTCTTAACATTACAATATTTATTACATCGTTTATCAACGCCAGGTCTTATATCAATTCTGTATTTATTTTTAGTATCATTTAGATTTTCGATATAGATTTCCGCTTCTGATAAACTATTGCATAATGATTTTGCTGATTTGTTCTTATTTTTCATGACAGCATATTTTGTTTGTTTAGACCACCGTTCTGATTCGTTACAAATGTGAGGATGTTGATGTGCTGTGATTCTCTCCCGGATAAATTCTAATGTAGTTTCATTATCCCAGAGATTAAGAGGAATGACTTTTATAGGCTCTTGAGGATAGGCAGATTTTCTGTCTGCCTCTTCTAAAGACCAATTATTGAAAACCAAAATAGCTCTAATTTCATTTACAGGCAATCCGGTTGTTCTACATAGATATGCATAGATATTAAGCTGCTTTTCAAACTCTTCATAATCATGAAAAATATATTTCCAGGTAGAACAGAATTTGTAGTCATCAATTATCCCGTCTTTGTACATATCTATTTGCCCGGAAATTATAACATTGTCTATAACAGCCCGTAAACGCTCCTCAGACAAGCTATTATCAACATTTTGATTATTTAGCACTGCATGCATAGCCTGTCCCATTAACGCCCATATACGCTCGCTAGCGTCCTCCGTGATCTGAGCAAAATGCTTTTTTTGCAAATATCTTTGATACGCTGGTTTAAGCAATTCAGATACGGTAAATTTTTCCTCCCCTGTTTTAGACGCTGTATAGTTATACTGAAACGCATGAATAGCAGATACAATAGCCTCAGGTAAATTATATTTGTTAGTTATTTGCATACGCTCACCTTTCTATCAGTTAATTTATTTTTAATCTGGTCTGGTATTGTATATATACGAGCATAATAATGTATGCAGTACACACACCGGCTACTATGACTATACTGATGTTTACAATCTTTACAGGTCATTTCCAATTCTCCTGATTATATTCTCTGTCGCCACAATACCAGATGATGTGACTTTAGTAACTGGTATAGCCTCTCCGGTGGGGATGACTTTTTCTTTTACCTCAAAATATCCTGCGTCAATAAATTGTTGATATGGAACGTTATTGGTTTTTAAATAATTATTATCTCTCAAAAGCTTAAATAGTCTATTTCTACCAGTGCCGAATAGCTTTGCAACTTCATCCATATCATGTAAACCTTTTGAGGAAATAAATATATCATAACTAACGGCCTTTGGTTTCATTTTCTCAATTTCTAGCTGCAATATATTGATCTTTTCTTGTTGATAAATCATAGCTTGATGTATAAGCAATTCTTTTTCAAGCTCAGTTTTAACTGCGAATTTTTTTTCGCAGGCAAGTTTTATCGATGTAACTTGATATTCATTTAAATAAGTTTTCACTTTCTCTTTTACTATATCAGGGAATAACTCTTTAACTTTTAATTGTATAGTACGAACATCAAGATTTAAAACTTCTGCTAATTCTTTAATAGTCATAGTTTTTTCTTTTTCTAAATCATTCATCATTTGTCCTCAATAATATAATTTTTTATTTCTGGAAAATTTTTGATCATGTTATTAATAGTAGAAAGTTTAAGATATTTTCTATCTATATACGCATATATAGTAGCAGCAGACCTATTTATTTTTACCGCTGTCTCAGCTGGACTTAGTTCTGTCTCTCGAAAAAATCTTTCCCAGTCGATTGCTTTCATAGTAATGTATTTCATAAATACTCCTTTCATATTAATTATACACCAATTATATAAAATGTCAAGAGAAATTATAAAATAATATAGAAAATATTTGAGTACTATAATAAGTAAAAAATATAAAAATAATTAAAAAATATATAAAAAAACTCTTGACAAAATATAAATATGTGCTATACTATTAATTAGATAGGAAATAAAAACTATCAAAAACAAACAAGGAGATTTATTATGACAAAAGAATTTTTGATTGAGGGATTTAGTAAAACAGGAAAAGAACTTACATGTAAAGCAGAATATCTTAGTGTTGGTCGAGTAAAAACAGAATATCATGTTACATATGCGAGAGATGAAAAAGGTTTGCAGCCTTCACTAGAACTAAAAAAAGCAGAAATAAAAAAAATATTTGGTGTTGATATTCCTACAAAAACCGCATTTATAAAAATTACAAATTATAACGATTATGAAAACTGGAAGAAATTATGTGAAGAAGAAAAAACAGAAGAAGACTACAAAAACACAAAAATAACAGGATATACATACGAGATGGGTTGTGATTGTGCTGATACAAAAAGATTTGAAATATCTATATATTCAGAAAAAATGCGTAATGAATTGTCAAAATATGATGATATTGCCGCAGAATTATTAAAGAAAAATCCAGAGAAATACAGCGCAAAAACCATTCCTTCTAACCTGGGATCATATGGAGGATTAGAAGTTGATGAAGAAAATGTTCAAAACCTATTAGAAGATGCAAAAAAAGCATTAGAGATAAAAGAAAATGAAAAAGAAAATGAAAGACAAAAAAGAGAAATAGATAAAGAAGAAAAAATAACTAATCTAAAAAAATTAGCAAAAGAAACTGGTGAAAAACAGATATATGAGAGATACTCTGTTGAATGCAATGATCCGAATGAGGAATGTGACATTGATAATATTGTTGTATATGTATTGCCAAACGGAGAATTTGAAACAACACGAAACCATACCTGGTAAACAAAATGAGATTATATATCTGTTAGGTGTATAATCTCCAAGTTTGCCCGCTGCCGGTCGGGAAATACCGGCACTATAAAACAAGGAGATTTATTATGAGAAATGAAATTACATTAAAAGAAGGCGAACTAATAAAAATTAGGATAGGATCTAAAATATTTAGATTACAAAATTTTAATGATACATCATTAGAAATATTAAAAGTCGACGATGATGATAGAGATTCTTTAACAATTAATCCTCGGTGCGGGAATGTTATAGAAATATATTAACAATAATATAAACAAGGAGATAATATGTATTATGACATTATTATGATCAACGGCAAAATAATTAGATCGTATGGCAGAGGCGCAGCAGATGCACTTAACAAACATCATATTAATATAATAGATGTTTACAAAATATATCCTGTTATTAAAGGAATTCAAAATGATAATCTATGATGGAATACAAACACGATACAATATTTATTGTAATCTAGTCAACAAAAAACCGTTTGAATTCCCAAATTATGAATATATATCATTTATTGATAGAATTTGTGCAGATTTTAAAAATGATAGAGGTATAAGAATATTACACGATAGAAATCAGGATGATTTTAATAATTACATAATTGAAAACGGACATAAATATCTTGTTAAGGAGTAAAAAATGGTTGAAGAAATAATTGACAACACCTATTTTGATGATTATGACGAAGGAGAATATGAAATAATTGAATGTTGGTCTTGTAATGGCACAGGAGAGGGCATGACTGATTATACTAATTGCCCTGTTTGTCATGGTCGTGGATATGTAGAATATGAGGGGGAATAATCTCTAGTGTTACTAGAGTTATTAAGATCATCGTTGATGGTCAAAATATATGAATGAATAAATAAAGGAAAACTTAATGAATAACAATCAATTAATAACAATTGTTAACAATTCAGGATTAGAAAAAACTAAAGCTGAGTACATATTGGAAAAATTTCAGGATTATTTTAAAATCGCTAGTGAATGGGAAACACGGGCAAAAGGAATTGTTGTCACCAGCGATGATCAAACGGTTGATATGGAAATGGCACGAGTAGGGAGACTATTTCTGCGAGAAAAAAGGATTACAATCGAAAAAACAAGAAAGGAATTGAAAGAGCAATCTTTGCGAGAGGGAAAAGCGATAGACGGAATTGCAAATGTTCTAAAAGCGCTTATAGAACCAATTGAAAAATATCTTGATAATCAAGAAAATTTTACGAAAAATCGGCTTATTGCCGAAGAAAATGAGCGACTTAGACTGGAGAGAGAGCGCTTAGAAAAAGAGGAATTTGAACGAGAGCAAGCGAGAATCAAGGCAGAAATTGAAAAACAGGAAAGAATCAAGGCAGAAAATGAACGATTAAAAAGAGAAGCTATAGAGAGAGAAAAACTTGCTGAGGCTGAAAGAAAAAAACAAGAAAAATTATTAGCTGATGAGAGAGCAAAAGCTGAGATAGAAAAAGCTCATCTAGAAGAAATGGCAAAAAAAGAGAAAGAAAAAGCTGATAAGAAACTCAAAGAAGAACAGGCAGCCAAAGCAAAAATAGAGGCAGAAATGATAGCAAAAATAGAAGCAGAAAAAAGGGAAAAGAGGGAGGCGGAAGAAAAAAGGCTTGCAGAAATTAAAGCAAAAGAGGAAGCCGAACAAAAAGCAAGACAGGCTCCTGATAAAGAAAAATTGATTGTATATCTTAATAATATTAATGAGATAAAAAAACCAGAGATTGTAGATCAAGAAATGGTTAAAATATTTAATATTTTTATTAATCAGTTAAATGAGGCAGTTGAAAAAATAAAAACAGAGATAAGCCATCGTTGATGGTCTATATACAGAGCAGGGGATAAAAAAGGAATAATCGAGCGAGCCCCTCCCCGGGTAACTCTAACTTTTTCACCGCCGGGTACCTGCGCCCGGCACTTATAAAGGAGTTAATATGTCTGATTATAATTGGTGGAGATGGAGAAAAGCAGCTGAAGAAAAACCTGATGCCCTTGTAAAAATCATAATCAATAATGCTGATGGCGGGACTCTTGGTACGTATAATGCCGGGCATTGGTATATGATAGAAGACGAAATAGCGCATGAGGTAATATTGGTTGATGAATGGAAATATTTAGAAAGACCTGAATAATGGAAGCGCAAATATGTAGATTTTGTAATAAGGAAATGATCATCATAGGAGTGATAGAGCTTAAGAATTATTACAAATATGTGTATGAGTGTCCTGATCATAAATGTTTACAAAAATATATATTAGTAGAAAAGGATAAAAATAATGCAAAAAATAGATAAACAAGATAAATGTGATATGTGTAATAATAAAGAATATGAATATTATGTAGAATATTATCATAAAGGCACCGATAATTCTTTAAAATTATGTTTAGAATGCTTTGGTAAAATTTATAGGCGCTACCCTATGTTTTTTATTCATAAAAATTATTTATAATAATTATAAACATAAAGGATAAAAATAATGATCATTAAAACATTTTTTATAACAGCAACAATTGTATTAATAATTGATCTTATTAGATTTGTATGTAAAAAAATTGAACAAAAATATATTGAAAAAAACATTGAGGAATAAATAAAGGATGAATAATGATTAAATCATACCAAAGAGGGCATGAAATTATTTTTGTGAATAATAAGTGGGTATATGCAGATGATCTAACAACAATAGACGACGAAAGACCATGTATTCGATGTGGTCAAATGCCTACAAGAGATGGACATGATTGGTGTATGCAGGATAAAAAACATATAATTAGTGCATGTTGCGGTCATGGAATTTCTAATTTGATAATGATAAATTTGTAAATATACAAAAAAATTATTACAACAAACAGGATGTCCATAAATACATAGGCAAATACTATAATAAAATATATGAAAATTTTATCTGGTTAAAAACAAATCCTATGCCCGCTAATGGTTTGAATGTTACGAACAGCTATGAATATATTATTTGTTTTGGAAAATGGTTAAAATGTGATTAAAGAATTGATAAATGCATTCATTATTAAAAACCAGATTAAGCACATAGTAAAGTAATCACAACAAAATAATTATATAAATCAGTTAGAAAATAGATTGATAAATATCTAATTATTTATTAAAATACCTTGATATTTCTAGTTGATTTATTTACTTCTTAATAAACAAATATTATAAACAGGAAAAAATATGAACATAATATCTTTGTTCTCAGGTGCAGGAGGGCTAGATTTAGGTTTTCAAAAAGCCGGGTTCAACATTATATGGTCAAATGAATATGATAATGAAATATGGGAAACATATAAAAAAAACCATCCTGATACATATTTAAATAAACAATCAATAACAGAAGTCCCTTTAAGTAATATACCTGATTGTGATGGAATTATCGGAAGTCCTCCTTGTCAAAGTTGGAGTGAAGCCGGTGCTTTAAGAGGTATTCATGATAATAGAGGGCAATTGTTTTTTAATTTCATAAAAATATTAGAAAACAAAAAGCCATTATTTTTTTTAGCAGAAAATGTATCTGGTATGTTATTATCAAGACACAAAACTGCACTTGCTACAATCAAGGATCTTTTTAAAAATGCTGGGTATAACCTACACTTTAAACTATTAAATGCAAAAAATTATGGAGTTCCACAGGACAGAAAAAGAATATTTTTTGTTGGCTTTCGGCGAGATTTAAATACAAATTTTGATTTTCCTAAAGAATCAAACAAATTAATTCTTCTAAAATCAATGATTTATGACTTAAATGAAACTGCTATCCCAGCAAAAAAAGGAAATTATACTAATGGAGACAATTGTATTATTCCTAATAATGAGTATATGACCGGTGGCTTTTCCAGTATATATATGTCGCGTAATAGAGTCAGAAATTGGGATGAGGTATCATTTACTATACAAGCTGGTGGAAGGCATGCTCCAATACACCCTCAAGCTCCAAAAATGCTTTTTGTTGAGCAAAATAAAAGAATTTTTGTACCGGGTAAAGAAAGTATGTATAGAAGGTTAAGTATTAGAGAATGCGCAAGGATTCAAACATTCCCTGATGATTTCATTTTCTATTATAAAAACCTTTCATCTGGATACAAAATGGTTGGAAACGCTGTCCCTGTAAATTTAGCATACATTATTGCTAAAAAGATAAAATATAGCCTTAAGTCAAAATTTGATAATATAAAAAATATTGAATTACAATTAAGTAAGGTTTAGTATAAATGGCAACACAAACTACTACTGGAAAAAATAGAATTGAGAAAGCGACGCAAGAAATAAAATTAAAATAACACTTGAAATAATAAATAAAATGTAGTATAGTAATTATATAGTTTTACAATTAGAACGAGGGGCGGGCGCCAAGCGGCCAACCTTCAATCAGAATATGGGTAACTTATCACCTTATCCATGTTTTGAAAAAAACATTTAGAGACTGATTATATATGCGGTGATACCGGGCAACCGGGCATATGTAGTTGGTCTCTTTTTATTTTTAAGGAGTATTATGTGAGCGAAAATAAAAAATATTATTATCTTAAGTTCAAAGAAAATTATTTTGAACAGGATCATATAAAAGTAATTGAGGCTATGAAAAATGGATATGAATACAGTCTTATTATATTAAAGCTTTACTTGAAGTCTCTTAAATGGGAAGGGCAGTTAATGATAAATGAACGTATTCCTTATATGGCAGATAAGATAGATATACTAGCAGGTGTCTTGGGACATGATCCGGCAAATGTTATGCACGCTGTTAATTTAGCAAAAGAAATGGGTATTATAGACATACTAAATACAGGTGAAATATTCATATCAGATATACAAAATTTCATAGGACACGGGTCAACAGAAGCGGAAAGAAAAGCTCAATATCGCAAGAAAATAGAAGAAAATGCAAAAAAACTAATAACGAATAAAAGCAAAAAAAAGGGTGGACAAACTAAAGGACAATGTCCGGGACAATTTCCACCAGAGTTAGAGTTAGAGTTAGAGTTAGAGTTAGAGTTAGAGTTAGAGTTAGATAAAAAAACAAATAAAGATATACCGGATAAATCCGGTTACACTCTTTATAAAGAAATATATAATAATCATCTATTAGCAATATATAATCAGGATACTATAAATAGCTTAATCTTTACAAAGAAGTATTTAGGTAACTTATCCAAGCTTCTTAAAAGCTTCTCTTCATTAGAACAATGTTCCGCTTTTTTCGATGCTGCATTTGCAGACGAATTTATTAAGAAAAATGAATACAACCCTAACATTATATATAGCCAATTTGAAAAAATCATGCTGGGGTTAAAAAGAAAAAAAAGGGTTGCGCCTGAAGAACTTACTAATGAAAACCGGTATTTTATTGGTGAACCACAACCAGATTGAGGTAAACTATGGACTATAAACAAATAGGAATTGACATATTTATTGACATCGAATTATCAATCGAGCATAAATGTCAAAAATGGGGAATAAAATTAAACGAAGAAGAGCATCTCGAAATACTTACTCAAAAAGTACTGGAAAAAGCCAGGGAGTATAAAAACCCTCTAGTTATGCAGGGCAGTCGGGAAAAATTACGAGAATATCTGTTAAAATACACACATGTAAAAATAGACCAGGATCAAATAATTGATTATTACTATAATAGTTATTTGGAAAGAAAAAAAATAGCTGAGGTTGAGGAAAAGATATCCAAAATTAATTTAAATGATTTGTCAAAAATTGATGACAACATAAAGACGCTCGAAACTATAAGAAGCAAAATAAAAAACTCTGATGAAATTATTGTCACCGATATTAAAGAAATTCTTCATGAGAATTTAATGAATGGAATCCTTTTGAGGGGAATAGAAAGTGGAATCTCTGGAATAGATAATATTGTTAAAGGATTTAAAGAGGGGGAATATATCACGATAGCAGCACGACCGGGAGCCGGAAAAACATCTATAATGTGTCAAATGATATCTAATACGAGTAAACATAAACGGGTTGCATATTTTAGCGCCGAAATGAGTGTGAATCTAATTACGAATAAAATTCTCGCATGTGAAACAGGGATAGACTCAGAAATACTTGGAACCGTGAGTAACAATAATCACGAGTTTCTAAGTGCGCAGCAAAAAGATATGATTGCTATAAAAGCTGAATTGATATCTAATCGAGTTATAAAAGGCATTGATACACCAAATATACACATTAATGCGCTTATTGAAAAGGCGATTGAACTGCATAGAGATTATAAGACAGAAATATTTTTTGGTGATTATATCCAGCTTTTCAAAACGGATGTAACAGAAAATCGAGCTGAACAAATAGCGTATATTACAAAATCAATTAAGGGCTTGGCAAGAAAATTAAAAGTTCCTTTTGTGGCTCTGGCACAACTTAACCGAGGTGCGGAAGAAACAAGACCCAATTTCTCACACCTGAAATCTTCTGGCAGCATAGAGGAAGACAGTGATACCGTTATATTTTTGAATTCCGTTGATGATAAAAATAAAAATGTATCAATGACAGAAATCATAGTTGCAAAAAACAGAAACGGGAAAACCGGAGCTATAACAATGAATTATAATAAACCGTTATCAAGATTTGAAATAAGGATATGACTATGACAATGAAAAATTTTACTATTAAATCAGTAAAGGAAAATCTCGGAAATGATAAAAGAATTATTGAAATGTTAGAAAATGATAATGATCTAGAAAGATTAGGAATTGTAATTGAACAAATGAAAAAGTTTAAAATAAAAAAAGAAAAAATAAATTATGATTATGAATATAAAAAATTAAAAAATGATGTGGGAAAACTATTAGAACTTCCGGGGTTTGAACATTTTAAAAATGATCCAGACATCATGAGAGGAATAGAAAATGATTAATGAGGTATATAATATCGATTGTATGGAATATATGAAAACATGCAAAGATAATCAATATGATCTGGCCATTTGCGACCCGCCTTATGGGATTTATAATGATAATGTAAGCGGATTTATGAAAAAAAGGAAAGGATGTAATAGTGTCAAATGGGACGTTAAACCAGACAAAGATTATTTTATCGAATTGTTCAGGATTAGCAAAAATCAAATTATATGGGGTGGAAATTATTTTTTTGATATTTTAGGTAATACAAAAGAGCCTATTATTTGGAATAAATTAAATGGTACAAATTTTTTTGGTGACGGTGAATTGGCGTGGAGTAGTTTTAACGGGACTCTAAGAATATTTAATCATCAATGGTGTGGTGCGTTTAAGGATAGTGAAAGGGGGTATAAGAATTTTCACCCAACAGGAAAACCTATAAAATTATATAGTTGGTTATTAAATAAATACGCAAAACCCGGGGATAAAATATTTGATAGTCACGTAGGAAGCGGTAGTAGTCGGATAGCCTGCTATGAATTAGGGTTTGATTTTGTAGGATGTGAGCTTGATGTTGAATACTGGCAAGCACAAGAGGAAAGATTTAAACTAGAAAAAGCAAAAATAGACAATGAGTTTTATCTTCCAGACGATGAAAATGAATTGTTTAGGGGGCTATGAATGAAAGCTGAACTAACAATAATAAAAATAAAGTGCACCGAGGAAATGCTAGGTAAAGACATATTCATAGTATGTACTGAAAAATCCTCTCAGACGCAAAAATCGGTACCATATGCAACCAAAATGGCATGCCAGATAAAATACGGAGGAAAGCATAACATAGAGCGTCATGACCTATTTTGGGCTTGTGTAGCACTTGTCATAGAAAACACTGGGTTGAGTAGTAAACAGGTAGAAGAAACCTGTAAAATAGACTGTAGGTGGTTAGAGGGGTATACGCATTACAAAGATAAAAACGGAAAAGAGCGTGTAAATGTAATGACAAAATCTATATCATTTTCTGATATGACATTAGAAGAGGCAGACGAATTTTACTCCAAAGCCTTTGATGTCCTTGCCGGGTATCTAAAGATAGAAACTGAAAAAATGATAGAGGAAGCAAAGCTCAGAATGCAGAATCCCAGGTATTGCGTAATTTGTGGAAAAAGAGCAGTGCATAAACACCACAAATTTTCTCAAACAAAATGGGCTATTGATAAATACCGCAAAGATTTGATCAATTCAGATTTCAATATTGTAATGCTGTGCCCGGACTGCCATACTAGCCACGCAAACGTACCAAAAGAGCTTATATGGACAGAACAGAAATTTATTAATGAGGCAATAAAAAATGGGTATAAGATTTAATAAAAAAAAGATGTAATATATTTAAAAAAAACATTGACATATAATAAAAGTTGTATTATAATAAAATAAACAATACAATAAGGAAATTATAATGATAACGGAAGTAGTTATGAAAAGAGAATTATTAGGACATGAAATTTCACAAAAATCTAAAAGTTATTATTTATCAGCTACAGATTTAGTCAGGGCAGGGAATAGATGGCGTGTAGAAAATGGATACGATTTGTTTAATATGTCAGAATGGTTAAGACAAAAAAGAGTTAAAGAATTTTTAAAAGAATTAGAGAATAATATAAATGAAAATCCAGTAAATAGCGGAAAAGGGAGAGGTAAACATACATGGGTACACCCATATGTTTTTATTGATATGGCGCTTGCGATAAACCCAAAATTAAAAGTGACTGTATATAAATGGCTATATGATGAATTGTTAAAATATCGTAATAATAGCGGAGATAGTTATAAAAAAATGACAGGCGCATTATGGATAAGTGCTACTAACAAATCATTATTCAGAGATGAAATTATAACTATAGCAAATAAAATTAAAATAGCTTGCGATGTAACAGATTGGCAAAAAGCTACAGAAAAACAATTAAAGTTAAGAGATAAAATACATGAATATATAGCGCTATTTTCAGATATAATACATGATAGAGAGAATTTAATTGAAATATCTATTTTAAAAGCCAAACAAGAAATTAAGGAGTAATAATTGTGATAAAAAGGGTATCATTAATAATGATGAAAAAGAAAAGTATTTATTTAACATAGAATAAAAAATATTTAAAATATTTTTAAAAATATATTGACAAATAACCGGAAAGGGTATAATATATCAAGTAACAAAGGACATAAGAAATGATAAGAGAAGAAATTATAAACGGCATTAGATATATTGCATTAAAAGATGTTTTAGACGTAATGCAATTGCCAAGTACTAGTATTTATTCAAGAAGTGTGCAAGAGATTAAAAAAATAAAAGTCGATACAACCGGAGGAAAGCAAGAATTGTGTTTTACAACTGAAAAAGAAGTTGCAAAGTTGATATGCAATACAAGAAAAATATCAACAAATGAAAAAATTAAGATGTTAAAAATATTTAATCTAAATGAAGATGTTATCATAACATATAAAGAAACAGAATTCATGGAAAGGTTATCTGATATATTAAAGGCAATGGATAAAGATATAATTATATTACAACAATATAGGATAGATGATAAATATAGAATTGATATGTTTTTACCTGATTATGGTTTATGTGTTGAATATGATGAATACGGGCATAAATCTGAAAAAGAAAATGATAATAAAAGAGAAGAATATATAAAAAAATATATATTAGAAAATTATAAAATATCACAGCATAGGAAAGGATGGTTTATAGATGATGATGAGAAATTGAATTTTGTAGAATTTATTAGAGTTGATTATAAAAAAGAAAATGAAGGCATAGGCAAAATAATAAAGCATTGTGTAAAACAAGGGATGATATAAATTTATACGAAAAACTAATTAAAATAGGATATAAACCAATAGAGTTAAATAAATAATAGAAGAAAAAAACCGCCTTCAATGTTTGGTTATAAAGAGCTATAACCAGATATGATTTTAAAGAGGGAATAGACTTTCAATCTTTTTTGATTAAAAGCCAAACAAGAAATTAAGGAGTAATAAATAATGACAGATAAATTCTGGATATGGATGAACAACAAATATTATTCTGATGGTTATTGCTTATTAAGCAAAAGACAGAAAATCAAAGAGCCAAAAACACAAATGCTTATAGGTTACATGCTGGAATATATAAGCTATCATGAAAAAATGACTCCCATTGCCCACAGAGATAATACCATGATATTAAACAGAATGGCTATGGTATGGAGTTGTAAAAATATTTATTCAGAGCTTATGGATATAATTAAATATTTAGATGAGGAGTAAATAATATGGAATTAGAAAAGATTGAAAAAGGAGACTCACGGTATAAAGAGGGAATGCGGTATAAAGCTAATTTTAATGGTGTTATTTTGTATTTTACTGAAAAAGCGTTAAGTGAGTTAGGATGTAAAATTGCTACACTTCAAAATACATCCTCTAACAATGAATATACGGCTACGTCTTCGACTACGCCCAAATCGTGCCCGCATTGTGGCGGTTTACCGGTACCAGAAACAGGATTTAACAAACAATGTCCATATTGTGAGAAATGGTTTTAATCGGGGTGGTGACAGCCGGGAAAAGACCGGCAAAAAAATAAAATATTTTATAATAAATAAGGAGTATTATATGGAAATTACATTAAAAGACATTAAAGAATTGTTGTGTAATTCGAATAATGAATTACAACAGAAAGAGATTGATACGTATTGGCATGGTAAAAAATGTATTGTGCGTACGTATTCGGCAGGTGTATTTTATGGAGAAATTGAAATTAAAGCAGGGGATGAGGTAATATTAAAAAATTCTCGCAGATTGTATTACTGGAAAACGGTAAACGGAGGTATTTCATTAAGCGAAATCGCAATGAGAGGATTACATGATGATTCTAAAGTTTGCGAGGCTGAGTTAAAAAAATGGTGCAGAGCGATAGAAATAATTGAATGTACACCAGAAGCAATCAAAAACATCGAGGAAAAAAATGATTATACAAACTAAAAATATTATAGACTATATTAGAAATTCTGGTTCTGGTTCTGGTTCTGGTTATGGTTCTGGTTATGGTGATGGTACTGGTTCTGGTTATGGTGATGGTTATGGTTCTGGTTCTGGTTATGGTTCTGGTTATGGTGATGGTTATGGTTCTGGTTCTGGTTATGGTTCTGGTGATGGTACTGGTTCTGGTTATGGTGATGGTTATGGTTCTGGTTCTGGTTATGGTTCTGGTTAAATAAATTTTGGAGTCCGGAGGTGTTAACATAAAAATGGAAAAAATAAACTGTATATATTATAACAAACAAACAAAAAAATGCGACAATGAAAAGCGCTGGAAAAAAGATTTCTATAACGATCAGGAATTATTTGACTATTGTTATCTCAGATATGATAAAGATGACAACTGTAAACATCAAATTAAAATAAATAGTATGCAGGCTATGATATATCAACGAACCGGGCAGCTAAATAACGTTGAGGATGCATTGTTATGACAACCAAAACTGATATAACAAATGAGTTAAATAAAATAAACGGCTGGGATGTAATCACGTTTAATTCTCATCATAAAATGCCGCGCGGAGCGTTGGGTTTTATAGATCATATCATGCATCATTACAAGGGCTGGATAATATATATCGAGGTAAAATTATATAGAGATGTGTTAAGTGAAAAACAGAAAGACAGAGAAAAATTATATACCTCAATGATGAAAAATAATAAGAAATTTAAATACTATAAAATGACAGAGAAAAATTATTTAGAAATAATAGAAGAAATTTGGAGGTTATAATATTATGAATAAAAAAATAGGCATGAAAAATTATGGAAGCATACCCCACCTGTCAACATCAAAAATGAGTCAACAAGCAGATAAAAAAATAGAATATGGGCAGGAAATAATACTTACGAAAAAAATCAGAGATTGGAAAGATTTGATAATAGTTACAGAAAAACTAGACGGATCAAACGTTGGAATAATAAATATAGATAATAATATAACAGCAATAACAAGAGCCGGAAATTATGCAGAAAAGTCACAATATAAACAACATTTATATTTTGCAAAATGGGTAAAAATGAATAAAGATAAATTTACATGGTTACCACCAGGTTGGAGAATATGTGGAGAATTGAATAAAATCATAAATATAATAGAAGAAACTAATTTAAATCAATGTAGTTAAACGTGGGATTATTTCAGAAATCAGTTTTAAAAAAATATCTGGAAGTGCAAAAGCAATCTTTAACTAAAGAAGTTAATGAGGCTTTTTTAGATTTTTCAAAAATATTTTGGTGATATAAATCGTCTTGAGAATATTATTCTTTCCAAAGAGGAACAGTATCCGGAGGGTTGTTTAAAAAAATAATATTTTATAAAAAGTTATTTATAATAATATATTAATACTATATAATAAGAAAATGAAAAGAAAAATGATTATTAATATTAATTTACCACATATAAGCAAAATATTTTTACCTATTGTAATGAATGATTTAATAGAAATAGGCTATTCAAAATATTTATCAGAAATATTTATTAATAGTGGATTTTATAAAGAAATTGAAAAATCAATGACATTTAGTCAAGTTTTAAATTGGATATATGATTTACTTTTTAAAAATTACCGAAATGAATACGTTTATAAAAATGCAATTGCAAATAAAATTTTACTTGGGAAACATTCTATAAATACTTCTTTGATGTTATCTGAGTTTAGAGCCGGTAACTGTAAAGCAGATGTAGTTATAATAAACGGGACATCAACAGTATATGAAATTAAATCAAAATATGATTCATTTAAAAGATTAGATAAACAATTAAAAGCGTATTTGGAAATTTTTGATTTGATTAATATTATCACATCCCGATCACAACTGGAAAAAGTAAAAAGTATATTACCTGAAAAAGTTGGCTTATTAGTTCTTACAGATAGGAATACAATTAGTACAATACGAGAACCTGTTTCAAATAAAAAATATTTAATACAAGATAAGTTATTCGATTCTTTAAAAAAAAATGAATATATTGCTGTTATAAAAAGATATTATGATTTTATTCCCGATGTACCTAATACTCAATTATTTAAAATATGTAAAAAGTTATTTAATAAAATAGACCCAATTCAGGCTCATGATTTAGTCTTTGATGTATTAAGAAGTCGTTGTGAATTAAATGATTTAAAAAAATTATTAAATAAGTCCCCAAATTCTTTAACTGCCTATATAATGAGTATCAGCAATCAAAGAGAAAAGCTCCAAAAATTGATACCTTTATTAAACCATAATTTTCATTCAATTCTATTTCAATAATCCTTTTATTTAGGAGAATATAGTATGTATTATCCATATTTTAGAGGAAAACAATTTGAATTAATTTTATTAAGAGATAACTCTAAATTTATAGTAAAAAAAAATATTCATCCAATTATTGAACCGGTTAAACATGATTTTAAATCTTTAATTAGGGCTGTTAGTTCTATGAAAAAAAATAAACTTAATTTTACACTAGTAGTTAATCCAAAGGTATCAAAAAATCCGGTACCGGAAAATAAAATTTTAAAAGAATTAATAAATGATGAGTTTAAAAACTATAATAATTTATCATTGGGATATATAATGGATGCTGAATCAAAAATTGTTGATTTGGAAAACATAATCAAGAAATATAATAATTTATCTATTACGATAATTCATAATGGGTTTACAAATGGAAAAGATTTGTCAATAAGTTTAGAGAAATATGATAATATAAAAAAACATGTTTTTATTGATAAACAAAAGGAAAACTATTTATGATAAACGATATTAAAAAGATATTAATTCCGATTATAGTAGCCTGTATTATATCAATATTGAGCACATTGGCAACTATGTATACGGCTTACATAAGAATGCCATATGAAAACAAACTAATATATAAAGACATTGGTATAATAAAAGACACCGTTGATAGAATAGAGGGAGCTCAAGGGGCGTTAACTGGAGAAGTACAAAAAGCAAGAGAAGATATTATAAAACTAAAAGCCAGGCAGGGAGTAGAATGATGATAACAAATAATATCCATATTATTCAAAATGGGAGTTAGCATGAAAAAGATAATTATACCTATATTACTATTAGTTATATATTTTATAAAAGCAGATGAAATAGAAATCCTTAAGAAAAACAATATAACAGTACAAGAGTTAAACAATACACTATATATTCAAATAGACGAAACCGAAAATGGAAAACTATCAGCAGGCATAAATTTTATGCTATCAATTATAGAGAATGAATACACAAATTATTCAATTATATTTCAATACCCATTAGGTCAGATAATAATTGATAATGATATAATAAAGATGTATTATTCGTTAAGTATAAAAGACAGGCCATTATTAATATTAGACCTTGTTAAAAGGTATCAGAAATTATATCAAGAGGGTGATAAATGATGCAAATAATAACATTAGTAATAAGCGTTATATTATTAGCAGCAATTATATATAATGTAATTAATCAAAAGTAGACATTTAAAAAAAAGTAAAAATTCTCCTTGATTAATATATAAAAGTACGATATAATAATCAGGGGGATAATCTATGTACAATATAGAGAATACACTTAAAGAAGTTTTTAAAAACATTGACGAAATAGAAAATATTAAAAACTGTCCTCCAGCAACACATGTTAAATCAACAAACATCAAAGATAAAAAAGAAATTAAAGAGACAAACTAATTGTCTCTATTTTTGTTTATAGGTATACAAAATGATTGATAATGATTGTGATATACAAGTAAAAGAAATACAAGATAAAATGTATAGAAAGACAAAAAATTTGAGAAAACAACTTGCAAATAAATATAATTGTAATATTGAAGAAGCTACTAATATATTAAACAGAGAAATGGATATATATAAAATAGATTATACCAAGTTTTTTAAAAACAATTATAAAGTAAAATGTAATGATGGGATACTTACAGTACAAAGAATATATAAATTACCAAAAGAAATGCAAACAAAGACGAATATTTAACGATAAAATAAATGCAGAATTAAGGATTTTTTAATGGCACATGCAGGCGGAAGGCCGAGAAAGTTTAATACACCAGAAGAAATGCAAGATATTATAGATGCATATTTTGAAGACAGAAAGCCAGAGCCAGTAAAAGATGATGACGGAAATGTATTATTAGATAAAAAAGGGAATCAAGTATGGAAAATTAACCCACCCTCTCTTTCAGGTTTAGCGTTAGCATTAGGGTTTGTAGATAGGCAGTCTATATATGACTATGAAAAAAACAAAAAGTTTTCTTGCACTATGAAAAGGGCAAGGCTGAGATGTGAAAATTGGGCGGAAGAGGCAGGCTTGTCAGGAGAGGCACCAAGCTCAATGATTATATTTGTATTAAAAAATTATGGATGGAGAGATGATAAGAGCTTGCAGCTTGACGGGAAATTGGATTCAAGAATAGAACACATAATAACGTTTACAGAAAATGAAAATTGAATGGAATTTTATAAAAATATTTAAAGAGGCTATGTTTGGTGATTACTGGCTCGTATTTTTACATGGAGGACGTGGAGGCGGTAAAAGCCAGCAGGTTGCAAGGTTTTTAATATTTGAAAGTATTAGAGAGAAACATAGATATTTATGTGTAAGAGAAGTGCAGAACTCTATAGAGGATTCTGTATACCATCTACTAGTAGATATAATAAAACAGCAAAAACTAGAATGTTATTATCATATAACAAACAACAAAATAATATGTATAGAGACTGGATCAGAATTTGCTTTTAAAGGATTACAGGCGGCAGCAGGTAAGGGGGACGGAATCAAAAGCTTAGAGGGATTTGATAGAGTATGGGGAGAGGAAGCTCATTCATTTTCAGAGCAATCTATAGAAAAGCTTTTACCAACAATAAGAGAACAAAACAGCCGGTTATTTTTTACGTTTAATAGAAGCAAAAATAATGATCCTATCTGGAATTTAGCAAAACAAAACCTACCTAAAAAAATAGTACTAAAAGTGAATTATAATGATAATCCATTTTGTCCAGAAACAATAATAATACAAGCACAGGCAATGAAAGAAAGAGACCCCCAGAGATATAAACATGTATTTGAAGGATTGCCAGATGACAATATAGAAAACTCTATTATAAACAGGCAATGGGTTCAAGCAGCGTACGAACTTTATAAAAGCGAGAAAATATCAGGAAAGAAAGTGGTGAGCCTTGACGTGGCGGACGATGGAGGAGACGCAAACGCAACATGCCACAGATATGGTAATGCAGTAGTATATCTAAACCAGTGGCAACAGGGGGATACAAAACAAACAACCCATAAAGCAATAAGACTAGCGAAGGAAAATAGTTTTTTTCCATGCAGTAGATTTGTATTTGATCGAGTGGGGGTAGGAGCTGGAGTTAGAGCAGAAATAAAAGAATATAAAATAATGGAAATTATTGCATATAATGGAGGTGGGGCTGTAATAAGCCCAAATGAGTATTATGAAATCAATATAAAAAACTCGGATATGTTTGAAAATTTAAAAGCTCAGGACTGGTGGAGAATAAGAGATTTACTAAATAATTCATATAGAAAATTAAATGGTGAAAAAGTAGATGATTACATTGTTATAAATCCAGAAATAAAAGATGAATTTGGAACAAGCTTAAAAGATAAATTAGAAGATGAATTATGCCAGATAGTTAAAAAAGAATCTAGCAAAGGAAAAATAATAATAGAAAAAAAACCAACAGGGTTTAAATCTCCGAATTTAGCTGATAGCATATGTATGGCATTTACAAAAGCAATAGAATATCAAAATATAAAGATGGAAGCTGTATGAGTTTAGAAAAGATTGTTAAAAATAAAGGGAACAGAAGATTGTTAATAGAGCATTGTAAAACAACTGGTAATCTACATATTTACACAGATGATTTTAATTACGAATATTTTAAAGAACAGATAATAAAATATAAAATAAATAATGCAATAATCTGGAAACTAACAGATATAAAAACAAAATATATGACACAGGGGATCAAAGAGTTTGAGTTAAGAGGAAAAACAAAATATAGATTAAAATCACCACAAAGGGTTGATATTATACAGCAAAATGACAAACTTTTATACATAGTAACAAAAGACGGTGTTGACAATAAAGAAAAACAATACTATGCTGATAAAGTGTTTGCAAATAATTATGAAATAGATGGATATTTGTACAATAGAATTAGCGACAATGAATATGCATTGTACGAGGTAAAAAATGGCTAGTATAGATAAAAAAATAGACAATTATTTATCTAAGATGATAGCAGAGCAAATAAATTATCTTTATAGATTTATTTATAGACAACTTGATAAAAATAAATTAATTAACAAAGATATAAAAGAATATTCACTTACCAAACAATATGAATCTATGTTTACGAGTTATATAGTCATGAGTGCTGTAAAAAACGTGACTGATAAAGGAGCTGAGACAGATTATACAAGATTTACAAAAGACTGGTTAGATGATGTAAATAATTTTGAAAGTGCTTCAATACAAGAAGTTGTAAAAAAAATAATTGAAGAAAAAAAAGACGAGTTAGAAAAAGAGTTGTTAAAAAAATTATTAAAAGAAATAGAGGTGAACTAATGGCAAACCCAGTTTTAATACCCGTACCAGCAAATACCTGGACAAAAGTTGCGGATAATGTAACCGAGGGAATAATTAGTATTAAACAATGGCAACCGAGCAGATATTACCAGACATATGTAGACACAGGAGACCCAGCTCCTAGCGGTGATCAAAATTATTCTACAAGCGTGGTGACAAATAGTCCTGAAATAGTTATTACAGCTACAGCAGGGATTGACGTATATATGTTTTGTTATCAATATGACGGTGAAGTTGTAGTGGCACTATAAGGAGCAGAGATGTTAAGAAGTAATATAGATACAGTAGGCAACAAAAATCCCTTTGCTGGAACTGGTGGTGGAGGCGGAACATGGGGAAGCATTACAGGAACACTATCAAATCAAACCGACCTCAATAATGCATTATTAGCAAAAAGTAATATCACAGATATTATTGACAATCTTATAAGCACAGATACAAACAAACCTTTATCGGCAAACCAGGGAAAAATATTAAACGATAACTCTTTAGAACTGATCAATAATGTATACAGCTGGAAACATAAAGTTAAAACAAAAATTGACAATCTTTATGCGTACCCGGCTGATGTCGTATTGACCACTACCGGAGTTGCCGATTTACAGACGGCTATTAGTGCACTAACAGAAGGGCAGGTATTAGAAGTTCAAACTAACGCTACTTACGATCCAATTGTAATACCTACCACAAAAAAGATTATTATACGAGCAGGCATAGGGTGGTTACCTAATATTTCCGGTGCTAGATGTATAAGAGTTTCTCATAATGCAGATGATGTGATTGTCTCAGGTTTTATAATTGAAAATGCTACAAATACTGGTGGTAACAATAACTATACAGGCACATGTATTACATTTAATGACCATGAAGCAATTGTTAATGACGTTATTTTTCATAACATAACAATGAAAACCACTACAACGGGAAGCGCCGTTGTATTGTCATATCACTGGTCAATTGATGGCGATAACTACGCTAATCCTCCGCAGCTTTCAGAACTGTCAAATAATGTGGCTTTTGTAAACTGTAATACATTTAGAGGATGTCTGGATGGAACCGAGGGCGCATGTATTGTATTGCGAGCTATGAAAAATGCTTATATTTCTGATTGTTATATTGATAATTATAATGATGCTGGAAGAGGTATATCCCTACAAGGCTTTTTAAGTTGTCTGATAGAAAACAATAAAATATTTAATATTGGTGGGGGTAATGCGGAAGCAATTAAACTGGATCAAATTGGCACAAGCCCTTTTGTCCAGACAGCTGTTATCGATAAAAACTTCACGGATACAAACATCGAGGGAATCGATGTAGATGACAATGTCAGTGCTATAGTGACCAGAAATACAACAATAAATTCTAGTGGCGAAGGGATTACATTGGATGATAGTAGCCGGGGTTATTTTGCTGATAATGTAGCTTATGATTGTAATTCAGGAATATTATTTGAGACAGGTTCGGTAGGGTATCTTGTTAATAACAACATGTTTGAAAACAGAACAAATTATAATATGCAAAATGGATATACTCCAGATGCTAGTAATATATCAAACTCAACACGGCCAGTAAAAAAATATTCCAAGGCATTAACTGAGGGAGTAAGTACTAATATACTAACAGCATATGTTGCAAATAATACAGGAATAGGCATAAGAATATCTTACAGTGTTATTGCTATTAATACCGGTACAAATGTTGTAGAGTGCCATTATGGCGAGGTTAACATAATTGCAAGAAATCAAGCAGGAACAGTTACAAATAACATAGCCCATATTAACGAAATAGATTTACCGATTGGTACCGGGATAACAGACGTATTTGTAGTCACAAACGGAACTGGGTTAATAACATTATCCCTAACGGCTACCAGCGGAATAACTCCAACCAGTTTAATAATGGATTATACAATTGAAAATTATGGAAATCAGCAAATAATAAAACTATAGAGGGAAAATGCCATCTACAACCTATAACAACACAAACGAAGACAATTATAATTTCGATTCAAATAAAATACAGTTTATTGGGGGGGTAGCAAAACTACTGGCTAGCACAGGCACACCGGAAGCATACGCATATTGGGAAATGGATGATAATGTAAATGATCTTGTATTTCGAGACAGTAGCGGTAATAGTAGAGACGGAGCACTACAAGGCGGTTATGATTCTAACAATAAAGTGCCTGCAAAAATTAATAATGGACTACAAGGGCTTATTACAGCAACAGGTATTATAAATTTAGGCAATATAGATTTTAATTTTGAAAGAACAGATTCCTTTAGCTTAGAATTTTGGATCAAATTTACTTCTGGCACAGTTCAAACAATTATTTCAAAACAAAACAGCGTTGCTCCATTTGATGGATATGGTGTCAATATACAATCAGGGATAATTAGATTTGTAATAAGAGATTTGATAGATGTAATTGCAATCGAGACAGTGGGGACATATAACGATGATATATTCCATCATGTTGTTTTGACATATAATGGCAATAGCCAGGATACTGGAATGAATATATATGTTGATAATGTGATAGACAAAACTGTATTTGTCCCCGGAACACTGACAGGAAGCATAATTAATACTTATAATTTTCAGATAAGCGGAAGAGATGGAAATAATAATTGTATATTAGATACTACTATACTAGATGAAGTAGTAGTTTATGCTAGAGAATTAACAGCGGCCGAAATAGCTTTTCGTTGGAATAACGGAGCCGGAACCCAGCAACTGCCAGGAGCCGACACAACATTCCCAACTGATAATCCAAACACATTGCCAAAATCTGGAATACAGGCAACGAGTATTACGGGATTTACAGATGTTATTACTGAAACTGGACTTGATAGCATAACATATACTATACTAGTTACCGGTGTAGAAAAATACTGGAATGGTTCAGCATGGGTTGATAGTACTGGGTATCCACAAACAAACAGCGCAAGTGTAATAAACGCTAATATATCATCATTAGCATTATTCGGACTTAATTCTATAAATATCAAAACATATTTTCACAGTGAAGACGGAAGCACTACTCCTGAGCAAGATAGTTTTACAATAAATTATGAAATAGAACCAGACCAACCTATATTTACCGAAACAATAATAACAGGTAGTTTATTTGACATCGGAGCCAGTAATCCAGATACAACTATTACAATTAGACCAGTAAAATATTTATATGGCACCAATTCAATAATTAATAATATAAAAATAGATGTGAGTTATAATTCAGGAAATTTTGAAGCACGGATATTTGTAGAAGATGAAGAGCCAGACGAGCTAATATGGAATTTTGGCACAAAGGAAATAAGAACAGGATACATAAGCGGCAATATAAAATTTAGCGATTTATCAAGGATTTACCCATGAGACATAAATATATAGTTTTTTATCAGTATTATAATGGGTGTGGCAATTGTGAGTTGACATACAAAAAAATAAAAGGCATTAAAGATATAAAAAAACTTGAGGAAGAAATTAATAAAAATACTAATGAAAAAATTTGCGTAACAAATTATAAAGACATGGGTATAACATGGAAATAAAAGCCGGAACACAAATAGAAACAAAAGGCATTTCTCAGTATGTAGCTTCGCAAATATCAGGTATATTTAATGAGTCAGCAGCACTGAACCCATCTTTAGCATATTGGATATGGGAAGTATCCGACACGGTAGGTGATGCGGTTAATAGAATATCATGGGCATTTGAGCAATTAACTCCGGTACTAAAAGACAAAATAACCAATGACTATATAGATGACCATCCAGTAAATAATCTCATAAATAACCCAGGGTTTAAAATGTCATCTGACAGGTTTCAATTTGAACTTATGACATCTTTTCTTGTTACTGGAGAATGTTATCCGATACTTGAAGGGAATGTTGACTATGAGCCGTTTGGACTATATGTAATACCAAGCAATTATACAAATCTTCTGAGAGCCAATGATGGGTGGCTTGGTGAAATAAGAATGAACGCAGAGTATGACCAGGATACATTTTACAGACAAACAATTCAGAAGCGGAAAATTTGGGTATATCAGACATTAAACAAATTAAAAGAGACAACACAGATATTAAACAAATCACGGCGTGATAACATAAGAGGACAGAGTCCTATCAGTATGATTTATTATCAGGCAATGAGTAAATACTATGGGCTTATAAGCAACACTTCAATGCTAAAAAGAGGTTCTCGACCGAGTGGTTTGTATTCACCGACTGAACCGTTAGGACAGGAAGGGTATGAAGCATTTAAAAACTCGATAAAAGACATGGAAGGCGCAGCACAAAGCGGCAGGAATATTGTAACTAATGCGCCTATAAAATATGATAATCTTATAATATCCCCGAGAGATATGGATTTTATAAATCTTATTGAGAATAATAGATCAGAGATTTATAATGTTTATCAAATTCCATTGCCATTGGTAGCAATGAAAACTATGACTATGAACAATTATCAAAATTCCATTGCGGCATTTTATGACCTGGCAGTATTACCAAGAGCAAAATTTTTGTATAAACAGTTGGGTAATTTTATTCTTGGTAGATACAAAGATGGAGACAGATACGAACTTGTAATAAATGAAAAAGAACTGCCAGCACTAAAAGAAAGATTATTCGAACGAGCTAAAAAAATGCGTGATGTATTTGCATTTAGTGAAGACGAAATACGAAGTGAGACTGGATATGAAAGTATAGGCGATGAAGGTAATCAAATATATAAACCTGCAAACTGGATACCTGCCGGGGATGATGATTACACTGACGATATTATAAGACGTGAATCAAATTTGGAAGATGAAAATGACTGAACGTGAGTTTGTAAAAAAGCAAAGAAATAAAGTTTTCAATCTTAAGATGGGGTTAGAGAAAACAATGATTGTTGATCTTAAGAAATATTTTGCTGAACAAAAACGCAAAGTGAGAGCTGGGAAAGATATAGATACAATCACACCTGTATTGCAAAAGCATTATTTAAGAATAGTAAGAACTTTAACAGGAAAACAAATCAAACAGGATATTCCTCAAGAGGTTATAGATTTTATTGCGAATAAGGCAGATATACAGGCGGATGAAATTGATGATACTACAAGGAAAGAAATTGGACAATCAATTGAGTTGGCAAGGCAATCATTACAAGATGAGGGCATAACAGATTACACCCAGGAAACATTATTGCTTATAGCAAGTAAGATATTTATACGAAAAAGCAAACGCCGAGTTGGAACTATTAGCAACACAGAAACTCAGGAAAATGCAGAGGGGATAAGAAACATCTTAGCGTTAGCAAGTTTGAAAGAATTAGAAACGGCAATTGCAGAAAATGACATTGCAAAGATAAGTGAGATATATCAGGAAAAACCAAGCTACACCGCATATAAGGTCAGACAACTAATAGGTGTTGAGGAAGCTGCTGTATTGTTTGCATTAATAGCAACAGCAAAAAAAGAATGGGAAACAATGGGCGATAGTAAGGTTAGGGTAAACCCATTTAACCACCAGGCTGCAAACGGGCAACAGGTAGGAATCACAGAACCATTTATAGTATCAGGACAACTATTAAAATATCCCGGAGATATGAGTCTTGGTGCAAGTATTGGAAATGTAGTTAATTGCAGATGTCTTTCAGTGTATTTGTAGAAAGTTATTGACAGGTTGTTGACAAATAGCTTAGAATATAAAAAGGAGTTTAAACATGAACGAAAAAGATTATATGTTAATCCCATTACAGATAAAAGCTATAGAAAAGAAAACTGATGATATGGGTGATGAATACGCATATATTAGCGGTTATGCCTCATTTTATAATAATATAGATTTGGGAAAAGACAGAGTAAAACCAGGATTTTTTACAGACGATTTAAAAAAACGAGGTAACCAACGACCGGCGTTATGGCAACATAGGACTACAGAACCGGTGGGAGTTAATTTTTATACTGACACAGAGCAAGGGCTAATGTTTGAAGCAAAATTACCAACTGATGATACATTTGTAACAGGAAGGGTATTGCCACAGGTAAAAGTTGGGTCTATACAGGGAGCTTCGATTGGATATTGTACTATTGAAGAATATTATAACACACAAGACAAATGTAGAGATTTGATTAAAGGAACCATAGAAGAATCAAGTTTTGTTACATTTCCAATGAATGAAAAAGCCTGTATTTTTTCAGTAAGAAAATATATAAAATCAACAGAAAGAAAAAGCACGGATAAGTATATATGTGAATTTGCTAGTAATCTTGGAATATGTGAAGATATTGAAAGCAAAGCTGTGCCAGCATATAAAAACTATGATCTAATGTCAGTTGATACAAAATGGGATAAAGGAAAAGCTGTAAATCAAATTAAAACGCAGACAAACTCAAGCGAAAAACCAAGCAACACATATAAAAACGGGTTTATGTATTTTAATCCAGATGAAGAGGATAATTACGGCGGATACAAATTGCCTTACGTATATGTAGAAGGTGGAAAAATAAAAGCAGTACCCAAAGCTATATTTGCTATAGCAGCAGCATTAAGCGGTGCAAGAGGCGGAGTTAATATACCAGATGCGGATAAATCAAAGATAAAATCACAATTGAACAAATATTATGAAAAAATGGACAGAGAACCACCATTTAAAAATGATAAAACATTTGTTGATATAGACACAATAAAAGCATTTGAAAAAAGAGACTATGAAAAATTATTTCAAAAAGATAATGATATTATTCTTAGTAATTCAGCGGAAAAATATATTATTGATCGGATTGTTCACGGAAAGAATGATGAGGCGGTCAAAGAAAATAATATGTCTGATGAATTAAAAGAATTAAATAATATATTAGATGGGATAAAATGAAAGGAGAATATAATGTCTGAGGAAATTAAATTTACAGAAGACGACAAACAATCAATGAATGAGATTGTTACAAAAACAAGAGAACTTGCTAAAAAATATGGGGTTGATTCAGCAGAATATAAAAGATATGTTGATGAATCAGATGTGAAAATGAAAACCCTTGATGAAAAAAACGAAGAAATAGTAGCTAAACTGGCAGAGGAAGAAAAAAAGAATGAAGAATTAAAAAATAGAATTCAACATCTTGAAACTATTGCCAGCACAGCTAATGTGACACCACATCAACCAAGCATTAAAGACACAGAAGATGTAATGAACGCAATGTTAAAAAATCAATGGACTAAATTTATTGCCAAAGATGAGAATATTGTAAAGGCACAAAATGTAATAAATAGCATTGCAAAATTTGAATATCAATTTGTAGATGGCGGCGAGAAAATGAATCAAATTGTACAGAATATAAAAGCAACCCCTGATTTGTTACGTTCAGATATTGGAGAGTTGGGAGGATATTTATGTGCTCCAGAATATTCAAACGAACTTAATAAAAATATGATTGAGTACTCACCTCTAAGACAATATGCAAGAATTAAAACAACAGGATCAAAAATCTACAAAGAAGCAGCAAGAGTAGGGATTCCAGTAGCAACAAGGCCAGGAGAAGCCAGAACTGGAGGAAAATCAACCTCAACACATGCAATGGATGATTACACACCAGTAAGATTAACAAACACTACCCCGATAACTACGGATGAACTGTTATTTAATAATTACAATTTGGCAAATGAGCTAATGATTGATAATTCCGAGGCGTTTGCAGTAAAAGAAGCTCAAGAATTTTTTAATGGTTCTGGTGTAGAAGAAGGACTAGGATTTACAGTCGATCCAAATGTGCCTCAGTATGAAACACTTACAACGACATTAGAATTTTCAGACCTTATTAGAATAATGGGAGAATTAAAATCAGGGTATAATGCACTTTTTATGTTTAATAGAAGAACATTGGCATATTTAAGATTATTAGAAGACGGTGCAGGAAGATTTATTTGGAACGGTCCGTTTGGAGATGGAGCTGCCGGGCCGGCAGCTACAATTAATGGTATTAGGTATTCAAGCGCTTTTATTGAATTTGACGACCCCGATGTATCAGGCGGATATCCTATTTTACTTGCTGATATGTTTAGGTTTTATCAAATTGTTGATAGGACAGAAATGACTATAATTAGGGATGAATATTCCAGGAAGCTAGAAGGCATTGTGGAATTTACATTTAATAAGTGGTGTGTCGGAAAACCAAAAATTAAAGAAGCCGGTATCAGAATGAAAAGAAAGGCATAAGGGGGAAAATATGAATCAAGAAAAATTTAGTGATAGCAAACCTGTATTAGTTTATGCAGCTGCGGCTTTAACCGGCCCTGGTGATAATTTCGGAGCTAGTATTGATACACAATATTATAATAGCCTAACAGCTATAATTGCATTAACTATTACAACCGGTGAGGTAGCAAGCATAACCTGGCAGGAGTCAAGCGATAATAACGTAAGCGATGCATGGGCAGATATTGAAACACAAGAAAATTTATATTATCCAGATGATTTCCCACTGACAGGAGCAGCAAGTTTTCTCGTACATGCAGGCTGTGTAGCAAAAGAAAGATATGTTAGACTGAAAATTGTTACAACAGGGACTGTAAGTATTGCACTTGATAGTGCCTATGGATTATTGCAAGACTCATTAACAAAACCGATGGTAAAAGAATCATCCGTATTAGCAGACTCTGATGTAATCAGTCCTGATGTGACAGGAGATGCGAATACTACACCACCGAAAAGGAGTTAATCAATGAAAGGGTATTTTACAGATAATGGAAAATACAGAATAGGAAAAGATGTTATTGATGTAACTAATGAAGACGTTAAGAAAAAAACGGTTTATAATGTTGAAGATAAGCAAGCACAGTATTTTTTAGATGCTGGTAAATTCTGTGTGGAAGGACAGCACCTGAGAGCGGAAGTAAAAAAAGAAACTTCAAAAAAACCAGATGACAAAAAAGAATAATTAAAAAATGAAGGGGAAATATGTATAGCATTAGTCCAAACATAACAAAAATAATCTCCGTTAGCAATGAGCTTATTGTCTCAGTTCAGGAGTGTGGGCAATGGTTAAATCTTTCCCCTTCTGCTATTATTATGCAAAATGATCTTATCCAAAATTTAATAATAACAGTTACAGAAATTATCGAGAGATATACCTGGATTAGTTTAAGAAGAAAAACATTTGAGGCTTATTATAGTCTACCAAATGGATATTTTGGGTCTTTTATAAATGGTAATCTTAGGCTAGAACTGCAAAGATCACCCATAATTGATATTACAGATGTGACTAAAATTGAGTATCTAGCTGATGATATATGGAATGAGTTTGACAGGGGATCAATGACAATTGATGGATTGTATGTAAAAACATCTGAAAAAATAGAACAAAGAGCATGGGCTAGTGTAAGGTTTCGAGAATGCGTGCCTTATGAAGACCGATGCAATGCATATAAGATAAGGATCACATTTAACGCAGGGTATGAACCAACTGAACTAGAAACAGCATATAAAATACCCTCGGTATTCAAAACAGCTATTAAAAAAATAGTAGCTTATCATTATACAAACAGAGGCGATTGCGAAAGCGCATGTAAATTGAACGGATTTCCAGTGCCATGTGATGTTAAAGGGATGCTGGATCAATTAAGCATAGCAAACACTATAATCGGAACAGAATACAACTCAATTGACGAAGGGTGTTGTTATGACTAGATGTACAAAAACTATATTTAGCAGGACAATATTATGCGCTGGTACTATGACAGATTATATTATGATAAAATCACGAGTCCAGCAAGGGTCTGGAGTTGACGAAACTGACATCAGTCATACATTTACAAACATAGCTAATTATATGGGATATTTGGAGGATAGAAATCCAGTACAACGATTTGATGGAATTGTGATTGGTGATAATGTAACACACATTATATATATTCCATATGAGCAGGAAGTGTATGAACTGGATAAAAATACTATATTTATAGAGGTAGAGAGTACAAGGAATAAATATTATAAACCATTAAGCATGATTGAATATAATGAACAATATTTAGCGTTTTATTGTATGGAAACAGGATTTACAGATTTAGTGGCGGCAGAGGGATGATAAAAGTAGTAAGAGGCAAACGATTTATTGATGAAATACAGTTTGGAAAACTAAAACAAATACACGATTTGAATATACGAAATGCTTTTGCAGAATATGGAAAGGATGTCAAGGGAAAGTTGTTTGAAACAATCACAACTGGATCAAGAACAGGCAGGGTATATAGATTTAGGGGAGCAGAGCATATAGCAAGTGCACCAGGAGAACCACCAGCAAACCGTGGCGGGAGACTAGCAGGAAGTTTTAAATATAAAACTAGACAAATTGAATTGATAATTTATAGTGGTCTAAATTATGCATTTTTTCTTGAGGAAGGAACTGTAAGAATGAAACCAAGATCATATTTTGAAAAAACAAACGTAGAAAATAGCTATAAACTATATAGGATGTTAAATGACCTACGCGCCTAAAAATATATTGTTACATCTAAAAAGATGGTTGCCACAATTTATAAATTCATTTACGGACGAAACTCCAGTAAGTGCCGAGATTGTAGCTGGTACACCACAAATATTAAGAGTAACACAGAATAATCACGGAAAACAAGCCGGGCAATCTGTATTATTCGCAGGAGCTTTGATTGATAACGGAATAAACTCTGTCAGTCTTGATAGCGGTATATTAACATTTACAACGAATGCGCCTCATGATTTAACAGTAGATTTTTCGACAGTAGAGTTAAGAGGATTTACAGACACTTCGTTTAATGTATGTTTTGAGTTGTCAGGAGTCCCAAGCAACGATACGTTTGAAATACTTAATGACACACTACCTATTTTGAATGGCAATGAAGTATTGAGAGAAAATTGGAGCATGGGGTTAAATGAAACATTTGTAATAGATTCAGCGACAACAAATACATATGATATATTGCTTACAGGGAAACCGGAGTTTGATATATTATCATTGCCACAAATAAATGTAATTAGCAATTTTAGAATGGGTATTGTTGACGACATAAAACGGTTAGAGGAAATATACACAAAAAATGCGCCTTTAAATTTCTGGTTATATGTGATCATGGAAGACGTAACGGCGAGTAAAGACAGAAATCTATTTAATGATGCAATTCGAGCAGACACAGCACAAACAGACCAGAGAATATTAAATCTGGGAAGGTTTTCTATAGTTGTTATAATACCGGTGACAGGACAAATAAGCGCTAAAGATGCTGTGAATATATGTTATGATGAAATATACACAGCTATGCTAAAGGCATTATCAGGAGAAACTTTTGCAGCTGAGGAAGCGACACAATACCTGGCTAATATGATTAGTCATGGCAGTGTTAGGTATAATCGGGCTTATTATGGGCATGGTTATGATTTTGAGCAGCCGTTTGAAGTTGACCAAACAGATACGTTTAGAACATGGGGAAGTCAATCACGTGCATGGAGACGTGTTGAAATAAGTTTTGCAGAATTACAAGATGGAAGTTATATGAATCTGGAGGGATAAAATGAAATATGAAGTTATTAAAAAAACTGGCAGTTTAAAGGTGGGGCAAATAGTTGATGACAAAGACCTGTATATTAGACGAAAAATACAGGAGGGTGGATGCCTTAAACCTTTAGAAAAAACTGAAAAAAAGATGGATAAAACAAGTTATGAGAATAAAGCAATTGACAGCAAGTCATATGACAATAAGTCAGTTGAACATAAAAAAGACGAAAAGAAAGGAGATAACTAATGAGTGTTACATCATTACCACGAGTTACAGCACAACTACTAGCAGCAGCTGGTGTGGTCGGGGCTGAACCATGGAGAATTTTATTAGTAGGACAGATAGGAACAGGCGGCACAGCGACATCCGGGCAGTATTATGCAGATGTTGAGAGCCTGACTAATACACAAATTGAAACATTGTTTGGATCGGCTAGTGAACTTACAGGCAGGATAAAAAAAGCACGGGCGGTAATACTTGGCAGAAGTGCTATAGGGGTTATAGCGCTTGATGAATCTGGCACTGCTACAAATGCCACACTTGATATAGTAGTAACAGGAGCAGCCACAGAAGATGGGATATTGACATTTAAAGCCATTGATGCAGACGAATACACATTTAATGTAAGTGTAACAAATACGGATGCAGCGGCAACAGTAGCGGCAAACATTAAAACAGCCTATGATGCACTTGTAGGAATACCGGCAACGTCCGGAGCAGTAGCAGTTGCCACATTGCCGTTGACAGCCACAGACGGTGGAACTATCCCAAACAAATTTACCGTAAAATGTATTACTGAGGTTGCAGGTCTTACAGTCACAGCAGGACAGTTTAGCGGAGGCACTAATGATCCGGTAACCACAACCATATTTGACAATGTAACATCAATCAGATTTCATGCGATAAGCTGGCCATGGGAAAATGATTTTTCAGAGCTAGAGGATTTCTTGGAAGCAAGAAACGTGATTAACAATGAGTTTTTACACGGAGTAGGATTTATCGGATATGATGACACAGAGGCTAATATAAGTACTAAGGTAAACGGCGGCATACCCTTAAACAGTTACGATTTAATATTTATGGGTAACCGTGAAATTACAGGCGAGGCTGTTAAAGTAACACCTCCTGATTGGAGAGCAGCTGAGTTTATCGCAATAGAGGCTATGAGACAGACAGACGGAGTGCCAATTGCGCAATATGTCACTACGTCAGCTCCGAGAGATGTTGTAGGTAATGCAGGTCTTGCTTCTCTGGCATATTACAACACACCACTGGCATTAACCGATATAGCTGATCCTAATTTGTTATTCACGGGGCAGGAACAGGTAAATCTAAAAAATGATGGTTACACAATAGTAGGTGTTAATAGCAGCAAAACCTCGGCAATTATGGGAGAGGTTGTAACAACCTATAAGTTTGACACGCTTGGTAATCCTGATCCGTCGTTTAAATACCTCAACTATGTAAGAACTGGTTATCTTGCACTTGAAATATTTTTTGCCACATTAAAAGCAAATAATTCCCAAAGCAGATTAACAGAAGGAAGTTTAGTTGATGGCAGACTAATCCAAAATAGAAAATCTATTGAAGCACAGTATCTTGCTATTTATACTCGCCTGTCAGGTCAAGATTTTGTACTTACTCAAGCCGGGACAGATGCTACAAATTATTTTCTTGACAATCTAACGCTTACATTAGATTATGCAAATGGCAAAGTTACGAGTTCTGGCAAGCTGCCAATTGTTACTCAAATAAGAGATTTTGTTGTCACATTTCAATTAAGTTTTACGGTAGGAGGTTAATATGATAGGCAAAAGCACACCTGTAATAGTTATAAATAACATACCGATCGGTGTTGTTCCAAACTCTGTTACATACAAAAAAGGGTTTGGGGAAACAACAGTAAGAGCAGCAAGTATCGGAGGAGGAGCGGTTACAACTGTTCATACCGAGAATGTTGAAAACAAAATAGGTATGGTGAAATTTCAGATACATGTTGTGGACGCACTTATCCAGCAAATGACAACATGGAAAGCAAATATAAATGCAAACACTGTCTCAGGGATTGATGTTAGAGGGATTCCATTCAATTTAATACTTGCCAGTATGGTAAATGATCCTGATATACCACCAACCGCAGACGGCGTTATTGACGTGGAATTTCAGGGCGATCCGATGGCTGTATAAGGGGAATATATGAGAAATAGTAGAAAAGAGGGATTGTTAGTTGTCGAAACAAAACCTTACAAAGTCTCAAAAGACGGTAATTATGTTGATGTAAAAACAGTTATTTGCAAAGACATTACTTATGATACTGAGTTTGTGGCAATGGATTTTGAACAAATGTTTACGACATCGATGTTTAATGCTCCGGCTATGCAAGATCAAAATCAGAGAAATAAAACAATCGCAAATGACAGTAGCAAAGATGTAGAAGATTTTCACAAAAAAGATTGTCCGTCTACAAAAGAAGTTGATGAAGTTGGCAAGGGCTTAAAAATGTTTGCCAGCATGTCGAGAGCAGTACCATTGTCAGAATACGTACAAAAATTTGAGGACTTGATAAATGCAGGTTTAGTATATGCTGGAGATATAAACCAACAAATGACGATACCTATCTGGCAAGGAATACATAGAGATGATAAACTGAAAATCGTCTTTAACTACATGGCTTTTTTCGTAAATCCCTTACAGAATGCTGTCGAGGAGACAAAACAACAGGAAAAGCAAACAGGAGCTATGACAAAATAAAGCATGCTGTAAGGGTATCTATTATTACAAACGGCGGAATTGGATTTAAGGATTTTGTTAACATGAGCAGTTTTGAGCGAGACATTGTAATAAATGAAGTTAATGACTATGTAGAGAAAAACAAATAGGGGTTTAGGTGGCTAATACAATAGAGTATATATATAAACTAATTGATCAATATTCTCCAAAATTAAAAGTTATGAAAAATGCTCAAAAACAATTAATAAAAGATGTGGGAATAGCACAACAACAATTAGCAGGATTACAATCAGGATTTAGAACATTGACAACAGTAGGAGCCATAGCAGCTATCGGAGGATTGACAGCAGCGTTTGTAAAAGGTGTTTCTTTAGCAAGTGATCTGACAGAAGCACAAAACGTTGTATCAACCACATTTAAAGAGGCAACCCCCGTAATGGATGCATGGGCTAAAACAGCACTTGACTCATTTGGTTTATCTGAATTACAAGCAAAGCAGTTTACAGGAACTATGGGAGCATTATTAAAATCTACTGGGATTACTGGCGATAACCTCTCCTATATGGCGCAGGATTTAACCGGATTAGCCGGGGATTTTGCGTCATTTTATAACTTACCACATGAAGAAGCGTTTATGAAACTTAGGTCGGGAATTTCAGGAGAGACAGAACCCCTAAAACAGCTCGGCATAAATATGAGTGTAGCCAACATGGAGACATTTGCGTTGACACAGGGTATTAAAACACAGTGGAAGAACATGTCACAACAGCAACAAACAATGTTGAGGTATCAATTTATCATGAACGCTTCCAGGGATGCGCAAGGAGATTTTAATAAAACATTAGAAGAATCGTTAGCAAACCAGCAAAGAGTATTACAGACCAGGTTTGGGGAAAAACTAGGACAGATAATGTTACCTATATTGCCAAAAATTACAGATATATTCAAAAAACTTAACAAAATAGTAGCCGGGATAAACGCTGAGGAAATAGGATTGAGAATTGTACAGGCATTTGATTTAGCTATGAATATTATTAGTAAAGCAATAAATACAATTAAGATAATGTATAAAATAATTAAACCATTTGTTCCCATGATATTAGGGATGGTAGTTGCATGGAAAATTTACAGAGTTGCAATGATGACGGCTGTAGCAGTTGCGCCAATGATAAAATATGTTAATATTATAATGAGAATGGTAAAAGCTCAAAAATCTGCTAATATTGTACAGGCGATATTTAATGCTCTTATGAGGGCAAACCCAGTAGGAATGGTTATAACAGCAATAGGTATTGCTATTGGATTAACTATAATTCTGTATAAAAATTGGGATAAAGTAATGGAGCTATGGAATAAAGCAAAAAACATCTTTACAGATGTAACTGATAAAATAGCAGATGTTTTCAATGTTGATCCAGAAACTTTAAGAGAAGTTATTATAAATGTTACCAAAATGTTTCTTCCAATTATAGACGTGATTAGAGAAATACAATTGCGGTGGCAATATGTAAAACTGGCATTCACAACAGGCGGTATAGGTCAGGGAATTTTAGCGATAGGTAAAGTTATTGTATCAGCGTTACTCAATCCGCTAGAAGCTATATTGAAAGTAGCTTCTAACATACCAGGTGTTGGGAAATGGGCTAAAAATGCACTACAAGGAATTGCTAACTTTAAAGAAAAATTGTTTGGTGATGAAGAAGCGATGCGAAAAAAACAGGCTGAGATGGACAAAGAAAGAGCCAGGATGCAAGCTGATATTGAAGAAACAAAAAATACAGATATAATGAAATCATTAGAAGATAGACAGAAAAATGCATTATATAACACAGAAAAAATAACAGGAGCGCTAGACCAGGCGGCAGGGGCTACAGAACGATTGACAGTAAAAAGAGTCGGAGATTTAGCCGCAATGTTAAGACGATCACAGTATGATATTAAATACGTGGCAGCGCCTACAACACCAACAGTAGCACCAGTTGTAAATAACCAAAATCAAAATCTTAATGCTAACATGGATTTGAACATATATACTGAAAAAGGGATAGGTATACAACCATTTAACAAATCGGGGAATCTCGGAATGAATATGAATTATGCGAAGTAGGATTATATGAGTAGGACAACAGGGTTATTACCAGCAAGCTATAAATCAGTTCCATTTTTTGTTAGACAGGAAAGTTTAGATGATTATGGACAAAAACGAATTACACATAATTATCCTAACAGTTCAGTGAGGTATGAAGAGGCGCAAGGGGTAGCGCCATTGCAGCTCACTATTGATATATTTTTTCAGGGTGCTAATTATAAAGACGATTTTGAACTGTTCAAATTAGCGGTTGAAGACCAAACTCCGGGTATATTGTCTGTGCCTACATTAGGAGTGTTTGAAAATATAGTAGCAAGACCAGCCTCGGCAAGAATGACACAGGAAAGCATAGGCGAGATTACAACAAGTGTTGTTTTCTCAGAAACGGTAGAAAAACCAGCGCCGACTAGTTCGGTTGCTACAAGCCAGGATGCGTCTGCCTCCGCTAATACAACATCAGGATTAATAGGAGAGTCATTTTGAATTATATTGTACCAGCTACAAATAATAACATAAACGCTATTATCTATGATTTGAATAAATTAGCGGCTGACGTATTGGCAATAACTGGTAATAAAAAAGCCTATAGAGAATTTGTACGTAAAATAAATATATCTATATATAATCGAAACACGCTTGCAAATATTTTGTTTGCACAGACAAATCCTACCGGATATTTAGAAAGAATAAGATTAGAGACAAATAATTATGATATGTTTGTAAAAATTACGTGTTTGGGTTTTGATTATACAAACGAAATGAATGATATTAACAATAACATATTCCCACGACCGAGCGGAACTTCTGAAAAAGTAGTATGTGATTATGGTATTCCAGTATGGAATGAGACTACACAGGAAAGGGAAGTTAGGAATAATAATAGAATAACAATAATAAATAGTTTTCGTCTGTATGGTATAATAGGAATGCTGACTACAGCTACAACTAGAAATTATACAACTGTAAATGATGTAAAAGAAATAAGAAATCAGATAATTGATATATACGAAACACTAATAGAAAATGATACAACTAAAATATTAATACCAGATATAAAAAATGATCTTGATAAACTAAGGGATATAACTTTAAAAGTTTTCGCAAACAAAGAACAAAACGCATACAATACAATATCAATAAAACTAGAGAGAAAATATGCAGCACAGCTTATAAGTTATCAACTGTATGGTGAAAATATTAAAACCGAGACAGATTTGAATAATATTTCTGCAATACTAAAGGGATTAAACACCGAACAACCAGCACATGCTATGCAGGGTGAAATTGAGGTAGTTCAAATATGATACGTGTTGAGGTTAATGGAACCGGATACAATCTATACAAACAAGTTGATATTTCAGGAAGTCTTGATGATTTTTCAAAAGAGGCGCAATTAATAGTAAGCGAGGCAGTGGATTTAAATAGCGTTATAAAAATAAATGATAAGGTTTCTATATATCTTGATGATATAAAACTAATTACAGGGTATGCAGAGAAAGTTAATGATAGCGAGAGTGATACATCACATGATTTAAATTTTAAACTAAGGACTTTAGCAGCAGATATTATAGATAGCAGTTGTCCAGATGATTTAAAAAATGTCGATGGGGTTACGGTATATAAAGACTTAGTATCAAAGGCGGTTACTGGACTAGGATTAAATATAACAATAACAGATAACATAGTAGCTACATTTAATGATGAAGTAAAAGCAGCTGAGACAGGAAAAAATTGTTTTGAGTTTTTGCAGGAATATGCACGAAAAGTACAGGTCTTTCTAAACACAGACGGAGACGGTAATATTATAATCAGGAGACCTGGAGGTGTACTCAAAACACATCTAGTCGAGGGAATAAATATATTAGAGTCTAGCATTAACCTGGACTATTCGCAGAGGTTTGGTACCTATAAGGTTTATTCGAACGCTAATGTAACAGAACAAAAGAAAACAACTAATTTTAATGTGGTTGGAGAGGCAACTGATTCTCTGGTAAGAGATACACGATTATTTGAGAAAATATCTGATAAACCTATGAATGCAGATGAGTGCGCATTTGCGGCTATAGAGGAAGCAAACATAAGGCGGATAAGAAGTTTTCAATATACTGCAAAAGTAGCAGGGTTTAGCGCTAATGGTGAGCTGTGGGAAGAGGGAAAAATTGTTAATGTAACAGATACAAAAAAAGGTGTAAAAGGAATATTTGTAATAAAAGATGTAAGATATAATTTTTCGGAAGCCGGGGAATATACTACATTAACAATGACAGAGCCTGACGCATATACATTAGAAGCCGATCTGTCTACATATAACGCTAATACAGTTGTGTTAGCAGATGTCTATCAGGAGTAATTATGTATTTTAACATAATGCAAAAAATTAAAAATCTAATTAAAAGTACTACAAAAGTAGAAACAGTAGACGAACAAATAATAAAAGTAAAAATATATGGACAGAATAAAAAAGCATTAAAAATAATACCGTATGGGATATTTTATAAATTACCTGACACGTCTGATATATATTGTTTGACAATGCAGGCAGATGGTAATGAAGAATCGCTAGTGACAATTGCTACTGATATAATTAATAGAGACGATGATTTGAATGATAAAGAATTAGCAATAGGGATACCAACACTAAAAGCAAGAATGAGATATACAGATGATGATAAAATAAAGTTTAAAATAGGGGATACTCTCGGCGGAGATAATATGGTAAGGTTTAACGAACTAAAAACAGCTTTTGATCAATTAAAAAGTGATTTTGATAACCATGTTCATACAAATGCAAGCACCGGGTTTAGTTTGGTGGATAGTCTCGCAGGAGCAGTATCGGGAAGCACCGGAAGCCCCACAGTTGCTTCAACAGCGGATATTGATCCTGCAAAAATAGAAGAAATTGAAGTGCCGGAGTTATAAATGCAAGACTTTAAAGTTGAACAATTAGAAGATACTACATTTGATCTGGTAATTGAAAATAAACAGTTTGTGACGGTTGATAGTTTTGAGACAGCTATATATTACCAGATGTTTACTAATAAACGTGCGAGCAGATTTCAAGTGTCTACTCCGCGTGAGCGTGGGGGATGGCTGGGTGATCTGATAACGAAACCCGGATATGAGGCTGGTAGTTATTTGTATACAAAAGCACAAAGTAGAAATACACAAACAGATAAAAACGAGATAGCTGAGTATACAAAACTATGTTTGAAATATTTTCGTAAATATGGTGCAAAAAGAATCACAGCGGAAATAATCGGAGATAACATTGCAGGGACTATCGAGTTGTCGAATGATACAACATTAAAATATAATTCGTTGTGGAGGGCTATTTAATGCCATTATTATTAAAAACAGTTACAGATTTTTATAATTCAATAGTGGGTAAATTTTCAAAAGAATTACCGGAAGTTGATCCTACTATAGAAGCAAGTCTGGCAAAAATGGCAGCCGTTACCAGTGCTGTAGCTGCAAGCAATTTGCAGGAAGGATTAGAGGATGCAGTTGATCAAATGTTCTGGCAAACTCAGGATGGCGATTTCCTTGCCAAAACTGGTGAGTACAATAAAATAACACAAAACGAACCACAAAGCGCTATAGGATTTTGTAGTGTTGAGGGTGTATTAAATACAATAATCCCTACAGGCACAAACCTAACAGGAAATAACGGTTTAACATATTCTGTGTTACAAGATGCAGTTGTGCAAGAATATGAAGGGGAGATAGATTTAAGTTATTCTGGGGGTATTGTAACAGCAATAACAGCCGCAGAACACACATTATCAACAGGAATAACAGTAACAATATCTAATGCTGTGCAAACAGATTACAACGGAACTTTTGTAATAACTGTAATAGACAATGTAACATTTCAATATGAATTGACAGCAGGTAGTCTAACAACAGACAGCGGAGATTATCTAGCCACATATGCATCACTAAACATAGAATGTTTAGCAAGCGGACAAAACACAAATATAGGTGCTGGTGGTACTTTGCAAATAGATGTTGTAGATATAGATGACACTGCATATGCGCAAACAGGTGGAATAAGTGGTGGAACTGATTTAGAAAGCACAAAAGATTTTAAGGTAAGAGTTGGCGAAGCTCAAAATCTTACACCAGGAATTGCGGCTATATCTGGAGAAATATTCTCTGCAAAAAAAATTGCTGGTAATACTAGAGTATTTGTCGAACGTGGGCAAACATCACCTGTAGGAACTCCAGGGGTACCGGGTTATATACCAGCCCTGGGACAAACTGTAATATACGTATTGAGAGATAACGATGTTTCGATAACACCATCTCAAACAATATTAGATGAAACAAAACAACAAATAATTGATGATGGAAACTGGCCAACGTTAACAAGTGATGAAAATTTATATTTATTTGCGCCAATATTAGTACAACAAAATTTTGAATTACAGGACTTAACTCCAAATACTGTAAGTATGCAGAATGCTGTAAGAAATAGATTGATAGATTTTTTCCGTGATAATGCACAGGTAGGAAATCCAACATATACTATATTATTAGAAGACATAAAAACATTTCTAAGAACTATTACAGATGCAACAGGAGCAAGATTGACAGCAGTAACGGTAAACAATCCGTCTAGTAATTTAGTGGCTGCAAGTGGCGAAATATATATAAGAGGAACGGTAACATTTGTATGAAAAATATTAATAGTTTTCGGTCGTTTACAGATGAAGAATCACAAAATTATTTAGCTCAATGCTATCCTGATGGTAAATTAACTGCAAATAGATTTGATAGTGAACGAATAATTTATAAATTTATTAAAAGTTTGTCAATATGGATTAAAATAATAACAGGACAATTATATACCCTGGCAAAAAATACAGATATTGATAGAGTCGATGAATTATTGCCAGAGTGGGAAACATCGACAGAGATTGGTACTAAATATCCTATGCTTGACACGATAGAAAAAAGAAGAGAAGCCGTCAAACGAAAAATATCAAAAATACCTGTATATAATATCCGTCCTGCTGATGATGACGATACAACGATTGAAAACTATGTAAAAAAAATGGTAGATCAGGATATAGTAATAGAACCTGCAAGTGATAGATTGACAACATCAAGTTTTCCAGCAGCATTCCCGATAAAGTTTGGAATACCGTATTTTCAAAGACAATTGTTGTTATATATTTTGATAGATTTGGGAGGTGACGTATTAGCAAACAATCAATTTCCTCTGGAATTTCCAGTAAGATTTTTTAACGCAGAAATACCACAGGCAACAAAAGATTTAATTGATATTGCTTTAAATGATGTTGTTCCATCTTTTATGAATTGGGAATATGAACTATTAATATAGGTAAAATAAATAATTATATAAAGGAGAAATAAATGTTAGATATTGGGGATAAATTAGACAACACAGCGGGGGCTTCTGGGGAATTATCAGCAGATGAATTTAACGACGATAAAAATGAAATACAGGAAAGTGTTGAGGTTACTGGACAGGTGCTAAGTCAATTAAAAACGCCTGGTCAATTAGGTAGAGCAATGTTTATTAATGGAACTAGCGCTCAAACATTTGTAGATTCATCAACCGTAAATCAAATTGTGCTTACGCCTAAAACTGGTGTCACAGGACTTATCTGTCCTGATGCATACGCACAAATGGACGGAATGATAGTTATATTTGACAAAACAACTGCAACGACATCAACAGCAGTGACAGTCAATATAGGTCAAACCACAGGTACATTATTGGGAGCAAAGAATTTAAATTCTGCACCTATCGGGTTGATAGGACAGATAGCGATTAGATATAATCTCTCTTCCGACTACTGGGAGCTTGTTCAAATTAACAGCATGCCTGATATTGGATATATACAAACAGAATTAAATGTAAGTGGAACTAATTTATTAATAGTAAAACCTAAAATTGAAATTGAACCTACACCAGGGCTTAGGAAATTAATTAATCTTAATACGGATGTTACGATAGATTTGACTGCACTTTCTGCAAGCACATGGTATGCGTGTGTAGCACGGGAGGACAACCAGGCTATTAGTGCTGTGACAATTGCTAGTTTGACGGGATGGACGGGAGTATTAGGAAATCAATTAAATATGTATTCAATTTGGGATGCTGATAGAAAATATTGTAGAACAAGCGATGGAGTTAATAATTATAGAGTTTTTGGAGTATTCAAAACAAACGCTACACTAACTGGAGTCACAAGCAATTTTTACATTCCTAATATTCCAAAAACAAGGATGTATGTACAAAGAACTACAAATTTAGCAGTAGCTTCCGGTGGAACAACTATACCATACGATACTATTATATATGATAATAATTCTGAATATATTTCTCCCTATTTTACCTCAAAAAGAACTATCGAAGCTGTTGTATCTATAAACACTTTTCAATACACAACTCCTTTTGCTGGGGTGCGTAATACCTCATTTGGTTTTGCAGGTGCATTGCGTTCACTAACAACTGAATTATCATCATCTCAAATTATAGATCATGTTTTGTCTACTACAGGTACTATAATCCAAAATACTACCATAAATGTTCTTTTAAGTGGTCAAACAGGTACACTGAAGGGAGATGTAAGAAATAATTTTACAATACATGAAATATAAAAATTAGGAGTGTATATGTTGTTATTCAGACAGACAGACGAAAGATGGATAAAAGACTCAATGACCGGTGAAGATGATTTTCCTAACATGAAAGAAAAAGAAATATCTGCACGATGGGAAAAACACAAAAATGGTAAGCGAAACGATACTATAGGACGTTATGGATGTCTAATAACAGCATTGTGTAGTGCATATTGTGAAAAATATAATACCACATTAAGGATACCTTCAAAAGGAAATGAGTTGATGCGATATTACAAGGGATATGAAGCATTACAGGATATATCAAATTGTAAACCATGGGGATATATGGAAAGTAATATTGTTTGGGCAATTGCAAAAATGGTTTTTAAAATCAAAAATATAGATTATTACTGGACAGGGGAAATAGATATTAAACACCCTGATTATTATTATATTGCCAGGGTGCCTTATGATCCACAAAAAATAATGTCTGGTCATTATTGTCTTATTACAGGAAATAATCCTATAAAATATCATGACACTGATTCTGGAGTTATAAGAACAGATTGGAACACAAGACTAAAAGACAAAAACGGTAATTTATTATATTTTATGCATAGAATAGAATTTGAGAAATCATTATGAAAATAACAAAAATAAACAATAATTATTATTTTAAAGATCATGATGGGGAAACATTCAAAAGTATTGGATGTAATAGTGTTTCACCAGGCGGAAGTGTTGACTATATTACAAAAAGAAATATATTTAAAGAAACATATGATAAAAAATTTAAGAGTGATTCTGACTGGATTGAATATATAAATAGTTTTATGGATGAAACTAAATTAAACACTTATGGGGCATGGTGTAAAGGCAATCTTGGATATTTTAAATACTCAACACCTATTATATATACATCAAAAAATAACGGGGGTACTGATAACGATTACACAAAAAAGGAATGGCGTGATTATGCAGAACAGCAGATAATGGAACAACTGGCAAAAGATAAAGATAAAAAAATCCTGGGCTATTTTATTGGTAATGAAATGTGGTGGGGACGTGATTGGAGAAAGTTCAGCAATCAAACAAAAGAGCAAACAGAGGCTTTTTTTGAAACTACAAATAGTATATTAAAGAATTGTTCTAATACGCTTAATTTAGGAGTAAGATTTGTAAGTGCATGTACACCAAGATATGTATTGAAAATTGCAGGTAAATATTGCGATGTCATAAGCGTAAATTTCTATAAATTAAGAATGGGGTTAGAGTATATATTTCCGGTAATATTAGGTCACACAATGACATTAAATTGTCTAAAGAGATTTTATCAGATATCAGGAAAACCTATACTTATATCAGAATTTGGTTTCCGTGCTATTACTGAAAATACTCCTAGCACGATAAAAAGAATTTATCCCCGGTATAAAAACCAAAAACAAAGAGCAGAACAACTAAGAAATTTTATAAGGATGACAAATAAGCCCTGGATTGTTGGTTTTCATCATTTTGCATATGTTGATCAGCCGGCAGGGGGAAGATCAAACCCGGCCGATGGAGAAAATAATAATTTTGGGTTAATTGATGTGTATCTAAAAGAATATTATAAATATACAGATGTATTTAAGGAGATGTTATGAGTGATCAAGAAACGCCTATATCAACAGGAGAAACTAAAGAAGAGCCTAAAAAAATGACTACCGGAAAAATACTTGGGTCAATTGCGTTTATTGTATCGGAAATATTGGTTATGATGGGTGGAGCTTATTGTATTCTGTCATTGTTTTCAGAAAACGGTATGGATTCTAACACATTTGTAGCTACATTGACATTCCAGGGAACAATATTTGTAACTGTCTGGGGCGCTAAACTCGGAAGTAATTTCGCTAAGAAAAAATAATCATGGATTGGCAATTAGAGCATGAATGTTTACAAGCACAGATTCAAGAAATGTTAAAATATAAATGGCTAAAATCTGAACAGCTTGGATATGACGTAGGCGAAATCGCAATATATGAGTGGATACGATTATTTGCTGCTAAATTTAGAAATGAGTGGGAGAAAAACAATGGTATATGCAATAATAATAGGAACTATTATATTAACAATAACAATATTGATAATAACAATAATTGTTATGTCAAAAGTGATTAAAAGAAAAAACAAAGAAATAAATAATTTAAAAGAAACTGTTAAGATGAAAGAAAAAAATCTTACTATATTAAAAGATTATCAAAATGCTAAAGATGAAATTATAAAAGACAATTATCATGTTAAGCAGAAAATTAAGGAGGCACAAACAGATGAAGAAATTAACAACGTTATTGATTCTATTATTGATGCTAACAATAAGCGGCTGCAAAACGACTGAATATGTTTATCCGAGTTATGATTATCCGGTAACTCCAGCACCAGTAATTTATGATAAGATTATAATAAATAAACTTATTGAAAATATGACAGTTGAACAAAAACAGTTATTTGCAGAGTTTTTAAAAGATATTGATGATAAACAAAACGAATGGGAGTTATGGGCTGCGAAAGTAATTGAGTTGACAACAAATGAATGAATACATGATTTTAGGTATATTAATAATTTCAGTTATTGTTTTGATAATTATAATTATAGCAATATTTAAAAAAGCAAATCTGAAAATAAAATCTAAATTTGGTGAAATAAATCTTAATGATAACGAAATAAAGATAAAAAAAATAAATGATGATTTATTTTGTGTATCACAGTTAAAAATAGATCAGATTGCTGAGGATATTATTAGAGCTAATGATAATATACATTTTCTGAGAAAACAAATTATAGAAAAACAAATGATTATTGTAGAAAGAAATAAAGATATTATTATATATAAGATCATGAATATTGTAAAAAATGAATTTGAATTAAATGAGACGGAAGAGAAATATAAACTATTAAAACTGTTTATTAATACGGGAATGGTTGAATTTATAAATACAATGAGAGTAATATTAAAAGAAAATCATTTATATAAATATGACAATATAAATGAATGGGAAAAATATAAAGATTTTGTTAACAGTTATGTTTTTAGTAAAGTCCAGTCAAAAATAAATGATATTAGTTTTTCTTTTGATATGCTATCTCGATCAGAATTTATAAAAAAGTGTGGTGAAAAAATAAACGAATTAAACGACACACACATAAAAACTTTATTAGAAGAATGTAAAGAAATTTCGACAGATATACACATAGACATATTAAAAGATGCAGAAAAACAAAATAATATTAAAATATTAAAGGGGGAATAATATGAGAGTAATATTATTACACGGGGCATGGCATGGTGCATGGTGCTGGTTTCAAATTGAAAAAATGCTAAATTATAGTGGTATAAACACAATAGCAGTAGAACTCCCCGGACATGGCATATCTAAAGAAAATCCTGGTAATATAACATTACAAAACTATGTTAATATTGTAGATCAAATAATTGATAAAAAAACTATAATAGTAGCACACAGTATGTCTGGTATTGTTTTAAGCACATTACTAGAAAAATATCCAGATGTCACAGGAGTATATTTGTCAGCATTTGCACCAGCAAACGGAAAATCATTATTAGATTATGCGATGACAGATATTGATAGTATCGCTGGAAAAAATCTTATTGTTGATGAAGAAAATAAAACAGTTGATATTAATAGAGAATGTATAATTGATGCGTTTTATAATGAGTGTGATACGATGTATCATTATTTAGCAAGACAATTATTGACAATAGAACCATTAATACCATTTACCGAAAAAATGGTATTGGGTACAAAATATAAAATTGCAAAAAAATATTATATATCAACATTGTTAGATCATGCTATTAGTTATGATTTACAGCAACAAATGATTAATGATAATGAAATTGAAAACATAATTAACATTGAAACAGATCATTCTATGTTTTTTTCTAATTATAAAAAATTAGCAAAAATATTATATACTATTATTAAAAAAAATAATGAATGAAAAAATATTAGAAAAAGCCTTGGATAATCCCGATGCAGTTGTAAAGCTGTTTGATCTGATTGGAGGCATAAAAGGGCTTATTGTATTAGGCTCTTTTTTTTTGATTGTTTACATAATCATAAAATTTATTAATCGAGGGTTAGAGAGTTTAATTAATATAATTAAAAGTCATAGAAAAGAAATAGAAATAAAACAAGCTGAAAAAGAAAAACGTGAAATAGAAAAACAAAAAATAGAAAATAAAAAAAAAGAATTAGAACTACAGGATAAATATTATATCCTGATGGAAAAGGCTGTGTTTAATTCAGAAAAAGACCGCCAGTCGTTTCACCTCGCAATGGAAAAACTGGGGATTTATCCGAGCATAGAGCGACTTAGTAAAATGATATGTAGTTATACAGGCACAGATAAGGGATTAATTATAATTTTAAAAGGACAGATTTTATCTTATATAGAACCGCTGGAGTTAGGGTTTACCAGTCACAAAGATTATAATGAGTTATATACAACAGCTAAGTCTTTAATCAATATAAAAATTATAGATAAATTAAAACAAGATTTTCTATCCAATACGGAAGCATTAATATCGATTGAGAAGGACTGTACACAAATATTAGATTTTTTTCTTTCGCAAATATGGGAAGATTATATAAAAGTAAAAAGATTTAGAGAGTTAAGATTATTGTTAGATGCGCAGGAAGAGGAAAGGGAAGGCCTAAATTTTATTGGATACCAACTAAATGATGCAATCATCTCGCAATATTCGTTTAGGGTCAAAAATGATGACAAACTTAATTATTTACTCAAATGAATTTTTAGCTTACACCATTCAGGTATAACATTATCAGTAAAATAATCTCCAATTATTCTATTTTCTTTAGCACAATATAAAACCCATGTATAATAATCAACTTCACAATATTTGCAGTCAGCACATTTATTTATATAATATATTTTCATTTCAATTCCAAAGTAATTTTTGTAAAATTATTTACCTCTGATTTAATTTTAAATCCATAATCATATTTATTGCAAAAATCTATAACCTGCCTTTTTCCGTTTCCTGAACCATTTATTTTTGTTGTATTACCAAGTGAAAATTTATTACATTCTAAACAATTGTTTTTGCCGCAAATACTACATATCTCAATACCGGTACCCTGGTCTGTTATTTCAACATATATATATTCATCAATTCTGTTTGCAGTTATATAGATATTAGGCTTTATTATATCTTCAGATGCCTCTATAGCATTTTTTAAGATGTTCATAAAAGCCTCTTTGAATTCGCATGCGTTGATGTTGATTACTAGATTATTAGAATAACTGGTAATGAAATTATATTTGTCTTTTATACGATATAGATATAAAACAGCTTCAATAATATCCTTTACATCATTTAACATCATATCATTAGAGATGCCAAATTTAAGATAGTTTCTTTCGTTATTTACGAGTTTAATAGCGTCATTTATAGATTTTAATGACACATCAACATAGAGGAATATATCCTCAGTTTTTGATAAGTCAGTTTCTATATAATCGCCTAAAAGTTTAACCTGTGCTAAAACATTTCCTATGCTGTGTAGCGTGTTAGAAGTAGCTTTTCCTATTTCAGTCAAAGTGTTTTTCATTAATAGTTCTTTAGTTATTTTATTGATCTCTTTGTTTTTAATATCAATCTCGTTGTTTTTGGTTAGTATTTCTGTATATAATAACTTTGCTTCGTTAGATATATTTATGTTTGTTTCACGCAATTTGATGATTATGTTATTAGAAATACTTATGATTAATTTTAACGACAATATTAAAATAATAGAAAACGCAAAAAAATAAAAATATTGATTAAGATAACTAATTGTAAATTGAATAATATCAAATTTATAAATATAAAACTTGATAACATAAGCCAGAATAAACCATGTTATTAATAAAAATAATTTATGTTTTTTAATATCGTAAATAAGAGACTGATCACCGAGAAATCCATACGCTAACATTAAAACAATTGCACATGCCAGAAACGGGAACTCTGCTACAACCCCTATTTCATTGTTGATCAGTATACATAATGTTGATGCTAATAGAAGAGTTGCTACCTGTATATATCGAGATATCCTATGAGGAATAAACGTAAATGCCATTAATATTGTGCATAATAGAACATATTTAACACTATTGACATTTAGTGTGTTGATTAAGTTGCTTTGTCTATAATCATTAAAATTTAATACGGTAGACCAGATACCGCCTACCGTAAATAATGACGCTGCTGCAAAATGGACATGATTTCTGACTTTTTGCAAATCATCAATTCTTAAATATGTCATCTCCAGAATGCTCTTGCATAAGATAGAGGATCAATTACAGAATCCAACTCAGAAACCTCAAATATACTATCAGATTTTCCAGCATTGGCTTTTTGTAATTTAGCAATCTCATTACCTACATTTATGCCATCGTTGACAGGGTTGTATTTGTTTATAAGTTTATCTTTTATAGCTTTTTTCTCATATCCGTAGATTGCGATTTGCGCAAGTGCATTGATGCCGTAATCAATTTTATCCTGGTTACATCCATATGCAATCAAGATTTTCTCAATCACTTTAAAACGCTCTTTAATGTTTTTTGACTTTGCTGGATGTAAATTATATTTCATTTCACCAATAAAGATGTCCGTCAAAACCAGTTGACATTCCTCAAGATATTTCACTTTTCCTGCCTCAGGAATTGTCAACAAAAATTCTAATACTTTTGATTTAGGTTTTTTAACCATTTGCATAATTTCTTGTTTTGTCATTGTAGCTCCTTTTTATTATTATACTTCATTTTAAAATATAATTCTTTTAATTTTGTGCCACATTGTGCACATAGTTCATAATTTGTAATATACCCGCAGTCGCAGCGGTATAATACGTTTCCGTTATGTTCAGCTAAAATAATCATTGTTTTTCCTTAAAACGGGATATCTTCAGAATGGGATATCGTCATCCGGGGTATCCCCGAAAACCTGATTAACATTATTTTTCATTTGATCTATTTATTTGTCAATATTTGAGTCTATTGTATTCCAGTCTATATTTACGCACGCAGTTGCGAAAACTTTCGCAGCATAATCAATAAATGCCTGTTCAGAACTAATGCCTTTATTTTGTAAATGATTCCAGACTAATGATTCTAAATGCCAGAATTTGTCAATAGACACATTATTCGAACTTTTACCATATTGTTTATAGTTGTCAGTTTCGGGTTTTGTATCGGTGATTTTATACACTGATACATTATTATGTTGCAATTGGTAATTATCAAGCTCGACATTGTAAACACCGGGTTTAAGATTTTCTGCAATCCATTTCGAAAATGAGTATATACCGACATTCTGCATTACCTGATTTTGTTCATTTGTGCCATTAACCATCCATTTGAATTTTGTCATTGGCTTCCCATCACGGGCTGTAAAACTTTCAACAGGGAGAGTTTTAATAATTTCTTTAATTGTAAATCTCATTTTAATTTCCTTTCTAATTTCATAAATAATGTTTTCTCGCCAGTATCAAAAATATCTTTGATATAAAAATCCACATCGAAAATACCTGTTAGATAATTGCTTTTTGCAATAGCTCTAACATCATTCTCTATTTGTTCATTGTAACAGCTAAACTGAAAAGTTAAATCATTAGCGTCTAACAGATATCTGATATTTAATTCGTCAAAATATTCGACAATCCACAACAATTCATCAGAAAATATTGTTTTCTTTTTATACTCATTTAATTCATTTTCAATTTTTTCTTTTACGTCTAATTCATTCATATTTACTCCTCATATTTCTAATACCTCTATACTCGGGCTGTATATAATAGATTTATCACCTCCCGACAATTCCCACTCATGATGCAATAAAATAACATCCTCTATTCTATTTAGAGCGTGGGGGCTAAAAACTTCTACATAACGAATGCCAAATGGTTGATTTTTTTCGCACAAAACAAATATAAATCTGATCTGTTTATCCGGGTATCTAGCCTGCATTACAGTTTTATATAGCTCTGATTGCCAATCATATTTGTAATTAATAAAATCCCAGCGCTGGTTTTTATATGCGTTTTCTACTGTTTTGAGATCAAATATCAAGATTGTATTATCGTGTTCAAGATACAAATCCGGTTTAATTTTAATCGAAAATTCTATATCATATATCCTGGCAGTTGCGAAAAATCCCTGTTCTATTATAGAATTCACAATTATTTCCCCAAATGTCATAGAATCATTGCAAAAGAAAAAATCAAAATTTAATAGATTATTTCGCATAGAAATATATTTTTCCATATCGTGTGTTTTTATAATTTCTTTGTTTTTATTATTCTCTTTAAATTCTTTTCCTTCTTTTGTTGCTAACGATAATGATGTAATAGCATAATTAGCATTAAATATTTCTGGCTCTAATACGAATTCGTGAAATAATTTCCCGTCTCCCAGCGCTTTTGACTTAGTTCTAGTAAATGCATGTGCCGGGGAAATTGCAAATTTTGCAAGAAAACTTTTTGATAATGCAGGAACTTTGTAATAGTCATTAGTTATAATTTCGGTATTAATTATTTGCATATGCTCACCTTTCTATCAGTTAATTTATTTTTAATCTGGTCTGGTATTGTATATATACGAGCATAATAATGCATACAATACACACACCGGCTACTATGACTATACTGATATTTACAATCTTTACAGGTCATTTCCAATTCTCCTGATTATATTCTCTATCGCCACAATACCAGATGATGTGACTTTAGTAACTGGTATAGCCTCTCCGGTGGGGATGACTTTTTCTTTTACCTCAAAATATCCTGCGTCAATAAATTGTTGATATGGAACG